>OGZW01002269.1_pt1 | contig 15129 bp, 13 predicted proteins | sample 1577001 | NCBI WGS metagenome assembly OGZW01 (sample SAMEA3541519, study PRJEB24748) | human gut metagenome | biome: human gut; feature: human-associated habitat; material: faeces | place: China | collected 2012 | reverse complement strand
CTCACCGGCCTCCTTACTGATCTACCTCAACCACACCGATAAACGGCAGGTTGCGGTATTTCTGGGTCCCCGCACGGATGTGCTGGACGGCTGTAAGAAAACGGAGGGAATCCGGATGCTCCTGCGCTCCATGTCGCCGCAGATTCTGGCGGTGGATGAGCTTGGTGGAAAGGAGGATTTTGCGGCGGTAAAACAGGCACTGTGCTGCGGGTGCAGGGTACTCGGGACCGTGCATGCGGGCTGTGTGCAGGAGCTTTTGGACAAACCGTATCTGCAGGCATGCGTCACACAGAAGCTGTTCGGGCGCTACATATTGATTGAACGGAATTCCCGCGGGGAGCGCAGCACCACAATCTATGATGAACGGATGGAGCGGATATGTTAAAAATCATGGGAAGTATCCTGGTCTTTGCCGCGGCGGCGGGGATGGCAGGCACATACAAAAGAGAACTGGCAGACCATCTGGCACTTTTGTACGCGCTGCGGAAACTTCTGGTGGATCTTTCCTGTTACGGAAATGGAACCAGACAGCCGGTGGAAGTTCTGCTGGGATGCTTTGTGAGAACGCCGGATGAACGATTAAATGAGATCTGTCGGAAGATTGCAGACTGCCTGATAGAGAAAAACGAGAAAAACGGGGAACTGGTGTGGAAGAGGGTTTTTGAGGAATATCGGAAAAAACTGTGTTTAACCGGAGAGGAGAGCGTGCTCATCGGGGAGGCGGGCGGCGCGCTTTTCGGGAGAAGCGAAGAAGAAAATCACAGAAGACTCACGCTCATTTTAGAACAGCTGGATGACAGGATCAAAACCGTGCGGGGAGAGCTTGGAGAAAAGCAGAAGATTTATGCGACTGTCAGTATGGTGATGGGGGGAATGCTCGTCATTCTTCTGATTTAGACGGCAGGAAAGCAAAACAGAAAGGAAAGAAATACGATGAGCGTGAATTTGATTTTTAAGATAGCGGCAGTCGGGATTCTTGTGACAGTGATCGGACAGGTCTTAAAGCACAGCGGCAGGGAGGAGCATGCGTTTTTGACCAGCCTGGCCGGGCTTATCATTGTGCTGTTCTGGATCGTTCCGTATATCTATGAATTATTTGAGACGATGCAGTCGCTGTTTGCGCTGTAAGCCGGGAGAAAACGATGGATATTGTAAAAATAGCGGTTCTTGGCATCGCGGGAGTATTTCTTGCAATTCCGCTCAAGAGAGAAAAGGGAGAGTACAGTACGTTTGTTGCAATGGTTGTGGGAATCTGCATTTTTATCTATCTGCTCACAAAGGTGGAGACTGTACTGCTCTTTGTGGATTCCATCAAGTCGCAGCTTCCGGTCGATGGCAGATACATCGGGCTGGTGGTAAAGATGGTGGGAATCACGTATGTGGCGGAATTTGCGGCGAACCTGTGCAGGGATTCCGGTTATTCTGCGATCGCAGGACAGATTGAAATGTTTGCAAAGCTGTCCATTCTGGTGGTGAGTGTGCCTGTGTTTGGGGCATTTTTGGACGCGGTGGGGAGTTTTTTATGAGAGAGTGGGGAAAGAGAAGCTTCTGTCTGGTGTGCATGTTTTTGGTTTTGAACGGAATGCCTGTGACTGTGCAGGCGGCAGATTATGACGGCGGGACGGGGAGCGCGGAGAAGACGCAGGAGACATATTTAAAAACTTTTCTGGAAGATCTGGACTTTGCGGAACTGGATACGTGGACCAAAGAGGAGCTGTTTCCGGAGCAGAGGGAAAAATTAAGCTTCTCCGTGATGGTGCAGGAACTGCTTGCGGATGGAATCGGAGTGACCTCCATGGAAAAAATCGGACAGTGGCTGTGTGATGCCCTGCTGTATGAGATAAAGGCCGACAAAACAATTCTGGTGGAGGTGGTGCTGCTTGCAGCGGGTTTTTCCATGCTTAAGAATTTCTCGGGAACCTTTGAGAAAAATTATGTTTCCGACATCTGTTTCCTGCTGGTCTACGGCGTGCTCTGTGTGCTGCTGCTAAAGTCTTTTGAAATCTATGGAACGGTAGCGGAAGAAGCGCTAAACGGCAGCATAGATTTTATGAAGGCACTCATTCCGGCGTTTGGCATCAGCATGGTGTTTTCCTCGGGAGCGGAGAGCTCCGCCGCCTTTTATCAGCTGGCGTTTCTGGTCATTTATCTGGTGGAGTGGCTCTTTCTTTCGGTGCTGCTTCCCTTCATCCGTGTGTATGTGGTGACGGAGCTGTTCAATCACTTTTTTGAGGATGAAAAATTCCAGAATTTTACGGAATTATTGGCTGGAGTGATCTCCTGGGGGATGAAGAGCGCGATGATGGCGGTGCTCGGATTAAACGTCATGCAGGGACTGCTTGCACCGGCAAAGGACCGCCTTTTAAACGGAGCGGTCAGCCGTGCGGCGATAATGATTCCGGGGGTGGGGAATGTGCTTGGAGGAATCGGGGAGCTTATGTTCGGCGCCGGAATACTGATCAAAAACTGTGTGGGGGTGACGGCACTGATCGTGCTGCTTGCGGTGGGCTGCATCCCGGTTCTAAAGCTTGCCTGTATGTCAGTTCTCTATAAACTTGCGGCGGCGGTGGCGGAGCCGGTGGCGGATAAGAGGATTGTCGGATGCATTAAGAGCATGGCGCAGGGAGGCGTGCTTTATCTGAAGCTGGTCTGCTATGGCATTGTACTGTTTTTTGCGACGATTGCGCTGCAGACGGCGGCAGTCACATCACATGCATAGGGGGACGTGCCATGAACGCATATATGAGAGGATTTGTCATTCTGTTTGTGCTTCTGGTGCTGCTAAGTTATCTGCCGCCGGGGAAACAATACCGGAAATATATCCGTTTTTACGCGCAGCTTCTGATGGTGCTTGCAGCATTGAGACCGCTGTTTGTACTGTTTGGCGGAGAAGATACGTTTTATGAAAAAATGGCATATGCCCAGTGCATGGAAAAACTGTCGGAATTTTCCCGCGATACGCAGAAAATCGCTTATCTGAATCAGGACAGATACCGCACAGAGTATGAGAATGTCATCGCGGAAAATATCAGGGAGAAGGTGGATGATATGCTGCAGGAGTACGGGCTTGGCGCGGAGAGCGTTACGGTGGAACTGGGGGAGGATCATACGATGCAGGAGATTTGTATTTACATCACAGATGAGAACGCGGATGAGATTTCGGTCGGAAGAATCAGCGTGTCAGATGCGGCAGAGTCAGGGGAGAACCAGGAGGTCTGCGGGAAAGTAAAGGAAGAACTGGCGGCGTACTACGGGATGGAGGATTCCGGAATACGGGTGAGTTATGTGGGAGGAACGTAAATGCCTGAAAAACTGAAACGGATCTTACAGAACAAAAACTGGCGCAGCTGGAAGAAAAGCGACTGGCTGCTGCTCGCGCTGGGGCATGTTAAAGCTCTTGTTAAAGTATTACCTGTCCGAAGTGCAGAGAGCAGTTCGTGAGACGCAGCTAGTATGCCAATATATACTTGTACATAAGAGCATGGAGAAGAGAAATGTTTGGATATATAACTGTCAATAAGGACACCTTGTCCGAGGAAAATAAAAAAATATATCAAAGCTATTATTGCGGGCTGTGCCAGACAATGAAGTCGCAGTATGGCAGGCGTGCACAGATGGCACTAAACTATGACATGACTTTTCTCATAGTGCTTCTGACAGGCTTGTACGAGCCGGATAGTGTGACGCGGGATGGATTTGTATGCAGCGTGCACCCTACGAAGAAGCGTACACTTCGCACCAATGAGATTACAGAGTATGCTGCAGCTATGAACATACTGCTTGCATACTACAATCTGATAGATGACTGGAAGGACGATAAAAGCCTGCCGAAGAAGACATACGCAGAGATGCTGAAAAAGGACTTTGAGAAGGCCAAAAAAGGCTATCCGGTACAGGCTAAGGCGATAGAGGACTACATTGCAAGGCTTACAGAGTGCGAGAAGAGCAATGATACCAATATTGATGCAGTTGCGGGGCTGACAGGGGAGATGCTCGGCGTACTTTTTGCGTGGAAGCAGGATGAGTGGCAGACGGATTTGAAGGAATTTGGCTGCTACATGGGCAAATTTATTTATATAATGGATGCGTATGAGGACATAGGGGATGATGTAAAAAAGAAATCATATAATCCACTTATACAGCTCATGCATTGCTGCAATAATGATCAGGAAAAATTTGACAAATCCTGTCGGCTTATGATGACATCTATGCTTTCAGAGGCAGCAAAAATATTTGAGAGGTTGCCAATTCTCTTACATGCGGATATAATCAGAAATGTTCTATACTCCGGTGTGTGGAGCAAGTATGAGTATATTCAGATGAAGAAAAGGAAGAAACATAAATGATAGATCCATATCAGGTGCTCGGTGTCGGCCGCAGTGCAAGTGACGATGAAATAAAAAAGGCCTACAGGAGCTTAAGCAGAAAATATCATCCTGATGCCAATATCAACAATCCTAACAAGGATCAGGCTGAGGAGAAGTTTAAGCAGGTGCAGCAGGCATATGACCAGATAATGAAGGAAAAGCAGTCCGGTGCTGCCGGAGCCGGTGGATATGGCGGTGCGGGAAGCAGCAGCTCATACGGCGGTAGCTCCTATGGTGGAGCATATGGTGGTGGACCGGGAGCAGGTGATCCATTTGGAGCAGGTGGACCGTTTGGCGGTTTCTATGGCCGCTATACCTACAATAATGCAGGCAGCAGTGCACAGGATGACAATCCAAAGGTGCGTGCAGCAGGCAATTTCATCAGCAACGGCTACTACAATGAGGCACTGAAGGTGCTTGAGGAGGTACCTTTTGCTGAGAGACGCGGAAGGTGGTACTACTACAGTGCTATCGCAAACCAAAAGCTCGGCAACACAGCGACAGCCATAGAACACATACAGCGAGCGGTGTCGCTTGAGCCAAACAACATGCAGTACCGCCAGTTTATGCAGATAATTGAAAATGGTGGCTCGTGGTATTCGGATATGGGAGACATATACGGACGCCCTAGTGGCAGGGGCAGCGAGTGCTGCAGTCTGCTAGCCACATTCCTTTGCTGGCAGATGTTCTGCTGCTAGTATATATTTTAATAACTGTACTAATGATAACAGCCTATGACTCAATGAGACATGGGCTGTTATTTGATATTATGCTGTGGTGTACAGCCTGACAAAGTAGTTATATAGCTTTCACAAGTTGAAAAAGGTACTGGGTTGTTATATAATTGTACTAAATATATAGGTTGCATCGACAGTGTTTTGTTTAGTTTAGGGGGCAAAAATGGAGAAGTTGAATATACTAATCCTGGATAGCAACAATAAGGACAGACAGGAGTTAAGGGAAATAATCGAGAGCGCAGACTCTGATTTTATATACGAGATAATGGAGGTGGCAAATCCACAAAAAGCTGCACAATTGCTTGGTGAGCGCAGAATAGATATCATGCTTACGGAGATTTTTGACAGCATAGAGACCGGGACAGATATCATAGGCTATGCCAGAGAAAAAGGTGTCAATCCTCATATACATATAGTGATTGTAAGCAGACAGCGTGATTTTGAGAGCGCCCGAATGGCGATAGAGCATGGAGTGGAGCTGTATATCTTAAAGCCTGTTGCACCGACAGAGATTGCGTCGTGCATGGCACAGATGATTTGTGAGATACATGATAGCAGAAAAAATGAAGAACAAAAAAACAAGATGACATTTTTAATGTGTGGATTTTTGCTGTCGCAATATATTGCAACAGGAAACAGGCGGTATATGGACGAGCTTATGAGATTCACACAAATGAATGATTTAAACTCTGCCCAACATGTGAGTAATATCATGCTTTTGTGGGTAGACAGTGCATTTTGGAATGAAAATGCCGATAAAGTCATTGATAGAATAAATGAGAGCTTTGCTTCAAGGGCAGAGGCTGTCAGCCTGGGCGGCAACTATGTGCTCATCCTGCTTTGTGAGAATCATTACAGCAGGTTAAGCTATATGGCTGAGGGCATATACTATATGCTTACTGAGGTGTATGGTCAGCAATGCTATCTTGCTGTTGGCGCAGGCATGAATGATATCTATGAGATACACGACAGCTGTCAGAGGCTTCTAAAGCTTATGGAAAACAGATTTTTTGCTGACAACAATGGCATCTACTACGAGGATGATGATGAGTTTGTCGAACGTGATGAATCTGAGAGAGCGGAGTGTATAAACAAGCTGCTTATGTACATCAGAAAGAGGGATATCGAGCTTGTCAGAAGAGAGTATGGGCACTTGAAGCACATGATGTTTCAGAATAAATCGGACTCCGAGACATTTGTGAAGTTTGTTTTTGCAGAGATTGCGCTTGAGCTGGACAATGCAGCTCATGGAAGTGTCTATGGACCGGGGAAGAAACAGGTCGAGAGGCTTTTTGAGGCAGAATCTCTAAACGAGTTATATAATATCATAGAAGAAAATATCTGTAATTATGGTGAAAATATCGCTACAGATGACAAGCAGATCCGAAAGGATGTAGCACTGGTCAAGAGCTATATCAAGGCACATCTGTCCGAGAAGATAAACCTGGAGAGCCTTGCCGATATGGTCTTTCTTTCACCTGGGTATTTGAGCCTCATTTTCAAGCAGTCGACAGGGGATACAGTCAGTCATTACATTATCTCCAAGCGTATAGATGAGGCAAAGAGACTGCTTGAGACCACCAATATGAAGGTTAACCAGATTTGTGAGAAGGTAGGCATTGATAATGTATCGTATTTTGGACAGCGGTTTAAGATGTTTTGTGGAATGAGTCCAAGCGAGTATAGAAAGCGCAAAAAATATGGGGTGAGGTAGAAACAGATTAACATATGAAGAAAAGAAATGAAAATAGTGATACAAATCTAAAAAAAATTATATTTACGAAAAGTATCGAAAGTATATAATTATATATATATCGAAAAAAGTCTAAGAGAAGAATCGCATGGAGAGTTGATGATGAGGATGATGAGAAAAATGTTCAAAAGAATAGTCAGCATTGTGATGGCATTGCTTATTATATTGGGAACAGCAGTTTATGGGGGAAGTGCGTTTGCGGAGGAGCAGACTGCTACTACAACCTTTACGATAAATCAGAATTATATATATTTAAATCCTGCAGGAATGAATCTAGGAGAAGTGGATTGGACTAAAGCAGACGCTGATATTGAATTAAATGTTAATGGATGGGCTGATGTACATAAAGGTGAATACGATCCAAATAGCGGATATTGGTATTGGAATGCTTCAAGTTGGAACATTAAACCAGATAACAAATTCTTTTTTACATATACGAAATATAGTGACTATGGTAATGACAATGATAATCCAATAAAGAAGAAGCCTTATTACAGAACTGAAATGTCAGCGGATGTTCTTAAAAAAGGAAAGGTATATGCACAAAATGGCACTGCAACTGGTCCGATTGATGGACAAGCTGTATATGCATTAAAAGAATATACATCAAATGCAGGACAAAGTTTGTCATTTGTGGATATGACAGCAAGTGAGCTGAGCGGAGTACAGGCACAGTTCAGCTTAGATGGCAAGTATGATGACTCTACAAGTGAACAGGTAACGGATGGTAAAGTAACAGTTCCAAATGATGTGAATGGAAATGCATATCAATATGTGAGATTTATTGATGCTAAAAACAACCCTATTACGGATTCCTTTGACTTAGCAACAGCAATTAGCAAAGGTGGCGTCCTATATTATGGAACAGTAAGCAACAATAGCACTGGTTCAATAAATTCAGTATGGAGTAAAGATAAGAAAAATTCATCTGAACCGACAATTAAAAAGCTATATTTTAAACAAACTGATTTCCCTATTGACGAAAAAGATAGTATAAAAGTGAAAATAGGGAATGGTATTTATGAAAATGTTATTGTAGAAGATAATACAATCCTAAGCTATGACCTCAATGGAAAAACATTATCATCAGACACTATTATAGAAGTGGAAAAAGGTGATACTACATATAGATTTTATCCAAATGGAAACCTGAGTTTGGTTACTATAGATAGTGAAGGAAATGCTGGGTTAAGTATATATAGAAATAACCCTAGTGGTACATATACAGTATATTATGATGCAACATTATCAAAACTGTCCTATAAATATACAAATGATGTGAAAAATGAAGGAAAAGGAATTCCATATCCAGATAATGCGGCGAAGGTTTATTATTATGCCACAAACGGAACGAAACCAATAACTGGGGAAATGAAATTAGATAATAAAGAAGGCTATCCAGATGTATATAAGGTTGATCTTCCAGATGGATATAATAAGGTAAGATTTGCAGCTTATAATGTCCAGGATGAGAATCCATCGAAAAATGGTGACGCAACAGATTTGGTAACTATTCCAGGTAATTTGATGAATCCATGTTATTACGGTGATTCAAGTGATGATGTTATTTACAAAGGTGGAAATCGTGGTGGATATTGGGATGAGGCTTATACTGTAAGAGATCCTGAAAAAGAAGCAGAACAACATAATAGTAAAGATGTTGTAGACATTAATGAAGGCACCTTTACAAGAAATGCGAGCACTTTATATGTAAATTCAACATTTTATGATTATTATACAGATTATGAATTGAACGGAAAAAACAGAGATGATTATGATCAAAATAATCCGGCGGCTGGTTCGCAAAGAAGTTATGTTACCTTCCGTCAGTTTGACCAAGCACTCAGTAATTACTATGAAAATAAAAATGTAAGTATACCGATTTATACAGGTCATTTTCAGCCAAATTATAGAGAAAATAATAGCGATTGGGGTAATCCTTTTTCTGCAATCGCCGATACATTAGAACTTTATGGATATAATAAAGATAATCAAAGTGGTTTTATGTCTACGAATAATTCAACATTGGATGCGAATGGAAAAGGCAAATACTATGATTCCGCAGCGCAAGGATTGGTAGCAAATGCATTAAGTGAAAACAATCTAATGACTTCAGATAACAATGCATTAGAACCACATTTTAATGAAGAATTCCTTACAGGAGATAATAGCAAACACACAGCTCTTGCAAAAGTATACAAGAATGTATCCTTTCCATTTACAAAACAAAAAGTAGATGATAAAGGAAATAAGAACGACAATAGTGGTGTTGAATACTGGTATTTTGATAGTGCAGATACAACATTGGCAATGCGTACTGACAAAGAATCAGGAAGTTATTATTTGAAGGATGTAGGTCACCAGGATTGGTCAAAAAATGTAAATAGTTCAAGTAAGACTGATGGAGTTTCCAATCCTTACGGTTTCTTTCCATTTAATGAAACAGCGAAGGCATGTAGTGCCAGCAATTACAATTATGGATTTGGTACGAAGTTAGAATTTAAATTCCGCCTGACAGACGATGGGACTGTAGTAGGAACAGATGGAAAAGAATATCCAATTAAATTCAACTTCTCCGGTGATGATGATGTCTGGGTGTATGTAGATGGAAAGCTTGCACTGGATGTTGGTGGAGCACATGGAAAAGTAACAGGTCAGATTGACTTTAAAAACAAAATAGCAACAGTTAGCAATACAAAGAAAAGTCAGAATGAATCTTCAAAAGAAGGAGCGCCTACCACGAGTAGTGTTGAAATTAAAGGCTCGAATTCGGATGAACATACATTAACTATGTTTTATATGGAACGTGGTATGTGGGAATCAAACATGAAAGTATCCTTCAACTTCCCGGATGAAAATGAATTCGCTGTGGAAAAGAAAGTTGATACAACAGGTGTGAATACAGAGTTATTCCCGACATCATTGTTTGAAGATGCTTCCGTATTCCCATTCACGATTCAAAATCAGGCAACACATTATGGAACACAAGAAGCACAATCTTCCGATGCAAAACAGCCTAAAACTTATAATGATAGTTTTTCAGAAGGAAAGTTATCAAAAACATTTTCACAAAATACATTTGAAACTATAAATGAGAAGGCTGGTCAGGAAAAAGTGGTTCACTGGAAGGCAAAATTTGATGATGCGGAAGGAGAGCATGTTAACCAAAGATTTGGAATCATACAACCGGCAAAAGGAGAAACATTTGATGCATCTGATACAAATGCATTCTTGCAATTCAAGATGTACTATGACTATCAGGACATTCCGGGACTTACAAGTACCTATCTGGAACTGGAAGATTCCTTGGGACGAAAAATAGGAGGTTATCTTTCAGGAAAGACTTACGGAAACAGTAGTTTTGTACAGAAAAAATGGAATACGATTCAGGTTGACTTGAGTAAACTACAGGGAGATAAGACATTTGATTATTCCAAGATAAAAAATATCAAATTTAATTATAATTTCGAGAGAGATATTTACTTGGATGATTTTATATTCATTCCTTCCGTTGTAGCAGCAGCCAAAACTGGATTTGTAACACAACAACAGGATATTCCGGATTATGGTTCTGCGACAAGTGGAACGTTGAAATATCCGGAAGGAGCACAGTATACATTATCTAAAAAGGATGGCTCATCAAAACTGTACAGAATCGACAGTGACGGAAAGTTCGCTTTGGCAGATGGAGAGACAGCAACATTTAGTGATCAGTTTAGACGAGGAAGCTACATTGCTGTATCGGAAGATGTGAATTCATCAGTATTTGATACGACATGGACACTTTATGAAAATGGACAGGCTGTATCAACAATGGAAAAAGGAACAACGGTGGAAAATGAAGATCCTATTCCGTTAGTTAAAAATGTTGAAAGCAATACAATTCGAGATGGCCGTAAAGAAGTATATAGGCTTGGTTCAAATGGCAATGGTGTAGAAATACCTAACAAGGGATATCTTTTTACCGGATATGCGAAGAATCAAGATTCTGGGAAGACAGAAAATAAAAATACAATTGTATTCAGATCATATGCAGATCCTAACAATCAGACGACAATGACAAAGCTGAAAGCAACATTTGTCAATAAAGTAAAAACCGGAAAAATAGAGATTTGGAAAAAAGCTGCAGAAGGATCAGATAAATTGACGGGTGACTATACATTCCATGTAGAGTTCAGTAATGTTGCAGATCTTTCACTGGAATCTAAGAAGATTGTAAAGGATTATACAATCAAAGCTGGACAGTCAGTGACTATAGAAGGAATTCCGGCAGGAACAGACTATAGAATCAGCGAGCTTAACAGTGAAGATGGTTCCACACTGGAAAGTGTAATTGTAAAAAATAATAATTCATTCGATGCAGGATATGATCCGGTTACGAAAGTTGTTTCCGGTAAGGTGATTGCTTCCAGTGATATGAAAGGGGCTGGAATAAAAAATCCAGATACATCATTGGATGCTACAATTATTACTTTCAATAATACGTTAAAACCTACAATCAATCTTAATCTTAAGAAAGTGTGGATAAATACAGATGATATCACACTTCCAGATTCAATTAAGATCCGGCTTCAGAGAAGCAAGGATAAAGGAATAACATGGGAAACAGTTAAATACGATGGAACAAACGAAACAATAACACTTTATAAAGGATATGACGGACAGTGGAGTTATCCATTCAAAGACCTGGATCAATATGAGAATTATAAAGCAAATCCAAAGGTTCCATATATCTATCGAGTTGTAGAGGTATCAGGAGAAGATGGAAGTGAGACGGTGATTGAAAATGGTGGATATCTGAATGATAAGTACAAAGTAACTTACAGTGAGAATGTAGATTGTTCAGATATTTCCACAGAGATTCCGGAAAGTAAAACAAAATCCTTTACAATAACAAATACTTATAGTCCTAAGACAAATATTAAGATCACAAAACAGGATGCATCAAATAAGAAACCACTGAATGGTGTAGAGTTTAAACTGGAAAAGATGAAGGAAAATACATCGACAGGAGATCTTGTAGTTGATGAGAGTTTCAACTTTCAATCAGTAACAACAGGTGACAGTGGTTCTACTTTAGGAATTGCAGAATTCAAGGATCTGGAAGATGGAACCTATCGTCTTACTGAGACAAAAACCGTAGCCGGTTACAATTTATTAAAGGATCCAATAACCATTAAGATAGATAGAAAAGGACGGACAACAGTAAATGATGAGGCTTGTGAGGTGAAGGATAATGCCATATATCTTACAATAAGCAACCGTATGAAGTTCCTTCTACCAAAAACCGGTGGTTATGGAGCAATGTTATTCATATTATGCGGAATGGCGCTAGCAACGCTATGCTGCTTGATATTTTTCTTGATTAATCTTAGAAAGGAGGTACAATACTCCAGACTTAAGAAACAAAGAAGAAACGCGATTGGCAAGTAACACCTGTCGGTCGCATGTAACACAACAACAATGAAAAAGAAATAAGAGAGGAAAAAAGCATGAAAAAATTTAAAAAAATGTTGGCTGGTCTCCTAGGCGCAGCCATGGTGCTGACATCATTCGGCACACCAGCTTGGGCAGATGGTGCTACAAGAAATACTTTACCTACTATTGATAAAACTCAGACAGGTACGTTGACAATCAATAAGTATGAGGGTACAGATAAAAGCAAGCCATTAGCAGATGTTGAATTTACAATCTGGAAAGTGGCAGATATTGAACAGGATTCATCACCATCGTCAAAGGTTGGATTTAAATATACACCTGTGAATGGATTGGGACTTTCAGCAGATGATTTTACGTCAAATGAGACTGATGCACAGAAATATACTGATGCCATATATGACAATGTATTAAATAAACTTAATACTAAAATTAAAGATGGAACAATAGGTAAAGGAACGAAACGAACTACAGTCCTAGATGAATCAAATCGTATAGCATCTGCTAAATTTGAAAATCTTAAATTGGGACTTTATCTTGTACAGGAGACAAAAGCTCCTTCACAGATTGTAAATAAAACAGCAAACTTTTTAGTTTCAGTTCCTATGACAAATAAGGATGGTACAGCTTGGAACTATGATGTAGTTGCAGAGCCTAAGAATGCAGCAGTTTATTCAGGAATTACACTTATAAAGACTGGTACAACAATAAATGCTGATGGCACAAAAGGTACTTCAACACCTCTAAGTGGAGTACAGTTTGCTTTGCAAAGATATAATACGACATCAAAAGAGTGGGATTTGGTTACAACTGACCATGCAGATGGAATTTATACTACAAGCAGTGAAGCTGGAGTAGTAGGTCAGATAACAGTTAATGGACTTGCTCCGGATAAGTACAGATTTATCGAGACAAGCTTAGGAACAGGCGAGACAAACCATGGATATATCTTAAACGGAACTCCATATGAGTTTATAGTAAATAATGATAAAACAATTTCAATTAATGGTGAAAATAAAGGCGAAGGTGCAGTAATTGATGCAGACAACGAAAAGCCAGACCTCAAGAAACAGGTAAAAAAAGGCACTGGATATGCAGATGCAGCAGATGCCTCAATCGGTGATATGGTAGAGTGGAAAGTGTCTGCATCAGTACCATCAAATGTAGACCAGTTAAAGAAATATTCAATCACTGATAAAATGTCAGAGGCTCTTACATGGGTAGAAGCTAAAGCAGCCCTTAAATTGACATACAAATCAAATAATGCAGAAAAGACTTTAGATATGACAAATGTTGGTACAACACCAGATTACAATTTAACAAAGCCAACTGATAACAAAGAAGGTGGTTCATGGACAATCGAATTTACCGATGCAGGTAAGACTAAACTTAAAAAAGAAGCTATTGATTCAATCGAAGTAACTTTCAAAACAATGTTAAATAAAAATGCGATAATTGGCAAAGAAGGTAACCTCAACGATGCACAGCTTGATTACTCAAATGCAATTTATCCAACAGTAGACCCAACTAATCCTAATGATGGTAAAAAACCTGGTGAGGATCATATCAAGGATCAGGCAATAGTATATTCATTTTCTATTGATGTAACAAAGGTAGATGGAAATAACACTGAAACAAAGCTTGAAGGTGTACAATTTGACCTGTATAAATATTCTGGTTCAGATGAAAGTCCAACAGAGTCTGAGTTGAAAGGTTCTGACGGTGAGAAGATTAATACCGAAGATTTGATAACAGATAATAATGGTAAAATCACTGTAAAAGGCCTTAAAAATGGAAGATATTTCCTTGTTGAGACAAAAGCCGCAGATGGTTATAACTTATTGAAAGCACCTGTAGAAGTGAACTTAAATGTTGAGTATGTAGTAACAAAGGCTACTGATAAGTGGTATGATGAAAGCAATAACTTAATTGGTACAAAGAAAACAGTTACTACAACTACATTCACAGGTGGAGATAACAACTCTGGTACTTACAGAGTAACAATCGAAAACCGCAAAGGCTTCACCCTTCCAAAAACCGGCGGAATACCACGCTCATAACCATCGTGATGAATGTAACCATCCCTGCTGATCCATACATCCATATGTGTCGACAATGCATTTACAACAGACGAACCTACTCCATGCAGTCCTCCACTGGTCTTATAAGCGGAATCATCAAACTTTCCTCCTGCATGCAGCGTCGTATAAACAATACGCGCAGCTGAAACTCCCTTTGCATGCATGCCGACCGGAACGCCTCGTCCGTTATCCTCAACGGTACAGGAACCATCCGCTTCTAATGTTACACAGATCGTATCGCAGGCTCCCGCAAGATGTTCATCCACTGCATTGTCCACAATCTCGTAGATCAGGTGATTCAATCCTTTGCGCGAAACACTTCCGATATACATTCCCGGTCTTTTTCTTACCGCCTCAAGCCCTTCGAGAACGGAAATACTGCTCTCGTCATAGCCGCCTGTCTTTGCCATTTCTTTTTTCCCTTTCCTGCTAAATCTATTACTTTTATACTGAATTGCTATCTCTGATCCGTATCCTGACGTCTTGCATACTGCATATGCGAAATAACCATCAGCGCAAGTTTAAATGTCATCGCATCGTCAAATTTACGGATATCAAGCCCGATGATCTTTTCCAAACGCTCCAGACGGTACACCAGGGTATTTCTGTGCACATAAAGCTGTCTTGCAGTCTCTGAAATGTTCAGGTTGTTTTCAAAGAACTTCTGTATCGTTGTCGTTGTTTCCTCATTAAAAATATCCGGGATCTCATCGCCGAACATTGCGGCGCCCCATCTGTTTGAATTCCTTCAGGAA
>OGZW01002265.1_pt1 | contig 15153 bp, 10 predicted proteins | sample 1577001 | NCBI WGS metagenome assembly OGZW01 (sample SAMEA3541519, study PRJEB24748) | human gut metagenome | biome: human gut; feature: human-associated habitat; material: faeces | place: China | collected 2012 | reverse complement strand
TGATGGTAATAAAATTCTGGACGCTATTAAGAAAATGGCAGTCCTGTGGCGGTGATGGAGGCTATGGCAGTGGGGCTGCCGGTAATTGCTACAAGGATCCGGGGGATTACGGATCTGCTAGAGCATACAAAGGGTGGTTATCTGGCAGATGACTGGGAGCCGGAAAGCTACGGAGTAAAGGTGCGTCGCATGTTTTCCGAAAGAGGTGGAAAGAGCGGGATTTCCCGGCAACAGCGGCGTCAGGAGATGGGACAGTGGAACAGGCAAAGGGTACAGAAGTTTGCGCTGCCGGTGGTAGAGGATAAGATGCGCAGGATTTATCAGTCCGTTATGGAGGAAATTAATGAAAACGTTACAGATACTCATGTCAACTTATAATGGAGCAAAATATATCAGGGAGCAGATGGATTCTCTGTTGGATCAAAATTGTGAGAAGCTGGGAAAGGCCGCTTTTCGCATTGTGATCCGTGATGATGGTTCTTCGGATGGAACGCAGGATATTTTGGAAGAGTATGCCGGGAGATATCCGGAGAAGGTTTCCTGGTATCAGGGAGAAAACCATGGTGTGATCCGCAGCTTTTTTGAACTGCTTCAAAGAGTGGATGCATCCGATTATTATGCGTTTTGTGATCAGGATGATTACTGGATGGAGGATAAGATGACCCGTGCGGTTGAGATCCTTGATGCCATGAGGAAAGATGTCCCGGTTTTGTATTGCTGCAGGCCAAAGCTGGTAGACCAGAATCTGCAGCCGCTGGAATCGGAGATCAAGCGCCCGCCAATGCGACCGGGATTCCGGAATGCCATGATTGAAAATATTGTGACCGGCTGTACGGCAGTGTTTGATCAGTCGCTTCGGGAGATGGTAGTAAAAGAACTGCCGCAATTTACGGTGATGCACGATTGGTGGCTGTATCTGATCGCTACATGCTTTGGCGAGATTTATTATGACGAGACCCCATATATCTGTTATCGCCAGCATCAGGGAAATGTTTTGGGAACAAAGACAAGAAAAATGGATGAATGGAAAATGCGGCTTAAAAGGTTTCGCGGAAATCGTGGCAATATCAGTCATCAGCTGGAGGAATTTATACGGATTTTTGGTGACATGGGCGCAGAGAATGAAAATATGCGGCTGGCAGAGAGATTTCTGAAGGTACGGAAATCCTTTTGGGCAAGAAAGCGTTTCCTGAGAGATACAGAGCTTTATCGCCAGCGCAGGGAGGATGACAGAATATTTCATATTATATTGCTGCTGGGAAATTATTAGTGAATGAGATCAAGGGGGAGGAAAGGATCTGCTCATGAACATATGGAAAAAACTAGGTGGTTTCTGTAAGGATTATGGAATATGGTATACTGCCAGAAAAGTTGTGTACCGCTGCTATATCAAGTATTATCTGGGGAGAAAATACTGTCCACTTACCATATCGGAGACGGATAGACGGACACAGGAGCAGTGGAAGCCTGACAGGAAAATTAAGATCAGTATCGTTGTTCCCCTGTATAATACGAGAGAGGATTTCTTTCGGCAGATGCTGGATTCTGTTAGAAACCAGACCTATGGAAACTGGGAGCTTTGTCTGGCAGATGCCAGCGATCATGAGGAGTGCAGCCGGATGCTGCAGCAGCTTGTACAGGAGGCTCAAAAGAAAGACGGCAGAATCCGTTATCAGCGGCTTATGATCAATGAGGGAATTTCAGAAAATACCAACCGTGCGATAGAGATGAGCACAGGAGAATATATTGCACTGCTGGATCATGATGATATTCTTCATCCATCGGCATTGTATGATGTGATGCAGGCGATCAATTATCATCAGGGGGAATTTATTTATACGGATGAGCTGTCTTTTGACGGAACACCGGATCGGGTGCAAAATATTCATTTTAAGCCGGACTTTTCGCCGGAGAGTTTTCGGAGCAATAATTATATTTGTCATTTCTCTGTTTTTTCCCGTCGCCTTCTGGAAAAAGCAGGAGGCTTTCGAAAGGAATATGACGGGAGTCAGGATTATGATATGCTGCTTCGCCTGACGGATGAGGCAGATAATATCTATCATGTGCCGAAGGTGCGGTATTACTGGAGGATTCATGAGGGATCGGTGGCCTCTTCCACGGCAGCAAAGCCATATACTGTTGAGGCGGGAAGGAGAGCGTTAGAGGCGCATCTCCTGCGTAGAAAGATTCCTGGCAAAGTCAGCAGTGCGGAAGGATATGGACCCTTTTACCGGTTGCATTATGAAATACCGGAAACGACAAAGATTCTCGTTATGGCAGAAACGGAGGTGATCGCCCGAGATCTGGAACACAGCTTAAAAGAGCTGCCTTATGAGATTGAGATTCGTGCGGTCAATCAGCCGCGTTTTGAGGTAGATGAAAAAAGATTTGATGTGATCGTGCTGGTAAGAGAAGGTTATCAGCCGGAGCAGGCGGGAGCAGAATGGATGCAGGAGCTTTTGTCTTGTCTTGTCCCAAGGGAGAATATGGTGGCAGCTCCGATAGTCTATGATAACCGGGGAAGAGTTTATCATGCCGGATATGGTTACAGTGCAGCCAGACCGGAGCAGATCTACAGCCTGTACCGGGGGGTACCCCGCAGGGATCCGTCTTATATGAACCGCCTGGCATTTCGGCAGAATGTTTCTCTGGCAGGAGGAGCTGTTCTGGCTGTGAAGGAAGAGGTATACAGTGACTGGGTCGAGGAAAATCTGGAAGTTGGAACCAAGAAGTGGAATGGTTGGGGAGCATTTTCGGATCAAACCTGGTTTTCTCTGTGCCTGAAGGCAAAAAAGAGATGGGGAGACTGTATTTATACACCGTATGTTTCTTTTGTCAAAAAGCCGGGAATGATGGATAGGAAAAGAACAACTGTACAGCAGCGGGAACAATGGAGGATGTTTTTTGCTATGTGGGACCGGATGTTTAAAAAAGAAGATCCTCACGGTAATCCGGGAATGGAAGTGTTTGGAAAGTTTTATTTCTTAGGAAACAATCGCAATACTTTACATCTGTAATTGAGTGCGCTAGAATATAATGTGGCAGAAGGGAGATTGAAATGAAGTATGATTATCTGATAGTTGGGGCAGGTCTGTTTGGTGCTGTATTTGCCAGAGAAATGACAAATATGGGGAGAAAGTGCCTTGTGATCGACAAAAGGAAACATATCGCAGGAAATATTTATACAGAAGAGATAGACGGGATTTATGTACATCGTTATGGTGCTCACATTTTTCATACATCGGATAAAAAGATTTGGGAGTATGTGAATCGTTATACAGAGTTCAACCAGTATATCAATTCTCCGGTGGCAGTTTATGGGGATGAGCTTTATAATCTTCCATTTAATATGAATACCTTCAGCAAAATGTGGGGGATTAAGACGCCGGCAGAGGCGAAGGAGATCATAGAACGTCAGATCCGGGAGGCGGGAATCAAAGAACCGGCCAATCTGGAGGAGCAGGCAATCCGTCTGGTGGGAACCGATGTATATGAAAAGCTGATCAAGGGGTATACCCAGAAGCAGTGGGGCAGGAAGTGTACTGAGCTTCCGGCGTTTATTATTAAACGGCTTCCTCTGCGGTTTACCTATGACAATAATTATTTTAATGATCGTTATCAGGGAATTCCGGTAGATGGCTATACAAAAATGGTAGAGAAAATGCTGGAAGGGATTGAGGTGCGTCTGGAGACAGATTATTTTCAGGTGTGCAATGAGATTGATGCGGATACAACGGTATATACGGGACCGATTGATGAATATTTTGGTTACACTCTGGGACATTTGCAGTATCGTTCTCTTCGTTTTGAGACCGAGAAGTTAGACTGTGAGAACTATCAGGGGAATGCAGTTGTAAATTATACGGCAGCAGATGTTCCATATACCAGAATCATCGAACATAAACATTTTACTTTTGGAAAGCAGCCGGTAACGGTGATCACCAGAGAGTATTCCTCTGAGTGGAAACCGGGGGATGAACCGTATTATCCGGTGAATGATTCCAAAAACACGGAGTTATATCGTAAGTATCAGGAGCTTGCAGAGCAGGAGCAAGGACTGATCTTTGGGGGAAGATTAGGACAATATCAGTATTTTGATATGGATAAGGTGATTGCATCTGCTTTGTCTTGCGTGGAGTCACAGAAGAAATAAAGGGAAATCTGTGGCTGGAGAAGAGAGATAACAAAAGAGATGGGGCGATAGCGGATCAGAGAAAGGCAGGGAATGATAATGAAATCCGTTATGAAGCGTATGATGGTAATGGTAGTGATCGTAGCAGTTCTGGTTGTCCAGATGCCGGGAGAAGCGACCGCAGCGGCAAGACCGATGGAAATGGCATTAAATTACACGACAGTGCTGGTGAAACTCCATGGAAAACAGACATTAAAGGTTTCATCTATTGCACCGGGAGGAGCGAGTAAAGCGGTAAAGTATGAGATTGCCAATCGGAAAATTGCTTCTGTGACCAAAAAAGGAGTGGTAAAAGGAAAGAAGATTGGTGTCACAACAATCCGTGTGACCTCGAAAAAAAATAAATCATTAAAAAAATTAGTTAAGGTGATCGTAGCGCAGTTTGTACCAACAAAGGTGAAAATGTCAACGGTTTCTGTCAAAATGAAAGTGGATCAGAAAAAATCGTTAAAAGCAACAGTCACACCGAAAAAGGTGCTTTCTTCTAATAAAAAAGGAGTCTGGATCAGCTCAGATACGGACATTGTATCGGTGTCCTCCAAGGGAGTGATGACAGCCAGGCAGGAAGGACAGGCTGTTGTTACATTTACAACGATCAATGGAAAAAAGGCAGTCTGTACAGTGACGGTAAGCAGGGATTCTGTTGTCCGGCCGGTATCGGAACCAACGCAGCCGTCTGTTACATCCGGAGGAGCGATAGCGATTCCTGTTTCCGGATCTGCCATTGGTGCGGATGTTGCAAGTAGCAGCACATTTATATTGTAATATGTTTTAGCACTCTTTTTTAAAGAGTGCTAAATTTGTCTTGACATTTTTTTAAAATCGTAATAAGATATCTACCAGAATGATTGTTAGCAGTCGATACGAGTGATTGCTAATTATTCCGCTGGCAGATATTTTTTTAGTATATGTATAATAAAGTGAATTTAGGAGGTTGTTATTATGCAGATGGAAAAGGGTAGTTTATCAATTGAATCAGAGAATATGTTCCCGATCATTAAGAAATGGCTGTATTCGGATCATGATATTTTTGTACGTGAGCTGGTATCCAATGGCTGTGATGCTATCACGAAGTTAAAGAAGCTGGAAGTCATGGGAGAATATGATTTTCCGGAGGATTATAAGGCAAGCATTCAGGTCGAGGTCAGCCCGGAGCATAAGACATTATCTTTCACTGATACCGGTATCGGTATGACAGAGGCCGAGGTCAAGGAATATATTAATCAGGTGGCATTTTCCGGTGCAACAGATTTCCTGGAGAAATATAAGGACAAGACGAACGAAGATCAGATCATTGGTCATTTTGGTCTTGGTTTTTATTCTGCATTTATGGTGGCGGATAAGGTGACGATCGATACCCTGTCTTGGCAGAAGGATGCTGCTCCGGTTCACTGGGAGTCAGAGGGCGGTATCAATTTCGAGATGTCTGACGGAGACAAGAAAGAGGTTGGCACAAAGATTACTCTGTATCTGTCAGAGGACAGTGTAGAGTTTGCAAATGAATACCGCATCAAAGAGATTATTGAGAAGTATTGTTCCTTTATGCCGGTAAATATCTACCTGTCAAAGGAAGGTGCAGAGCAGGAATATGAGACGATTGATGCCGCTGATATCCGTGAGGATGATGTCGTCGTAGAAAAATTTACGGAGGAAGCTAAGACAGAGGAGAAGGAGAACGAAAACGGAGAGAAAGAGACCGTAGAAATTTCTCCTGCTAAGGAAAAGGCAAAGATCAATAAGAGACCGGTATCCCTGAGTGATACCACACCTCTCTGGATGAAGCATCCAAATGAATGCACCGATGAGGAATATAAGAGCTTCTACCGCAAGGTATTTAATGATTACAAGGAGCCTCTTTTCTGGATTCATCTGAATATGGATTATCCGTTTAACTTAAAGGGTATCCTTTATTTCCCGAAGGTAAATACCCAGTATGACAATTTAGAGGGTGTTATTAAGCTGTACAACAATCAGGTATTTATCGCAGATAATATTAAGGAAGTCATTCCGGAATTCCTGATGCTTCTGAAGGGTGTGATCGATTGTCCGGATCTGCCACTGAACGTATCAAGAAGTGCACTTCAGAATGATGGCTTTGTCAAAAAGATTTCCGATTATATTACCAAAAAGGTAGCAGACAAGCTGTCCGGTATGTACAAGGTTGATCGTGAGAATTATGAGAAATACTGGGATGATATCAGTCCGTTTATCAAATTTGGCTGCCTGAAGGATCAGAAGTTCCAGGAGAAGATGAAGGATTTCATTATCTTTAAGAATCTGGATGACAAGTATATCACTTTGCCGGAGTATGTAGAGAATATGAAAGGCAAAGAGGATAGTGAGCAGCCGGAGGTTGTTGACGCAGAGGATGTTGCAAAGGAGGAGGCAGGAGAAGAGACTGCCGGGAAGGAAGAGGAGCCGACGACAGTTTATTATGTCACCGATATCCAGCAGCAGAGCCAGTATATCAACCTCTTTAAGGAGCAGGGAATGGATGCTCTCATTCTGGCACATACCATTGATCAGCCGTTTATCACACAGCTGGAGCAGAGTGAGGACGTCAAGGTACATTTCCAGAGAATTGACTCTGATCTTTCAGATTCTATGAAGGAAGAGGGAGACGAGGAGACATTAAAGAAGCAGACCGAGACGCTCGGCGATGTATTTAAAAAGGCTCTTGGCAAGGATCAGCTGGAGGTACAGGTACAGAATCTCAAGAATGAGAATATCTCCTCTATGATCACTCTGTCAGAGGAAACCCGCCGTATGCAGGATATGATGAAGATGTACAGTGCCGGCGGTATGGGAATGGATACAAGTATGTTTGGCGGTGGAGAGACTTTGATCCTCAATGCAAACAATGCTTTAGTGAAGTATATTCTTGACAATACCGAAGGAGAGCATGTGGATATGTTCTGTAAGCAGCTGTATGATCTGGCGATGCTTGCCAATAAGCCGCTTTCTGCTGAGGAGATGACACAGTTTGTTGCCAGAAGCAATGAGATTATGCTTTTATTGACGCAGGAGTAATCGCTGTAATAGTGTTATCTTATGCGATAAGTTGTTTAAAAATAAGGATGAGTATCTGAAATATCAGAAAAATTGCCGGTTTTCGGAGACGGATGAAGTTTGTCTCAGGGGACCGGCTTTTTGATGCTGTGATCAGAATCAGTCTGCGTTAATGAAGAAAAATATCATTAAAAGAATGGAATGAAAATATGCACAAATGCTTTGAAAATATCGTGTAGATATTCGACATTTTTTCTTTAATAAAATTATTGACCGGTGGTCATTTTTGTGATATTATACCCTATAGATTAAGAAAATGACTATTGGTCATTTTTTAAAATTAAAGAGAAAGGAAGGAATGACATGAAGAAACTTGCAGAATTTATCACCAAGCATAAAAATATTATTATCCTGCTTGCCGTGATACTGTTGATTCCAAGTGGAATCGGTTATGTTTCTACGAGAGTGAATTATGATATTCTGAGTTATCTGCCGGATAGTCTTGAGACGGTCAAGGGACAGGATGTCATGGTGGATGAATTTGGAATGGGAGCGTTTTCCATGATCGTTGTGGAGGATATGTCCATGAAGGATGCGGCAGATCTGGAAAAGAAGATCGAGACCATTAATCATGTGGAGGATGTTCTCTGGTATGATGATGCGCTGGATATTTCGGTTCCGACGAAGATGATGCCGAAGAAGTTGAGGGACGCATTCTTTAACGGAGATGCCACTATGATGATCGCGCTGTTTGACAATACGACATCAGCCGATGATACTATGGATGCCATTGCCGATATCCGGAAGACAGTTGGAAAGAAAGCGTTTGCCGCCGGAATGTCCGGAGTTGTAACGGATATTAAAGACCTTGCATTAAAGGAGATGCCGGTTTATGTAATGATCGCCGGAGCTTTGGTTCTTTTAGTGCTTTTGATCACGATGGAGTCTTTTGTAACTCCATTCATTTTCCTGGTGAATATCGGTATGGCGATCGTATATAACCTGGGCAGTAACTTTATGCTGGGAGAGATATCGTATATCACCCAGGCCCTGGCCGCGGTGCTGCAGCTGGCGGTGACCATGGATTATTCCATCTTCCTGCTTGAGAGCTACGAGGCCAATAAGGAGAGATTCCCGGGAGATAACAAGCGTGCGATGAAGCATGCCATTACCAATACATTTGTATCTATATCAAGTAGTTCCCTGACAACGATTGCCGGTTTCCTGGCACTGTGTAGTATGACTTTCCGACTTGGTACCAACATCGGCATCGTAATGTCAAAGGGTGTTATCATTGGTGTTATCGCCTGTGTAACAGTGCTTCCGGCATTGATCCTGACCTTTGATAAAGCAATTGATAAAACTTCTCATAAATCTCTCTTGCCAAATCTGGACGGTCTGTCTAAGATAGTTGTGAAGTATCATTGGGTTGCGCTGGCATTATTCGTGCTTTTGATCGCACCGGCAGCTTATGGTAATGCAAATTACAAGATTTATTACAATATTGATTCTTCATTACCAAAGACCATCCCAAGTGCTATTGCAAATGATAAACTCTCCGAGGAGTTTGATATGAGTAATATGCATATCGTTCTGATGAAAAACGGAGATCTGTCTGCAAAGGACAAAAAGAATATGAGCAATAAGATCGAGAAGGTCGATGGTGTAAAATGGGTGATCGGTCTCAGCTCCCTGCTTGGACCGAATATGCCGGAGAGTATGATTCCGGACAGTCTGCGGGATATCTTACAGACAAAGGATTATGAGCTGATGTTTATATGCTCCGATTACAAATCGGCGACGGATGAGGTCAATGCACAGATCACCGATATCAATAAGATTGTAAAGAGCTATCAGAAGGGGGCCATGGTTATTGGTGAGGCGCCGCTGATGAAGGATCTGCAGGATGTTACCGATGTGGATCTGAAGAATGTAAATACCATTTCCATTGCAGCAATCTTCTTGATCATCCTGATCACATTTAAATCAATCTCCATACCGATCATACTGGTATCTGTGATTGAGTTTGCGATTGCCTGCAATATGTCGGTTCCATATTATACCAATACGTCGTTAGCGTTTGTGACGAGTATCGTGATCGGAACCATACAGCTTGGTGCTACCGTGGATTATGCGATCCTGATGACCAGCCGTTATCACAAGGAGAGGATCAACGGTGCAAGCAAGGCTGAAGCCGTCACTATTGCACACAAGACATCCGTTAAATCGATTTTAACCAGTGGTTTTGGATTCTTCGCCGCAACCTTTGGCGTAAGTCTTTATTCCCAGATCGATATGATCAAGTCTATCGTAACACTTCTTGCCAGAGGAGCTGTGATCAGTATGGTAGTTGTTATCTGTATCCTGCCGGCAATGCTGTGGCTGTTTGACGGAGTGATCGTACGGACTTCATGGGATATGCGTAAAGCCGGTATTATTCAGAGAGATAAAGAAGCGAAAAAGGCAAAGTTATCATAGATTAGCAGAAAGGCAGTATAAAGCGAATGCAATTCGCTTTGCAAATTTGTGCCTGCGGCTCAAAGTTTGCGGGCTGAGAAAAGAATGGAGGACTATTACTATGAGAAAGAATATGAAACGAATCCTGGCATTAGGATTAACGGGGGTTTTGACAGCCGGTCTTCTTACCGGCAGTGTAGAATATGCCGGTCACACATTTGCAGTAGATGCTATGGCTGCCAGTGTATCAAGTGAAAAGGTGAAAACAAATGAGTCCGGTGGACTGGATAAGGATGAGGTATCAAAGCAGGAGACAGTATATGTCAATACAGATGCCGCAGGAAGTGTAAAGGATGTGGTTGTATCTGACTGGTTGAAAAATTCAGGTATCAATGGCAGCGTGAAGGACGTGTCAGACCTGACAGATATCGAAAACGTAAAGGGCGATGAGAAATTTGAGCAGAACGGCGACAAGCTTACCTGGAATACAGGGGATCAGGATATTTATTATCAGGGCAAGACTGATAAAGACCTTCCGGTCAGCATGACGATCACCTATAAACTGGATGGTAAGGAGACAGCACCAAAGGATCTGATCGGAAAGAGCGGTAAGCTTGAGATGACCATTAAGTATACAAATCATTCCAAACAGACAGTTTCCCTGGCTGGTAAGCAGACAGAACTCTACACCCCATTTATGATGGTAACAGGAATGATCCTTCCGGTAGATAATTTTGAAAATGTTACGATCGATAACGGTACTCTGGTGTCGGAGGGGGACAATGATGTAGTTGTTGCCTATGGTTTTCCGGGGTTGGCAGAAAGCCTTGATCTTGATAATCTTGATTTTGGTGATGATATGGATATTGATACCTCCAAGATCAGTGACAAGATCACAGACACGGTAACCATCAAGGCGGATGTGAAAGATTTTGAGATGAATTCCACTTATACTGTAGCAACCAATCAGCTTTTTAATGAGCTTGATTTTGATAAGATTGACGATATGGATGAGCTCACCGATAAGATTGATGATCTGACGGATGCATCCTCACAGCTTGTAAACGGAACTGAGAAGCTTCATGAGGGAACCGAGAAGTTAAGTGACAATTTTTCCGAGTATGCAGATGCTGTCGAGAGTGCAAAGGACGGAGTTTCCACATTAAAGGATGGTACCGGCACATTAAAGACAGGAATTATAAGCTATACAAAGGGTACCGATAAGCTTTTGAAAGGTGTTACCACTTATGTAAATGGCGCTAAGACATTGTCAAAGGGTGTGCAGGCATACACCTCCGGTACCAGTCAGCTGGTAGATGCAATCAATCAGCTCCGTACCGCTACAAAGGATCTGCCGGCACAGTATGAGCAGCTTGGCAGTGGTGTTGACACATATGTTGCCTCTGTGAATAAGCTTCTTGCAAAAGAAAATATGAATCAGATGACCACAGGAACCAAGAGTCTGAAGGATGGCATCGGACAGCTTGACGATGGTCTTACAGCAGCACAGGCAGGAGTTACACAGATCAATGCGGCAGCATCGCAGCTGAAACAGACAGCCGAGCTGGAAGCTTGTGTGAATGGACTGCAGGCATTGGTACAGCAGTATCAGCCGGGGGCAGAGGCAGGAAGTGCTGACGCAAAACAGGCAGTTGCAGCATTACAGGGTGCGATCCGGTATATTCAGGGCGGTGAGCAGGTGGCAGCCGCAGTGGATGCCGCTACAAATGGCAAGGCAGATGGAGATGCCGACAAGAATGGTGCAGCAGATCTCGCAGCAGCGCTTGCAACTATGAAGGCAGCAACAGACAAGACATCTACAGGAACAAACCTTTATACAGGAGCCGCTTCTCTGGAAACAGCAGCAGGTACTATGTCCGGATATGCAGCACAGCTTCGTGACAGCTCCAAGGCGCTGACTGATGGAAATGCACAGATGAAAGCAGGTGTAACACAGCTTTCTGAGAGCATTGGCAAGATGAATACAGCAGCCGGTACACTGACTGGCAACAATAAAGCGTTGAATGATGGAGCAGCAGGTCTGATCAAGAATGCATCCACGATCACTAAGGGAGCAAAGAAACTTACCGGTAACAGCAATAAGCTTCGCAAGGGAGTGGTTACTCTGGATCAGGGAACAGGCAAGCTGTTTGCAGGTATGACAAAGCTTGTCAATGCAACCGGTAAGGTCTCTGATGGAATTGACAGCCTCAATGATGGTGCTTCTACCTTAGAGGATGGAATGAAAGAGTTTGATAAGGATGGTATCAATAAGATTGCGGATGCCGTAACGGAGATGCTTGACAGTGCGGATAATCTCAATGACAGACTTTCCAAGATCAGCAGCATTTCCGGTGATTATACAAGCTTCAGTGGAAATGCCGATGGTATGGACGGCAGTGTGAAGTTCATTATGGCAACAGAAGAACTGACGTCAGATGAGGATTAATGAGATAAGAGGCTTTTAAGGATCATCCGGAGCTTAAGTTCCGGATGATCCTATAGAAATGGGGATTTATATGGGCGAGCGTGTCGAAGAAAAAAAGAAGCAGAAGCAGGAAGCACTCCTGATGTCGGCATTCGAGCTTTTCACCTCCAAGGGGATCAATAACACTTCCATATCCGATATTGCGAAACAGGCAAAGATGGCGAAGGGGACTTTTTATCTGTACTTTAAGGATAAGTATGATATCAGAGACAGATTGATTGCCAATAAGGCAAGCCGTCTTTTTGAAAGGGCAGAGGAGGCGATGAGGAAGGAAGAATTCTCCGCTCTGGAAGAAAAAGTAGTCTTTCTTGTAAATCATGTAGTGGATCAGCTTAATGAAAATAAAGCACTGATGCGTTTTATTTCTAAAAATCTCAGTTGGGCTGTATTTTCTCATATCCGTATCAGTAATATGGGAAATATTAAGTGTATGGATATCTTTGATGAGATTTTGGGAGAGTCCAATCGGAAATTCCGTCAGAAGGAGCTGATGATCTACATGATCGTGGAGCTGGTTAGTGCATCCTGTTATAGTGTGATTCTTTATGGAACGCCATGCAGCCTGGAGGAATTAAAAGCAGAGCTTGACAAAACGATATGTGGGCTGCTGAAGCAGTTTGAAGTAGAATAAAAGAAAAGATCTCCCGATAACGGAGGTCTTTTTCTTTTGGGGAAGAAAGGATGCAGCTTGCGTTTTGGGGAGAAATATGGCATCATAAACGTAATGAGACGGGGAAGACTTTAAGTATAAAGACGGAAAAGAGGAGAAAACATTGAATGAGGGGCTTCAGGAATATGCACAGCGTTTAAGGGTGTCCGGACAGCTGGATGCATCTGCATATGGGGAGATGATCCGTTTCCGTGATGCTGAGCTGATGGGGCTGGTGTGTAAATATGCCATGCAGACACGGATGGAGCGGGCTGCGGAAAGCATACAGTGGCTTGGGACCATTGATATATCCTCTTATTGCAAAAATGATTGTTATTATTGTGGTTTGCGCAGGGATAATCGTTTTGCGGAGCGTTATCGTATGGATCTGGATGAGATCCTTTCATGCTGCGAGGCCGGTTTGCAGCATGGAATCACAAACTATCTGATCCAGGGAGGAGAGGATTTGTGGTATACCACAGAACGGATTACGGAAATGATCCGGGGAATGAAAAAGCTGTCAAAGGACATCACAATCTTTTTGTCTCTGGGAGAGAAGTCAAGAGCAGTGTATCAGACATGGAAACAAGCCGGGGCAGAGGGATATCTGTTATGTTATCAGACATCAGACGACCGCTTTTACCACAAACTTCATCCGAACAAAATGTCGCTTCTTCGCAAAAAACAATGTCTGTGGGAATTGAAAGAGCTTGGGTATCTGGTGGGAACCGGATTTATGATCGGTACTCCCTATCAGCGGATCACGGATCTGGCAGATGAGTTTGCATTTTTGAGACAGCTTGCACCAGATATGATGATGGTGGAAACCTTTTTGGCATCGGATGGAACCCCTTTTGAAAAAGAGAGAAACGGGGTGCTGGATCTGACGTACTTTGTGATGGCATTATTGCGTTTGTCTTTTCCGAAGCTGTATATGCCGGTGGCTCAGACAGTGGAATTTTTTGATCGGGTTGGGGTTGGGGATGTAGCTCTTGGTGTTCTGGCTGATGAACTCCTCCACCACATACGGTCCGTTGTACCACATGTTGGTGTAGTCGCAGGCACGGAAGCCCTCGATGCCCAGCTCGGTGATCAGGTCCTCAGAGACGGGGTAGAAGCTGGTGTAAGCAGCCACGGTATCGAAGTACGGGCAGGGATTCTTGCAGGTGAAGACCAGGGTGTAATCATCGGTAGCCTCAACGCCCACACCGGCGGCCAGCATGTCTTCGTAGGTCAGGTCGGCAGCGGCGTCGCCCATGTCGCTGGTCTTCTGGTAATAGTCCGCAGCACCTACCAGGGTCTCGTTGGGCATGGAAGTATTGTTGGCCTGGTTCTTGGCTGCGTTCAGCACCCACTCCAGACCCACGAGGAAGTCCTTGCTGGTCAGGTGAGCCTTGACCTCGCCGTTGACGTCCACCCAGTCGACATCGTCGCGCAGGTTGAAGGTCCAGACGGAGGAGTCCTCGTTGTGGCTCCACTCCTTGGCCACGGAAGGCACGGCCTTGCCGTAGCAGTCAAAGCTCAGCAGGCCCTCCCACAGGTTGGTGGTGACATTCATGTCGGAAGCCATCTGGCTGTACAGCATGTTCCAGCTCTCCAGCTCACGGTTGGTGCTCTCCCAGGAGATGAACTCCTTCAGCGGAGTAGCGCCGGTGGTGTTGGGGGCGCTGGTTGCGCCGGAAGAAGCAGCGGTGGAGCTGCTGGAGCCGCCGCCGCAGGCTGCCAGGATGCCGGCGGCACCAACAACGCCGGAAGCCTTCAGAAAGCTGCGGCGGCTGATTGCATGAGACTCGTGATTGATGTTCATTGTGTTATCCTCCCTAAAATTTTTTCCGTGCTTCGGTGCATGGTGCAGGGCGCGTTGTCCTGCTTGTTTCCCACTCCTTTGCGGGAGCTTCGCATCTCCTGTACTGCTGAGGAATACAAAAGAGCGCAGATACAGACCCCTCTGTCTGTGCCTGTGCTCCTCCCGCAAAACCTTAACACGCTGATTATTATATCATTAAAAGAATAAGCTGTCAATGGAGCATGGACAGGAACTTCTTCAAAAAAGAAAGACAGACTGTGGAAAATGATGAAATATATTTGTTTTTGTCTGACGAAGGATGCAAAAAGTTTAACACTGTTTTTGAAACACAAAACAACCGAAATTGTTCTTCACAAACGAACAGGTGCGAAACGCTTTATATAATAAAAGAGCGGGAGCCATCCGCTTTGCGAACAGCTCCCGCCGGGGGAAAAGTGCTTAACTTAGAATGCGCTCAAAAACCGATCAGGCCTGGGTGGCTGCATCGAAAGCAGCGGCGAACTCCTCGTACTGCTCGGTGGTGTAAGCCTCTTCGCTGGTCTCCCAGTTGA
>OGZW01002261.1_pt1 | contig 15174 bp, 10 predicted proteins | sample 1577001 | NCBI WGS metagenome assembly OGZW01 (sample SAMEA3541519, study PRJEB24748) | human gut metagenome | biome: human gut; feature: human-associated habitat; material: faeces | place: China | collected 2012 | reverse complement strand
CGTATCTGTCAGAGCGTCATGGATACCGCCAAGATCGATGACCACCTGTTTTCCATCCAGAATCACCCAGAGATCATCATCCCCGGTAAAAGAATAGTTCAGTTTCCCGATATAATCTCCAAGTGTAAAGGTAACGTCATAGCGGAGTCCAAAATAAAAATTATTATTTCCAAATGGCAGGAAATCCGCCCCCGCAGTTGCTGCCACGTTGTCCTCTTTGTCTAAAACTTCTTTCAGTTCATAAGTGTCACCACTTTGTGAAAATTTTAACCTGTATCCTTCTTTTACTGTCAGTCCTTTTGTCCCTGCCGCAGCTGCTCCGTCTTTCGGAAAAACGCCCGGTTCATTCACACTGAAAAGAACTTCTTTGTAATCATCACTTAACCCGGTAACGATTCCTGTTTTTTTTGCATTTTCTCCAGTTCCTCCGGTATACACGTTGATATGCTGGTCGTCTGTGGTTCCGTTTTGACCTGTTTTTTTCGTGACGGTGTCATATTGATTTTCACTTAAATTCTGGGATACCGTTCCGACCGTGAAACGGTTATCTTTTTGCTCAGACGGATAGTTGGAATCTGCATTGATACTCAGATCCGCCCTCTGCTGTCCGGCTGTGTCATAAGGGATCACCTCGTAGTCATAAAACGATGCCTCACCGATATAGTCCGTATTTTTTGCCTGATAAAAAACTTTTACAACACTGTCCTCATGGATCTCAATGTTTTCAAGTTCACTTTGGGAAAATGCTTCTCCGTTTACCTGCACATGATCCACATCCCAGTTTAACGCCTTATTGTAGTCGCTGATTTTTGCTCCCGGTACCATCGTGCAGACATCATCGCTGTAAATTTTTGCACTCTGCTCATCCTGCGCCTGATATTTGCTGTTGTCATAATGTTCGATGGTCACGGTCACGTTGTTATCTCCATGATTGACGATGACATATTTTGAAAAATGATCCGTGCCAAATGTCACCTCGCCGTCGGCAGAAGTGTTCGCATTCATATCCAACATCTCATTTTTTGTCTCATCAAAATGATACACGCTCGCCGAATCGCCCTCTTTCACCTGCGCAAGCGATAACTGCACCTGCACGGTTGCCCCTGGCTCCACTTCTTTTCCATCTTTTACAAAGGAGATGTCATACGCCACAACCTCTTCTTTTTCTTTCGACTCGCCCTCCATCGCTTTATCGATGGATGCTTCCATTTCTGCTGTGACGGCTACCGGTGCCACGACAAGCTCTGCGCCTGCCGGAAGATCGGTCTCATTCGAAAGTGTCACGACCACGCGGACTGCGTCATTGGAATAGTCGAAGACGGTTTTTAATTCCGGTTGTTCTGTCTCCTCTGTGTTCTCCGTCTCCTCGATTGCTTCAGTCGCCTCAGTGCTCTCTGTGTCATCGGTCACTTCTGTGTTCTCGATTGCTTCGGTGCCTTCGACTGCTTCCGTGCCTTCGACTGCTTCCGTGCCTTCGACTGCTTCCGTGCCTATTGCATTCCCGATGTTGTTGGTCACTTTCGTGCTCTCGCTGTTCTCTGTATTCCTGACTTTTTCTGTATTTCCTGTTCCGTCTGGATCTGACATTTTTCCTTCCTGCCCGGTACTTTCCTGCCCTGCATTTTTCGTCTCATTCAACATCTCTGTGGAAATTTCCGTAAAAACATCCGTGGTGTCTACACTTGTCGCATTGGTGACGGTCACATCGGATGTCAGCAAAGCCAAACATAACAGGAATGCTATCACTTTTTTTACACTCGCTGCAAATTTCATAGAATCCTCCTTACTTTTGCCCTTTGATCTACTGTTTTCTCTTCCAAAGATCTCATCCACTGTATTTGTTTAAAATATGTTCCGCTGTTTTCACTTTCTCTATATGGATCTTGATTTTCAGATTCCGGTAAACTTTATGATCCTGATAAAATTTTGAAATAATCCGGTTTGCGGCCAGCATTCCACCCTCATAAGTGCATGCAGAAAGCAAAATCACATACTGTGAATCGCTGAACTGCGCCACTGCATCCCCGGGACGGAGCGATTTTTTCAATGTCTCCGCCAGATGCGGCATCGCATTGCGGATGCGGAACAGATCTACATCACTGACCCTGCTTCCGGTATACTCCCCAGCCTTTAAAGTCAGAAGGAGGATATATTCATTTTCATCAAAACGGGCTGTCTTTCTTACCTGCAGCCTGTAAATTTCCCGGAAAACCGGATACCCGCACAAAAATGCCCCCACCGGATCCTGTTCTGCAATATCCTGATGTACCTGTGCGATCCCCTGCACATTTCCTCTTTTATTCTGTCTCAGTAATTTGTCATAAACGCCCTTTAATTTTGACAGCCCACAGATCCCAAGCTGCTGCTGCAACGTCCGACAGGCATTCTCATAAACTTCCAGGGCGGAACCAATTTTATTTTTTCCTGCCAATGCTCTGATCAGATAACAGTATAACTCTTCATCAAGACTTTCCCATTGAAGTGCCTGACTGCAAAGCTGTTCTAACTCTTCAAATTTTTCTGTGCTGACATAATATTCGCACAGATACCGGGCGCAGTTTAAATACAAAGAGTGATAATAAGTATTCAGCGTCATCACCCAGTGCATATCTGCAACTTTTGTCATGAAATCACCCTGATAGAGTGCAAGCGCCGCTTTCAATTTCCGGATTGCCTCCCCCTCTGAAATAGTTTTCTGCTTTGCAGATTCAAACATTTGTTCGAACTGTTCTGCATCCACCGCCACCTCCTGTCTGGGATTCCAGCGGTAGGAACCATGATCGGTCAGGATAAAATCCTCATCTCCAAAGTTTTTCTTCAGAAAGACTCTCAGACGATACATCAGATTTTTCAATGCACCTGCCGGATTTCCCGTTTCTTCCTCCTGCCACAGTGCATCTGCCATGTCATAAAAAGTCAGCGTCTGATTTCTGTGAAGGATCAGATAAGCCAGCAGATTTATCATTTTGGGAGACCGTATCTCTTCCTCATTCACAATATGTTCTTCATCCCTGATCTGAAATTTTCCCAGAGTCTGAATCGTCAGCATGCAGTTCTCCTCCTCTTTTCCAGCTCTGACTGCCAGATTTTTCCTGTAAGTCTAACATGCATGCATTGCCATAAAAGTCGAATACTGTACCTAAAAATCCTGCTTACTTCGACCTTTTTCTATTTTTATATACAAGGAAAGCAATCAGTCCCGCAATAAAAACTGCTGCGATACCGCCGATCACCGGCACTGCCACAGGTACAGATGCTGCATCGATCTCCTGCGCTGCAAGATCTGCATCGTTCCCATCCACATCACCGGAAACGGTGCTCTCATCCTCTGCTGTGTTTGACAATGGTGTCTCGCTCTCTTCGATGTCGACAACTCCATCGTTCTCATCTCCATCTACCAACGGTGTCTGCTCCTCTGGAATTTCAACATTGCCATTGTCTACGTTCTGGTCTGCGTTATTCGCACTATTATCTGCCACGTTATTTGCTGTATTCGTTGCCGCTGTATTTGCTGCATTACCGCCACCATTTACGCGGTTGTCTGCTGTATTGGACGCATTATTTACCACATTTGCAGTAACACCGGACGGCTGGGCAGCTCCGGGAACGATGACCGTCTCCTCGACCTCACTTACGACTGTCTCTGTCCGTGTTGTGCCCGGAACCACGTTTGTCACTGTGCTGGTGATCGTCTCCACAGCCCCGGTGTAGCGGTATTCAAACGTTGCCGTGTTCTCTTTCCCTTTTTCCAGTTTTATAATTTTACTGCTCTCTACCGGTGTATAATCCGGAACAGTCACCGGAATGACCGTGATCGTTTCCTCTGCATTTCCATAGGTGATCTGCGGAGCCGCTATCTGTTCCTTCGTCTGACTGTCTATGAAACTCACCGTATAGGAAACCGGATCGATCAGACGTTTATAATCCAAAACATACTCTGTATTCCGCTCCACCGCAGTTCCCACAACGCCGTTAAAATCTTTCAACCCATATGCTGCCTCTTTTTCATAGTGCAGGCAGTTAGAAAACCATGATGTCAGCCCTGCATCACTTTCCCAGCCAGGCACTGTAAAAGCAAGTGTATCTCCCTTTGCAACTTTTACTTTAATATAATTTTTTGTCACTTCCATTCCATCGGAAACAGTGATCTTATCTATATCAAAACTTGCAACATTTCCCGCACGGAATGTCACTGTATACATTCTTTTTTCCACCGCTTCTTTCTCCTCCGAAGCTTTCACCGTTGTCATTGGAAGCACCAGCGCCATGAAGATAAAAACCGTAAGAAAGCCCGTAATTATTTTTTTTACTTTTTTCATGACTCACGCTCCACCTTTCTTTTTTTCACTGCTATACTAACAATCACTATACCTGCCACCAGAACTCCTGCAGATACTGTCACTGTCAAAGTATCTCCTGTCCTGACACCGTTTGCCAGTGGAACAAGCTGTTCTGTGACAGTCTTTGGAATCACTTTCTTTACAACCTTTGTCACCACATTGTCTTTTCCGTGCTCCGTCACATAATTTGTGATTACAACCGGCTTTCTGTCGTCTGCATAGTACGCCCGGAATTCAAATTCCATCGCACCTGCTGCACGCGAATAATCAATCCCATTTGCACTGTCCATGCCCTCGCCGTCTAAGGTCAACGTCACATAGACATCCGCCGATTCCCCCGGATTCAGCGCTGTCATATAACGATACTCATTCAGTTCTGTAATTTCAGCTAAACCTTCGGCACTTGCCACATTTTCCGCATAACCACCTGCATCTGCATCCAGCAAAGATGTCCTGTTCGTATCATTGCCGATCTCCACCTGAAACTCATATGCTCCGCCAGACGCTTTTCCTGCTTCTTCCAAAGCATCCGTTGTCTTCTGCGAAATAAAAAAAGATGCCTTATGACTGTTTTGATTCTCAATTTTAATGACAACGGTCCTGCTGTCTCCAGGTGCCATGCCATCAAAAGCACCGGCAAGCTCTGTCTTATCTTTTGTATACACAAGCTGATTTTCCTCTGTCAGCTGCACAGTCTGAATTTCCGCCGCACTGACCACCGATGAGAATCCACAAGTCCAAATAAGCAACAGAACGGCTGCTATGTTTTTTATTTTCATATGCTCCAATCTCCTTCAACCGTTATCTTGTTTCTGAAACAGACAAAATCGTTCCATTTTCATCAAACTCCGGGAACACGCCAAGCTCTGCTGCGATCGCATCTTTTGCGTTATTCGCCTGAACTGCCGTAACTTCGTATTCTAACGTATAAACTGCATCTGCAAATCCATTTCCCATAGATTCCTTAAAATGAATTCCGTCCATAAAGTTTGTTGTCGTCTGTTCTGGAGCCAGCGGCTTTGTGTAGTACATCACCATCTGCTCATCATCCTCATACCCGATGATCCAGTCCTGATTATGTACATAGATATCATCCGCCTCCCCTGCACTCACAAGTCCGCCGCTTTTTGTATCCCATGCGTGATAAATGACTACTTTTACATACACATCATAACCATCCGGGATATCGTTTTGTACTGCCTTCGGCATGATGATCGTTTCCCCCGGCACGATCGTAACCGGTTCTTTTTCCCCGCCGTCTGCCAGTGCCACAGGTTGATCCCCGATCACCGTGACTCCCACACTCTTAATGGAAATATTTGCCACTGCCTTTTCACTTTTTGTATTCAGAGCTGCAAGCGTTCCGCCAACCATCGTTGCCAGGATCAATACTGCAGCGATTCCCATAAGCATGTATTTTTTCTTCACTCTCCATCTCCTCCGCTCATCCATTGAATTTTTTATAAATCCTTGTGTTATTATAGGTATCCCCGGTCACACAATGGTCACACGAATATTTTATGCAGCAGACCGCACGAAAAATGCACTTTGTTTCTTCAATTACGCAAAAATACCTCCCGGCAGATTCGGGGCTGTTACCCGTATCTGCTCAGGAGGTATCCTGTCATTTCAAAAATATTAATTTTTCTTCACACTTTAAGCAATCATTTTACATCCACTATCTCACATAGATATTGGAAAGATTGTCCAAAATCTCTCCTGCAACATCCGGTTTATTCATCGTGTAAATATGTACATGATTGACACCGTTGGCGATCAGATCAATGATCTGCTCTGTTGCATATGCAATTCCCGCCTGACGCATTGCTGCCGGGTTGTCTCCAAACCTGTCTACAATCGCAAGAAATCTCGGTGGAACCATATTGCCGGACAAAGATGTGATACGTTTGATCTGGCTTGCGTTGGTGACAGGCATAATACCTGCTACAATTGGAACATCTATTCCTTTTTTTAATGCCTTGTACATAAAATTGTATAAAATGTTATTGTCAAAAAACATCTGTGTGGTGAGGAACTCGCATCCTGCATCCACTTTCTCTTTCAAATGGTCGAGATCTTCAAAAATCGTTGCTGCTTCCGGGTGTCCTTCCGGGTAGCATGCACCACCGATACAGAAATCACCCTGTGCTTTGATATCTGCGATCAGTTCACTTGCGTGCTTGTACTGATCCGGCAGCGGAAAATCTGCATTTGCAGGAATATCGCCACGGAGTGCAAGGATATTCTCGATATTTGCTGCCTTTAACTCCTCAATGACAGATGCCACCTTTTCTCTGGTGGAAGAGGCACAGGTCAGATGTGCCAACGCCGGAATGTTATTGTTACGTACTTCCTCTGCAAGCTTTACCGTATAATCAGATGTTCCACCTGTTGCGCCGTAAGTGACACTCATATATGCCGGCTTTAATGCCGCCATATCTTTTACGATATTTTTATAATTTTCCAACTGCGCACCCTGTTTTGGTGGAAAAAGCTCGCAGGAAATCGTCACTTCATCTTTGTTTAATAATTCTGTTAATCTCATCTTTTTGTTCCTCAATCCTCTTTCTTATATATTAAAAACTTCTCAGTTTATCCGTTCCATCATCCACCGTATTCTCGATTTTTCGTATCTCCACAAAATAGGAATAGTTATCGTTTACTTTTACTTCACAGCGGTCACCTATTTTGTGTCCCAACAATGCTTTTCCGAGCGGCGATTCGTTACTGATCAGATTTTTCAGGGAATTGCCGCGGATGGTTGTGACAATTTTATAGGTTTCTTCCTCGTCATCATCCTCAAAATAGACCGTAACGGTATTGTTCATTCCGACTTCATCATCCGCAGAATCCGTAGAAATAATCTTTGCTGTCCTGATCATTTTCTCCAGATAACGGATACGGCTCTCATTCTGATTTTTGTCTTTTTTTGCTGCATGGTATTCAAAATTTTCACTGAGGTCGCCATGTGCACGTGCCTCTTTGACTGCTTCCAGCGCATTTTTTCTCACAACCAGCTTCCGATACTCAATCTCTTCTTCCATTTTTTTTATGTCCTGTTCGGTCAACTCGTCATACATGAATCCCAACCTCCATTTTCCATCTCTATCGGTACTGACCCTGTACCATTCTCATTATGATCTGTAGCTCTGTCTCTTATGAAAACACCTGTTCTAATGCGATTTTCTCCGGCAGACAGCGTCCGATCACACTCCCTTTCCGGCAGACAGACAGCCAGACATCACGTTTGATGTTCCATGTTTTCAGATAATATTCTCCCACCTGTTCTTCCATCGTGGAAAAAGAATCCAAAGACATTGCGATCCCTGTTCCAACCGCCTTGATGTAGGCTTCCTTCCTCGTCCATATTCCGGTAAAAGCCTCATCCGTCCAACATTTTTCCAGATATTTTCTCTCATCTTCTGCAAAAAAACGCTGTGCGATCTTCTGTTTTCCGGTGCGTATCAGCTCCACATCCACACCTATATTCTCTGTGCCAAAAGCTGCTGCCACATACGTGCCCGAATGGCTGAGGTTAAACATAAGCGGAAGCCGTTCTCCCTGCCCTGTCCCAAGATACGGCTTCCCATTTTTACCATAAACGAATCTTACCTGTTGCAAAGACCGTGTCTGTCCGGTCTGCTCCCACTCTGCTGCAGCAGGCGATCCCACAGGTATTGTCTGCGTGTAACCATACTGCCGCAGACCGTATTCCAATAACAGACCTGCCCCAAAGGCACGAAGCCTGTCATCTTCATTTTTACATTGTTTTATTTTCTGTTGTCTGGCGCAGCACAAAAACTCCCACAGCTGTGGTTGATCTGATCTGTCACGCAAGGCACTGATATCTGAATAAAACACGCGCAGTTTTTTTTGATTATCCACTACTTCTGATGCTCCTGCAGAACTTCTTTTTTTCGCCTTGTGGAATCCCAGACATTCTGCACACGTCTGGTCACGATTTCCGGAATAAACGGTTTTACAATATAATCGCTTGCACCTAATTCCATTGTCAATACCTGTTGTTCTGTTGTATCATCCGCCGTGATGATCACCACCGGAATATTTAAGATCCTTGGATCATTCTTCCTTTCCTGCATAAAAGTCTGTCCATTCATGCCAGGCATCATCAGATCTAACAGGATCATATCCACTTTATAATTCTGTTCCTCTAAAATACGAAGTGCCTCTTCCCCATCTCCTGCCTGCAGGATACGGTAATCTGTTTCAAAAATACTCTCCAGCGATGCCCGGTTAATCTCCATATCATCCACGACAAGCATGGTTTTCTCGTTTACCTCTTCTTCCATCAGTGCAAGACGGTACTTTGCAAGTTCATTGTCCATCTCCCGCTGAACCGTGATATCGTCAATACAGCCAAAAATAATATGGCGTTCCCCTACCCTGTCAATATACTTCAGACGGAGCTTGATCCAGATCTCCCTGCCAGACTCGAGAAAACGTTTCACTTCACATTCCGCAGTACTTTGATTCTCCACAACCTGTGCAAAAGTATCCATAAACCTTTCTCTGTCAAAGTGATCAATGGATCCCTCAATCTCCTTATGCACACGGTCTGTGTCATGATAACCAAACATGTCAAAATAAGCGTCATTTACACGCACCACTTCAATATTTCCGTCGCTGTACTCATAAATTGCGGCTGCCTGCATCATGTTGGAGAAAATCATTTCCATCTGCATATTCGCCGTCCAGATGGCATTTGTATCGTTGGATGTTCTTCTTGTCTCATCATCTTCAAAGTATGGCTGTTCATACAACAGCTTTTCATATTCTTTTACCGGCATTGGTCTTGCAAAATAAAATCCCTGCACATATTCGCATCCGATGCTGTGCAGAAACGATACCTGCTCTTTGCGCTCCGCACCCTCAGCTACGACCGGCATGTTCAGCCACTTTGCCATGCGGACTACCGATGCCAGAATGTTTTCACTCCTGCCATCATCTCCGGAGCCATCCAAAAACTTCATATCAATTTTCAGGACGTCAACCGCAATATCTTTTAGTACATTCAGCGAGGAATAACCACTTCCAAAATCGTCCATCAAAATAGAAAAACCTTTTTTCTGAAGCTGTTCCATCATCTCTTTGATTGCTTTTGGGTTTCCTGTATATGCACTCTCTGTCAGTTCTAACTGCAGCCATTCCGGTGGAATATTGTATTTTTCTGTCAGTCCACAGATCACATCCACAATTTTTGGATTATAAAGACTTACACGCGAAATATTGACGGAAACCGGAAATATTTTTCTTCCCTCATCTCTCCATCCCGCAAGCAGCTGGCATGTCTTTTCCCAGACATACTGATCCAGCTTCAGGATAAAACCGTTCCTCTCAAATACCGGGATAAATTCTCCCGGCGATATCATCCTGCCATCTGCTGTGATCCATCGCACCAAAACCTCTGCTCCTGCAATGGAATTTCGCTGAAGTTCATATTTGGGCTGCAAATACAGCACAAACTCTTCGTTCTTCAGCGCATTCTTCATATTGTTGATGATGTGCTGCTCCTTGATGATCTCCTCGCTCATCTCTTTTGTGTAAAAGAAATAGTTCTGGATATAATTTCCCTTACAGTTTTTGGATGCAAGATTGGCTTTGTCATACATTTCGTTGATGGAAAGATCACGGTTTTTCACAAGATATATCCCAAAGAAAGGCGTGATATCAAAATCCAGAGGATATTTTTCCATCTGATTCGTGAATTTCTTCACAAAGTCTGTGATCTCTTTCTCATTATCATAAGAAAAGCATACCGCAAAAATATCTGCCTCAATTCTTCCATAAGTAATATAACGATATTCTTTTTCCACATTCTGCAGATAATCTGCCATATACTTTAATAAATGATCACCCTCATCCATTCCAAAAAAGGAATTGATCAGCTGGAATTTTTCAATATCGATCCTGATGAATGCAAAATCTTCCGTACCGAAAATATTCAGCATATTTCTCGTATTATAAAAGAACTTTGATTTGTTCAAAATGCCGGTGAGCACATCATACTCTGCACGGTACTTTAATTCATCATCCACTCTCATCTGACTGCGCTCGATCACATTCTTTACACGAAAACGCACGATCGTCGGATCATAAGGTTTCCCCATAAAATCCCATACTCCGTATTCCAGACACTTGCACTCGATCTCATCATTGATGCCTCTCAACATTGCGATCACAGGTATATTCTGATATCTTACATCTTTGTGAAAAATTTCTAAGAGTTCCAGTCCGCTCATGTCCGGCATGATCAGGTCAAGAATGATCACAGTTACCGCCTGATACTTCTCCTCTAAAACTGTTAATGCAGTCTGTCCATTTTCTGCTTCAAGCACGATATAATTGTCATTTAAAATGTCCCGCAATGCAGTCCTGTTATGTCTTGCATCGTCCACAATTAATATTGTATGTTTTCTTGTCATATGCCCTTGTGCCAGTCCTTCTCCATTTGTAGTGGTTTCAGCCACCTGTCAAATTCTTTTTTCTTCCGTACAAACCATATACTCATATGATAACAGACTTATTTTTTCTTTTCAATACAAGAATTTTTATCTGTCGTTTACTTAAAAATCCATGTAAGAGAGATACAGCTCCTCAAAATCATTTTCTTCTGCCAGATTGATGACATCTGCCATGGTCTGGATCTTTTCAAGTTCGTCTTTTGAAATTCTGCTAAGTAAAACCTCTTTTGTCCCTGCAAGAACTGTATTTCCGGCCGGAATCGTTTTCATCTCCAGTTCTTTCGGGATCAGGCCAATCCCTGCCGCCTTTTTGATATCTATCTTTGTTCCAAATCCACCTGCAAGATAACAGTTGTCCACTTCGTCAAACGCAATACCCGCCTTTTTTACTAAAATATCCACTCCTGCGCGGATCGCCGCTTTTGCCATCTGAAGTTCCCGGATGTCATTCTGTGTGAATTTTACTTTTTCTGCCAGTTCATATCCGGTGTCAAAATAAAGATCCGAATATGTTCCATGTTCATCGATCATCTGATGCTCCCGGAGTTCATACACCAGATCGATCATACCTGTTCCGCAGATTCCGATCGCCTGCTGTTTCTTATTTTCTCCATCTGTTTCACCGATCACCTGAAATCCGGCTTTCCCTGTCTCTTCCATGAAAACATGTGAGATCACTCCCGGAATGCTCGCCATGCCACAGGAAATATTTCCACCTTCAAACGCTGGTCCCGCAGACGTGGACGTCACATACATATGACGGCAATTTCCAAGCACCATCTCCCCATTCGTTCCAATATCCAGCAGCAAATGATATCCTTCGGATCTGTGCATATTCATTTTTGCAATGCCAGCCATGATATCAGCCCCTACAAACGCTGAGATCCCAGGCAAAATCACAACTTTTGTATCCAATTCTTTCATTCCAAGAAAATCCGCAGCACTGCCTTCCATCCATGAAAGGTCAACTGGCAGAAAAGGCGCCACTCCCAGTGTCTCACATGAAAATCCGCGAAGCAGATGACACATCGTTGTGTTTCCTGCAATCACGATCCTTTGTATCTGCTGTTCCGTTATCTTTTCTTTTTGAAGAAGCTCCCGGATCAGTTTCTGAAGATCCTGCCAGATACACCTCTGTATCTCCCACTTTTTTCCACTATTCGATGCAGAAATTCTCGAAAGCACATCCGAGCCATAAGCTCTCTGGTGATTAACGGATACGGCAGTCTGGCAGTCTGCTTCTGTTTCCAGATTCACAAGCAGTGCCGCCAGAGTCGTTGTTCCGATGTCGATGCAGATTCCATAAAGTGCATTTTCTGTTTTCTCTGCCGTTCCTTCTGCTGTATTTTTCAGAATTTCTTCTGTTCTCTGATTCTCCCACTGCGAAAGGACTTCTATCGTTTCTTCCAGTTCCGGAATTTCAACTTTGTATTCTTCCGTTGGATATGACTGGCATGCCAGACGATAGCCTTGCTCCAACTGCTTTTCCGATAAAAACTCTCTATCCTGCTTCGTCGGTTCTGTTGCTCCGCTTTTGTACCGCACAATACATTTTCCGCAGATTCCATTGCCATTGCATGGAGCACTGATGTATTCATTTTTTTCCTGTAACATTTCCAGAAGATTTTTCTGTTGTTTTGATCTGTCTATAATCATTTTTTCCTTTACCCTGAAAAATCAACAAATCAGCACAGCTTCCTCGATGGAAACAGTGCTGATTTTTGTATTTTATAGTTTTTCAACTACGACTTTGCAACGTTTTTTACAGAATGCAATTCCGTATGCAAGAAGATCGTTTCGTCCATCCTCACGGAGTTCTGCGTCATATCTGTGATTCTTAATCTGCTCCATAGCTCGTTCACACGCCTTGTCAAGTTCATTCATGGAATGTGCGTATTTCAGTTCTATCACGATTCCAACATCTGGATTCTTAGGCTTAAGCAAAATATCTGCATATCCATCACCAGATTCTCTATTCGATTTAACCGCCCAGCCCGAATAATTTTTTAAAATACCAATCAGAATACCATGATAAAAAATCTCTTTTTCTTCGTTTCTTGCTTTCGTATCTAAAACGCTGATTGTTTCGCCAAGAAACATTGTAAGTTCCCGCTGGATGTCATCTGTCTTTCCTTCAAGAAAACCCCTGTTGATTTTTTCCGTAGATGCGTGGTCATTCGCAACTACCTGGTCAAACCAGTCACGGATTTGTAAAAGAAAGACTTCCCTGACTTCCTTGTTTGGAACCACTGGCTGGCGGAGCTGTTCATTTACGGGTATCAGGCCAATGACTTCGGTAGTTTTACCATGTGGTGTACGCCGGTGGTGCAGCTGGCTCGCCGGCTGACGGATTCTCAGGGCGTCATCGCTGAGTATGTGGGCTATCCCATCGTCAGCGCTGATGTGAGCCCGCTGGAAAACGGCGGCTGGCAGGCACTGGGGATCTATGCCGCCGTTGCGGTGGCGATCATTGCACTGGCCTGTATGCTGTGTATCCGGCGGCGCAGCGAGCTCTCCGGCGATGTGGCGGCCTTCCCGTGGATGCGGCCGGTGCTGCGCTACGGCGTGGGCTGCATGGGCGGTCTGGCGCTGGGCATGATCCTGTACAGCGTGACCTTCGGTCTGGCTCGTACCAATGATATCCGGGCCTACCTGCCGGGAATGCTGCTGTGCGTGGTGCTGATGACGCTGGTGTGCAGCTTCGGAATGTCCATGCTGCTGGGGAAATCCCTGAAAATTTTCCGCCGCACATGGAAAGGCACGGTGCTGCTGACGGCACTGCTGGCAGCGGTGTGCGTGTGTGTGCGGATGGATGTGGCCGGTGTGGAGCGCCGGGTGCCAAAAACCAGCGAGATCGAGAGCATCTCCGTCCAGTGCAGCCGTGCGAATTCCTTTACAGCCACCTCCGAGGATACCGAGACCATCGAGGCCATCCGGGCCATCCACCGGGCCGTGCTGGATCAGATGAAGGATAGTTTTTTTCCCGTTTCCAGGAAGGGAAGCGCGTAACTTCCCGATGCGATAGTTGATTTTTTACAAAGTTTCCACCTCCTTTTATTGATAAATTATTGTATATTATATGTTTGGATTACGAATATAAAAAGCAGGGGATCTATTTAGGTTCCTTATAAGTGTCTTTTTTATTCTTCGATGACGTAATCCTTAAGCATTATTTAACATAATATATATTATAATCAAAAATATTTCCGAATCGTAAGAGCGCCGCAAACGATCGAATCATGTATGAATTATGCAAATCGATTCAGAGATAACTGTCCGTATTTTCAGGTGAACCGCGATCGGTCGGCGAATCGTGAGATCGGCCGCCGACTCTTGTTATTATTAATGGGAGATCTTTTTTAGCATAAAATAAAGATGTCCGGAATATCGGGATGTAATCAATGAAATACCGGGCAAGAATCGTTTTCTCCGAACGCATCCGGTCTATAAGGGAATCGTAGAAAGGTCTATCAGGGGTTACATTATGTTAAATTATTTTCTGTTTTTTACCGGGGCTTGTAAGAGATGCAGGTGCCGTTCTTCAGGAAGATTACGATGCGCTCGATGTCTGGCTCCGAGAACTCGGTTTTCGATATCTGTTTTTTTGTATCTATGGATGGATGGTTGGTTGGTACTTCCGGGGAAGTCGCACCGGGAGTTCCCGGAATCTTTCGTTCCGGTTGGCCGACCGAAGATTCCGTTGCCGGGATATTCGCCGTTTCAAAAAGATTCGCGGACAGCCGGAATTCCTGCGACGGATTCGGATTCGGCGAAGACGAAACATCCGGACGGTATGCGGAACCTTTCCCCAGTAGAAACCATTCCGGATTTACTTTCGGGAAACGTAACAGCATTTTTTCGATAAACTCGAAACTGGGTTTATTGCGTCCGCTGATGATGTGCGATATGGTCGCCGGTTGCACTCCCAGAATTTCAGCCAGACGGGAAGCCGATAGCTTCTCCATTTCCATAAATTTCAGCAATCTTTCCCGCATATTCGGATTTTTTACAAAGTTAAACAGTTTTACAAAAATAAACAAACCGTATTTCACGAATGTAAATACATATGTAAAAAAGGATAAGTTACATGTGTGAAATATTGGAAACGGAAGAAGACCCCGAAAAGGAAGATCTTTTATTTAATGTAAATTGATTATTTATTTTATATAATATATAATACTGATTTTCAATGACTATAATCTTTAATTGCTGTTGTAATAAGCCTTTTGTATATCGGCTAAATCATGTTTCGAATGATTATGTCGTTATTAAGTTTATATAATATGATTTATAGTACTGATACACCGGATGGAGGTCCGTATGATGAGGAGCCGCCCAAGTTTATCAGAAGC
>OGZW01002259.1_pt1 | contig 15183 bp, 10 predicted proteins | sample 1577001 | NCBI WGS metagenome assembly OGZW01 (sample SAMEA3541519, study PRJEB24748) | human gut metagenome | biome: human gut; feature: human-associated habitat; material: faeces | place: China | collected 2012 | reverse complement strand
TTGTCAGTACAGATGAAGAACCGCATTATGGGAAATATGGAATGATGCGGAAAACGTATCTGAAAGAGCATCGTCCGGCAATGTATTCACTGTATATGTTGGAAGACAGACTGACAGAACATCTGAATGCTGTGGACGATGAAGCACAGGAGAGAATGGATATTCTGATGCGTCAGATGATGGAGTGGCAGGGCATTACGGAAGAATTGAAAGCTCGTGATCAGATGAAATGGGTCAGGGCTGTAAATAATATCCGGAATGCTGCAGAAGAGATTGTGCGTCATGAAATAATTTATAAATAATAGCTGAGGGACTGTTGGACAGTCCCTTTGTTATTTCTTGGTAGCTAAAACTGGTGACAGGTGTTAATGACATAATTCGCATTAAATACATATATTTTATTTGATTTTTATTGAAATAAGCTATGGTAAAGCTGAAAATCGTAAAAAAATACGAAAATATAAAATAACTATTGACAGATTGGATGGGGGAAGGTATAATCCAAGATGTAGAAAGGTATGGTGTAATTATGTTTGTTTCATTTTCAGTAGGAAATACAGGTCCATTCAAGGAGATAACTGGAATCACAACCCTTGCGGAGAATTTGAAAAAAGAGTTCTTAGAGGAAAATACATTTGAAGTCTCTGGACAGAACTATAATAAAATTTCATACATTTATGGAGCAAATGGTTCTGGAAAAACAAATTATTTGGCAGCACTTACGAAAATGCAGAAGATGATAATAATGTCTACTGTGTTGGGAGCTAATAATAATAAGCTATTAGAAGTTCCTGCAATTAAGAAAGAACTAGCAGCACCAATCGAAACTTTTAAGTTTGATATTGATTGTAAAAGTAAAGAGACGTATTTTGAGATTCAGGTGATTATCGAGGAAATTTTATACACTTATTCATTTGCAATTCAGGATGGAAAAATTCAAAAAGAGCTTTTGACCAAAAAGAAGAAACGGACAGAAGTACTTATTAAGAGGACTTCTCCAAAATATGAAGACATAGTACTTCGCTCCGGATTGTCTAGTTTCAAGAATATGGTATCTGTTGTTAGAGAAGACGCATTATGCTTGGCAATGGCGGCTATGTTAAACAATCCTTTAGCAAGTATGATTCTGAATGAAATAATGAATTATCGTGTGATAAATATGGCTTCGGTTGGAAATGCACCGGATTTTGATGAAGAAAATACTAATGAGGAAGCAATAGAAAGATATCTCAAGTATTTAAAAATAGCTGATCCCACATTGACAAATTTAAAGGTTGATTTGGAATCAAAAATGGATAAACATGTATTGAGTGAAGACGATTTAGAGAACAAAGAGCTGGTCATCAAAAACATACATGTAAGTGTTCAATCACTTCATGCTACTTACAAAGATCATAAACAAGTTGGGGAGATAGAACTTCCATTTTTGAAGTATGAATCAAATGGAACTATTCGAATGCTGAGAGTTTTACCTGCTATTTTTGAGGCATTAGATGCTGGAAGTACGTTATTTATTGATGAAATAGAGAATGGTTTACATCCTAATTTAGTAAAGCTTTTAGCTGGTTTGTTTAATTCTAATGAATCTAATCCGCATCATGCACAGTTAATATGTACAACACATGACACACTGCTACTCGATGGAGTGCGGAGAGATCAGGTATGGTTTACAGATAAGAACCAGTATGGAGAAACAAGCATGTGCAGATTAAGCGATTATCCAAATGTGAGAAGCAATGATAATATTGCTGCGAAATACTTACAAGGAGTATTTGGAGCGATTCCCAATACTCAGAATTTGTAATAAAAAAAGAACCAAAGCGCCAACTTTGGTTCAGGTGGTAGATATCTACCAAATGTAGTAACCATGGACGAAATGACCATGGCGCAATATAAAATAATCCAAACCAATAATACCATGGTTACTACAAACTTTCAATAAAAATTTAATACAGGAGAGATAAAATATATGACGGAATTGTAGTAATATGGTAGCTATTGCGCCATTAAATTTATAAGTACTTTGGTCATTTCTCCTTTTCATATAGATATATTTTTTATATAAAATGGAGGAAATAATTTGATTATTAAAAAGAAAAGAATTAATAGTTTATCATGTTTGAACCATGTTGAAGAGGGAAAGAATCTGATGATGGTACTACGTGATGCAGCGAGATTTAAAGGGATATTAGTGAAACTGGGATTTTCGGAGGATTTAATTGAAGGCGAGAGAGTTTTACCATCCATGTTAAATCCGACGCTGAAGAGAAATGCAGAGCCTTTTTATATTAAGGATAAAACAAAACCGAAAGAACAGTATACACAAACTTTATGGTGGACGCGACATGAGTGGGCAGGCCGTGGAGAGACAAGAGAGGTGACGGATTTTGTTACCATTCCTCGTGAGAGATATGCAAGAATAAAATTCGAGCCATACAGTGTGGAATTGTTCTTGAAATATGATGAACAAGGCCAGTTGATGGTAATGACGGATTTCATTTCATATTGTCATGATAATGAAAAGTTGCTGATAAATACGATTAATATTTTTCTTACTAATTTTGAAGAGTGTGAAATATTAACTGAGAATTTTGAAAATGTGATGCCTACCCGAACTATAAAGCTGAATTGGGAAGTGTTACCAAGTGGAGATTATCCGTGGAAAAGGATGCAAGATGATTTACAAAAAGTATCTGCTAAAAGTAGTAAGACTGCGAAAAAATTGCTAATTGATAAATGTGAGTTTATAAATTCTTTTCAGCCTGATTTTAGAGCATATGGGAAATCTGGATTTCATGGGTATGTGATTTTTGGATTCATGCATAGGAACATATATGTTTTGGAAAGCGTTTATCCGAACAATGCCACATATGTTTTTGGAAAAAATTGGGAAGAACTTTCAAAACTTACTAAAGCCGAAATTTTAAAAGAGAATTTGCAAGATGTACGAATAATTCATAATAATAATTGGCAACAAGAAATACGTGATTTGTTGGAGGTAGCATAAATGGGAAAAAATCAACATGTAACGCCACATAAAGAAGGTGGCTGGCAAGTTAAGGGTGAGAACAATACAAGAGCAACAGTTAGAACTGATACACAGGCTAAAGCTATACAGAGAGCACGAGAAATAGCTAGGAACCAAGAATCTGAACTGTTTATTCATGGAAAAAATGGGAGAATTAGAGAAAGAGATTCATATGGAAATGATCCGTTTCCGCCGAGAGGATAAACTATAATAAGTAAACAAAGAGCTGAACAGATAGGACGAAAACTCCTATTTGTTCAGCTCTTGTGTTTATAAGAGGTCAAAGAAGAAACAAATTACAATTCCATATCATATGACTTTTTCTTAGTTCGAGCAGGCTGATTTCGTCGCATCTCCTGTTTCCTCTGATATTCAAGTTCCCATGCACGATGGGAGAAAACATCAGGATCCTCCACATTGAGATAATCCACCTCATTGGCGGCAATATCACGACGGTGATAGTCGTAATATTTACCGAAAGTACCTTTGAGTTGTTCAATCAGCTTATCCCGAAAATCAGGACGTATCTGGATTCTGGTATCCAGCAATTCTGTGTATTGTTCTGGTTCAGGACGAAATTTTTCTTCCCGGAAAGCGGCGGCATCTTTTTCAAGCTGTTTTTTGAGCGAGATGTCCTGAGAATCTAGGATATCAAGATTGTTATTCATTTGGTCATATTTCTTGGATAGATTTGTCATATCTTTATCGGTAGAGCATTGTGCCTGGAAGATTAGCTGCTCTTTCCTTGATTTCAGTTCTTCAATTTCTTCGGTAACAGTGGTAAGCTGCTGATTCAATTTTATATGCTGGATGGGATTCAAAATACTGGTTTTCTCTTTTTCTACATTCAGCTCTTTCCGTTCTGTAACTTTAGCTTTGAGTTTCTTTTTAACGGTGTTGTATTTATTCAGTATTGGATTAAAATGATTCATCCAATCATGAATTACTTCTTTTTGCATCTCATTATGAAGTAAATGATATTGTGTAAAAATCATATGATTTCGGATAGTTTCCATTGTTTCTGCAATTACAGGAATAGAATTTTTGACAGCTTGAGCCAGTTTCTCTACCTGAGCTTTTAATTCCCGGAGCATTTGGTTATCTGCACGAATCTGGCGGTTGATTTCACAGCGGTCAGCTATCATTCCTTTCTTTTCCATGTTTTGAGCAATATAGCCTTCGTGGATGGTCGGCTGTTCGGTGATTCCCTGATCTGCAAAGCTGCGGTGATCAATGGATGCATTTATCTGATTGTGGGCAAGCATTTCATTTACAGTATCTGCCCAGTTTGCTCTCCAGATACAGAGTTGCTCATCACTGTTCCATTGTTCAGAAATGGGATTCTGTCTGCCATAGCGGCTGCTTTTTGGATGCTTGTCGATGCGGTCATAGCCTTTTTCCTGTGCGACAGATGCGGTCATATAAACTTTCTTTTTCCCAACTTTATATCTGTATTGCTTTTCCCAGCCATCTTTTTGAGCAGCTTTGAATTCAGTAGCTGTAAATCCTTTTTCTTCTCCATTTTTTATGCAGAGATATTCTTTTTCTGTTTTATACTGCCATGTTCCATTTTCATTTAATCTGATCGGTTTGTTCCAGCTGCTCGCGGCTGCGTTTCCGGGAACGTCGCGCTCCGGTGCAACGATTATCGGTGCTCTCTTAATCGGTGTGTCAAGGAAGGCTGCGAGTGAGTTTACGTTCATTCTGGCGATTCCGGTGATGCTCGGTGCAAGCCTGCTAAAATTGATGGATTTCGGACTTCATCTGACCGGGACGGAGTGGGCAGTTCTGCTTTCCGGCATGGTCAGCGCGTTTCTGGTGTCGGTTGTCATCATCAAGTTCCTGCTCGGATATATCAGAAAGCATGACTTTAAAGTGTTTGGCTGGTACCGCATTGGGCTCGGCGTGGTGGTACTTTTGTACTTTTTTCTGCTGAAATAGAGGTGACGGATGAGTATTTTAAATGTAGAACATTTGACGCATGGATTCGGTGACCGTGTGATACTGGACGATGTGTCCTTCCGCCTGTTAAAGGGGGAGCATATCGGTCTTGTCGGAGCGAACGGCGAGGGAAAGTCGACGTTTCTAAATATCGTTACGGGAAAGCTGATGCCGGACGAGGGAAAAGTGGAGTGGGCGAAAAATGTGCGGGTCGGTTACCTCGACCAGCACTCGACACTCACCGCGGGAATGACGATTGAGAGTGTCTTAAAGTCGGCATTTTCGTGGCTGTTTGCGTTGGAAGAGAAGATGAATCAGATCTGTGATGCGCTCGGCGAGGCAGACGAGTCGCAGATGGATGCCATGATGGAAGAACTTGGTGTGATCCAGGATATGCTGACGATGCATGATTTCTATGTTATCGACAGCAAAGTGGATGAGGTTGCGCGAGCACTTGGATTATTGGAACTGGGACTTGACCATGATGTTTCAGATTTAAGCGGTGGACAGCGTATGAAGGTGCTGCTTGCAAAGCTTCTTTTAGAGAAACCGGACATTCTTCTTTTGGATGAGCCGACCAACCATCTGGATCTCGATGCGATCAGCTGGTTAGAAGAATTCTTAATCAACTTTGAGAACACGGTCATCGTTGTTTCCCACGACCGCTACTTCTTAAACAAAGTCTGCACAAACATTGCAGATATCGACTACGGAAAGATCCAGCTCTACGCCGGCAACTATGATTTCTGGTATGAGTCCAGCCAGCTTCTCGTAAAGCAGATGAAGGAAGCCAACAAGAAAAAAGAGGAGAAGATCAAGGAGCTGCAGGAATTTATCTCCCGTTTCTCCGCAAATGCTTCCAAATCCAAGCAGGCGACTTCCAGAAAGCGTGCCCTGGAAAAGATTCAGCTCGACGAAATCCGTCCGTCCAGCCGTAAATACCCGTATATCGATTTCCGTCCGAACCGTGAGATCGGCAATGAAGTTCTGACCGTCGAAGGCATTACCAAGACCATCGACGGCGTCAAGGTGCTCGACAATGTCTCCTTTATCGTCGGACATGACGACAAGATCGCGTTTGTCGGAAGCAACGAGCTGGCAAAGACAACGCTCTTTAAGATTCTTGCCGGTGAGATGGAGCCGGATTCCGGCACCTACAAGTGGGGCGTGACGACCAGCCAGTCCTACTTCCCGAAGGATAACACCGAGATCTTTGATACCGATCTTCTGATCGTTGACTGGCTGACACAGTTCTCCGAGATCAAGGATGCAACCTATGTCCGCGGTTTCCTCGGACGTATGCTGTTCGCCGGAGATGACGGTACCAAGAAAATGCGTGTCCTCTCCGGTGGAGAAAAAGTACGTGTCCTGCTTTCCCGCATGATGATTATGGGAAGCAACGTGCTGATCTTAGATGAACCGACCGACCATCTGGATATGGAGTCCATCACCGCATTAAACAACGGACTCATCAAGTTCCCGGGCGTTATTCTTTTTGCCTCCCGTGACCATCAGGTTGTCCAGACCACAGCGAACCGTATCATCGAGTTCCTGCCGGACGGCACCTTTGTCGACAAGGTATCCACCTACGACGAATACCTCGAGAATGATGAGATGGCAAGAAAACGTCAGGTATACTCCATGTCATCGGATGACGAGGGCGATAACTAAGACCCGGTCTTTTTTACAAAATCACACGGGAGCGCTGTGTCAGGAAAAATCTCCGGCTCTTGGGGATAGTCGGAGGGGCAGCGGCTCTTGTGGCAGCTATAGTGTTTGCTGTATTCAGGATAAAGAAAACTCAACACTGATCGCAGGTTCTCGGAAACGCCCTGAAAGCGTTTTCGAGGGCTCTTTTGGGCGCTTTAGCGTAATTAAACGTCCGGTTCTACCGGGGACATAAAAAAGCTTCAGCGAACGCTTTAAAATAACCTCCGAATATGATAAAATAGTAGTAATTTGGTGACTGCATTACTAAATTAAAATACACGGAGGTTATAAACAAATGAAATTATGCACCTAACATATAAGGGCTGCCAGTGAATGTAATGCGGTGCTGAACCCTCGGAGTCTTTTGAGGGGCAAAGCCAGTAACAGTTCCTTTTTGGAGCAGAGCAAACCACCACTTTTTTGGTGGTAATGATTATAAAAAGTCACTTTAACTATGCGTGCTAATATCCTCTTTCTAAAATCATCTCCGTCATTTCCTTCTCGGCAACAGACTGCTGTATGAAAAATACAATAAGAAGAATAAGGACTCAGTAACCAAACGGTTATGGAGTCCTTTCTGCTTTCATAAGACAGATAATGTCTGTTAGAACTCTATTTTAAATATGAAATTTCCAGAGCTGAAAGCAAAGATAATTCTGATTTTGGAATATACGGCACAGCGATATTTTTCCAGTTATACTTAAAAATGAGGGCAGTCAGCACATCTGTCATCAGGTTCGGCTGTTTGGTGTCGATCACAGGCGTAAGATCATCACTATGCCGCCCATTGTCATTTTAACGGACAGGGCAATATATCGCCTATGCCTGATCATGCAGCTTGCAGATTCTTTTTGAATCTTTTGTAAACGAGTGCAAATTTCACCCGAGTTCTGTCCTATATATGTGAAACGTGTATTCAGTTAGAGCAGGCTGGCTCTTTTGACCAAATTTCATTTTTTTACTTGCTGTTTTATATTGCTCGGAACAGATTCAACCAGATCTTTTACAATATGAATCTCTCCACGGAGTGTAGATTGCTTTGTTTTGACACTTTTTACGAAAAATAATTACATTTATTGTTGGTTTATTGGTTGCATAAAAGCAAAACCCCTGATTCGAGATGAATCTAGGGGTTTTGCGACAGGCTGAGCGTCCCGAAAATTATCGGAACGCTCTTATTTATTTCTTCTTGTCAGAAAGCTCAGTGATTATCTGAATGAACGAATCAACATCAGAGAAGTCCTTATAAACGGAAGCAAAACGCACATATGCAACGTGGTCAAGCTTTTTCAGACCCATAAGCACCATATCGCCTATTTCGCTGGTGGTGGTTTCAGTCTGCATTTTGTTTGCAAAGGTGTTCTCTATATCGTCAACAAGGTTTTTCATATCATCAACACTGACAGGACGCTTTTTGATAGCGTTCTGAATGCCTTTTATAAGCTTCTGTCTGTCAAAAGGCTCAAACGAGCCGTCACGCTTGTATACCATAAGCTGTGGCTTTTCGACCACCTCGTAAGTAGTGAAACGCTTTCCACATTTCGGACACTCACGGCGGCGACGCTTTTTTCCCTCGCTTGGACGTGAATCTATTACTCTTGTATCTTCATAGTTGCAAAAAGGACATCTCATTATTAACACTCCTTAGTTAATAGAAAATGTTGTGTGTGATATTGCATATATTGTGCTTTTATTAATTAATTATACCATAGATTGTGGACGATTGCAAGAGGGTATATAAAAAAAGTTGCGGTAAAGGGATTCAGCAGTTTTGCGGCAGACAAACAATAGCATAATTGTAGGGGACGGCGCCTTCGACGTCCCCTACATGGGTAGTGCAATATTTATGCACAGATATCGAAGACTTGAAAAAAGTTTTAGTGTACAAAAAAACAGACAGCAGAAGCCGTCTGTTTTTGTTTGATATATTACTTGTTAAGATATTCGAGATTTTTTCTGATAAGTTCGCATCTCTGCTTTACGCAGTCAACAGAACGCAGTGGGTCTGACGGAGTGTTGAATGTGTAATCCATAAGCTTGTCGATCGTTGTTGCCGCAACGTGAAGTCTTGTGTCTGATGAAGCGTAGTAAATGTACACGTCACCGTTTTCACGAACGATTGCGCCGTTTGTGAATGCAACGTTTGATACGTCGCCCACTCTTTCACTGCCGTGTGGTGCAATGAAAAGTCCTGACGGCGAAGCGATTAGCTTGGAAGGGTCTTTAAGGTCAGTTGCAAATACATAAATTACGTATCTAAGACCTGCGGCTGTGTTTCTTACGCCATGTGCAATGTGTATCCAACCCTTTGGTGTCTTGATAGGCACTGCGCCTGCACCGTTCTTTACCTCTGTGATTGTGTGATACTGCCTTGGTGAGATAACAACTTCGTCTGTGCAGATAACAGGGTTTGTGATGTCTTCGCAAAGACCGAAGCATACTCCTCCGCCTGAGCCGGTTTCGATAAAATCGTCCTGTGGACGTGTGTAGAATGCGTACTTTCCGTCAACGAACTCAGGGTGAAGTACAACGTTTCTCTGCTGTGGTGACTTGGATTTGAGATTAGGAAGTCTTTCCCATGTCTTAAGATCCTTTGTCCTTACGATTCCAGCCTGAGCTGTAGCGGCAGAAAGATCGTTTGAAGTCTTGTCCTTGCTCTCTGAGCAGAATACACCGTATATCCAGCCGTCCTCATGCTGAGTAAGTCTCATATCGTATACGTTTGTTTCCTCCGGTTCAGTGTCAGGAAGCTGAACAGGGAAGTCCCAGAAACGGAAGCCGTCAACAGGGCTGTCGCTTTCTGCTACTGCAAAAAATGACTTTCTGTCATTGCCCTCAACTCTTGCAACAAGGTAATACTTGCCGTTGAGATAAATAGCGCCAGAGTTCAGTACTGCGTTTATGCCCAATCTCTCCATGAAGTATGGATTTGTCTCAGGATTCATGTCATATTTCCAGATAATAGGTGCGTGTGCGGCTGTCAGAACAGGGTAAACGTATCTGTCATAAATTCCGTTGTAGCTGTCTGACACAATGTTTTTTCTGTTGATGAGAGCCTCATATTTGGCTGTCACCCTTGCTTTGTTTCTTTCAAAATCTGTCATATCAAGCAATTTCCTTTCGGTAAAAAATCTTCTTAAACAAGTATACTATAATAATTCGCTAATTACAAGTACCACTGAAAACATCAAACGATTACATGAAAAAAGTTTTACGAACTGCATAAATACGGTGCATTTTTTACCGCCTGTGTTAATGTTTTCTACAAAAGGCTTTCAAACTGCATATTAAATATTTGAACTTTATATGCTTATTTTATACGATATTGATTGTAATATTGTGTTTTAACAATACACATGGATTTCATTGTGCAAAGTGTACAATGAAATTGCTGATAATTGTGCTATAATGGTGATTGACAATAGCTTTATATGTGTTGTATAATTATAGCAAGATTTAATATATGAACTCATCAACTACACACGGACAGCTTTGATGCTAAAATATTTAATTATGGAGGAATATTTTATGAATTACAAAAAGTACATAGCGGCTGTAATGGCTTTGTCAATGGCAACAGGAGTAGCGGGTTGCGGAAGCTCATCAAACTCTTCAAGCAAGGCGGAGGACGATTTTTCTGCAACAGAGAACGTTGCGGTAGCTGACACGGAATCTATCGAGGCTATCCCTGAGGGTGCTGAAAAAGAGATACTTTATCTCGGTGAGGGCGACATTAACCCTACTAAGGGCAGTCCTGAGAAGAGCACAGAGCTTCAGCTTTTTGAGAGCAAGGGCGGAAAGATAAGATTCCAGCAGACTTCAAATGAGGACAGATTTGATAATCTTGCTGCTGCTATCACAGCTAACAAGGATATTCCTGATATATTCAAGTATGAGTGGCTTGCATTTCCTTCACAGGTAGTAAAGGATATGTATCAGCCTATTGACAGCATAGTTGATTTTAGCCAGCCTTTGTGGTCTGCAACAAAGGATACAGCAGATCAGTTCATGCTCGATGGAAAGCACTATGTTGCGCCTCTTGGCTATTCTGCTTCTGCTATGCTCTGCTATGATAAGGATATCATTGACGCAGAGGGTCTTGACGATCCATATGAGCTTTATGTAAACAATGAGTGGACTTGGAAGAATTGGGAGGATATCATGTCCTCATATGTTGGCAACGCACCGGCTGATACTGAGCGTTACGGCGTAAACGGCTTCTTCAGAGCGCACGTTGTTCAGCAGACGGGCAAGCGTCTTGTAAACTATGATCCTGCAACAAACGAGTTTTCAAGCAATCTTAACGACCCTGATATCGAAAAGGCTCAGAACTTCCTTTATAATATGATGAAGGACGGACTTATCCTCAACGGCTGGGTAGGCTCTGCAAGAGATTGCTTCAATCAGAACTGCTTGTTCTATGCAATGGGCGAGTGGGCTTACACAGGCAACCAAACTCCAAAGGAGGGCGAGAACTGGGGCGTTGTTCCTATCCCTCAGTATGACGATAATCAGCAGAAGATAACAACTTCTGATATGACAGCTTTCATGTGGGTAAAAGGCTCAACAAGAAGCGAAGCTGTTAAGTGCTGGTTCGAGTGCGTAAGAGCTTCAAAGACAGATCCTAAGTATGAGCAGACAAACAAGGACAAGTTCATGGAGAACAACCCTAATTGGACAGACGAGATGTATGATGTGAAAATGGACGTTGTTTCTGACGATTACCTTATGCTCTTCGACTATGCTTACGGTATATCTTCCGCTCTCGGTGACAGAAAGCAGTTTGACGGAAACCAGTGCCTTGTTGACGCACTCTACAGTGATGCTTCAAATGTTAATGAAGAGGGTGTACAGTCCACATGGACGCAGGTTCGTGAGAAGTATTCTGCAACTGTAGATTCCGAGATCAAGGAACTCAACCAGAAGATCGCAAGCCTTAAATCATAATAAATAACTCCTGATAAAAAAATAACGCAGGCTGTAAAAAGTCTGCGTTATTTTTATGCGTATTTTAGAATAGCCCAAGACCTAAAGCTGTGCGGACTGTGATGAAGATAAGACCGGCAAAGGCGAGTATGGTAACAGGTGCGGTGAGATAGATGACTATCTTTTTGCCTTGTGAAACGTCAGGGCAGAAGTTTATGAGCCTGAAGCTGTCACGATGATACCTAAGCTCTTTTACAAAAAGTACAAGACCAGCTATCATAAGTCCGAATGAAAGCAGTGCGACAGAAATTATTATCATTGGTGCTGTGCCTGTGATCTGACCTTTTTCAAGGTCTGCGGCGAATTTTTGAAAATCTATCGAGCCTAGTGCGACGCTCTGAATTGCTCCGATAGTGTTCATGGTGAAGTGAAGTATCAAAGACGGGAAGATAGACCCTGTTTTTGCAACCATAAAGCAGGCGCACATACCCATAACAGCCGCATAGAGTATCTGCTGATAGCTTCCATGCCAAAGACCGAATGTCAGCCCCACCATTATAATGCCTGTGAGCTGGCCGCATTTTTCAGCATTTCTGAAAAGCGTACCTCTAAACATAAGCTCCTCAAAAAACGGTGCAAGCACTGACATTGCCAGCACACTCGTTATGCCGCCCAGGGCAGTGCCGCTTGAAGTGAAGTCAACACCTTTAAGGCTCGTTCCCGAAGCTTTCTGCACATATGAGAAAATAAATGTGTTGATATAATTTGCGGCGTAGATAAGCCCGAATGATATGACGATCCATTTTGCGACCCATTTTACAGGCATTGAAGGCTTTCTGAAACAGGCTGTTATTTTAAGCCCCTCTTTTTTGCCACTCACAAGTCTGAAAACCACAAGAACTATTGGCACAACCACGAGATACTGTATGCAGTAGCTCACAAGCTGAGCGATATCCTCATAGTAGGCGGACTTTTCTGCGATATGGTACACCACTAAGTCGCCAAGTCTTATAAGTGCGATATCAAGAATATAGAAAATTATCACCATAAGTGAGTTTACGTTTGAGGTTTTCCGTATAAGTTTTATTGTATCGTTATTCATTTTATGATCTCCATATTTGCGTTATGTGTTTTACAAGAAAATTATATCACAGGTGGAGTTTTGTGTCAATCGAAACGTTGTTATTAGTGAGGAATGAGGAGTGAGGAATGAGGAATTATGGTATCGCCTGCGGCGATGATTTTTTTATATGAAAAAAAGACCGCCCTATGATGAGCGGTCTTTTGGTTGAAAGTTTTTAAAAGGTGGACGAACACTGTTCGCCACTACAAATTAACAGTTGTATGTACTGCGATATTAGAGCTTTACTATCTCGCCGTACTGCTCTCTACCTGCACCTACAGCGTTTGACTCGTCTGTATCAATGTGCATAGCAAGTGCGAACTTGTCACTGACTCTGATAACAGTGTCGCAGAGGATAGCTGTTCTTTCTGCAGACTCTATCTTTACTGCAACGATATCCTTATCCTTTACGCCGAATGTTTCAGCGTCAGCAGGTGTCATATGGATATGTCTTTTAGCAACGATAACGCCCTCAGAACACTCTACTTCGCCACATGGGCCAACAAGCTTGCAAGCACCTGAGCCTGCTGTGTCGCCTGACTCTCTGATAGGAGCGGCAACACCGATAGAACGTGCGTCTGTAGCTGAAAGCTCGATCTGGTCTGCTTTTCTTACAGGACCGAGGATAGAAACATTTGCAAGCTCTTTCTTAGGACCTACAACTGTAACTCTCTCCTCACAAGCAAACTGACCAGGCTGTGAAAGATCTTTCTTCTTTGTAAGTGTTGCACCCTTTCCGAACAGTATCTCAAGAGTTTCCTGAGTAACGTGAACGTGACGTGCAGATGTTTCAACGATAAACTTTGGCATGATGAACATTCCTTTCAATTATTGTATTTACATTTCTATTTTACTACTATTTTCGCCACAGGTCAAGGGGTAATTTAACTTTGGGTAACAAATTTTTTGTCATGTTGATCAAAAAAACAGGGGCTGCCATTTGAGGCAGCCCCTGTGTGCAGTTAAGAGATCAGTTATTTCTTGTGTTTTTTCTTTATTCCCATTGCCGCACCGCCGCTTATCAACAGCATTGCAAGCCAAAGGCTCATACCACTGCCGCTTCCGGTCTGTGGATTTTTCTGCTCGCTCTTAGGCTTATCAGCCGTGGAGCTGTCTGCCTTGCTCTCGTTAGTATCGCCTTTCGTTTTATCTGGCTTTGAGTTATCTTTTTTGTCATCACTTGGAGTGTCTTTCAGCTTATCTGTAATAGTGTCTGCCTTTTGTATCTCCTTTGTGCCGTCCTTGTCACCGAAATACTTGCCGCATTCTTCGCAGTACCAATACTCGATATTTCCCTCTTTGTCATGTGTTGCGTCAACTTTATCTATATGTGTGAGCTTTCCATGATCGTTCGGGTCGATATCGCCGTATTCACTGCCACAGATATCGCAGGTGGCTTTCTTTGTGCAGGTCGCCTTGCCGCCGGAATGTGTACACTTGTATCCACACTCTGTACATTCGCCTGCGTTCCATTCGTGGGGTTCTCTCTCGATAGTCACCTCACCGCAGCAATCATATTTTTTCTCATGTTCTTTGCTGTCAAAGTCCCAAACAGGTTTGCCTGTGTGATTTGTCGGGTCAAGGTCGCCGTATTCTTTATTACAGAATTTGCACTTTGCTTTTTCAGTACAAGTCGCAGTGCCGCCCACATGGTTTTCGAGCACGGTTACTTCTTTTTCACCTGTGATGACAAAACCGTCTTTGAGTTTTGCCGAAGCGTAAACCGTCATTGTTCCGCTCTCAAGATCTGACGCACTTACCTTTGCGGTGTAAAGATCGTCTTTTGCGGTAAAAGCCAATTCCGTACCGTCGCCTGCAAATCTGAAGCCTGCTGTCACGTCAGTACAGCCCTCAGGCAGAGCAAATGTAAATTCATAATCACCTAAAGGACAGGTCTCGTCAGTTCCGTTTATGGATATCTTCAAAATAGTTGATTTTTTCGTTTCATATCCGCAAATTGTACATTCCTGCCAATATTCACCGTCTTCCGTATTCCACTTGTAGGAGTGAAGTTCCTTTTGGCTGTCAGTTCCGCACTCACTGCACTGCTTCCAATGTCCGTTTTCGTCGGATATATAATCGCCGAAGCTGTGTTCGATAGGCTCGCCCTCAGTAGCCTGACAGCGTTTGCAGGTCTTTGGAGCTGTGCAGGTCGCTTCTTTCCAATCATGTCCCAATGGGTTTATAGGCTCATCTTTGTACTGTGAACATTCGGAGCAATTAAACCTCTTCACACCCTTATCGATGCAAGTCGGCTCGGAGATTATCGTTCCCTCGTCAAATATATGTCCGTCTACTGCGCAGTTTCTTATTACTGTAAGCGTTGCTTTTTCCGATACCCAAGTACCCACATAGTCCGCATTTTCAGCGTTCTTGACCGTACATCGGTACATATATCCGTTAAAGCTTATGTTCGTTGCACAGGTGGTGAATGTAGTCGACCATTTTTCTTTGC
>OGZW01002255.1_pt1 | contig 15202 bp, 10 predicted proteins | sample 1577001 | NCBI WGS metagenome assembly OGZW01 (sample SAMEA3541519, study PRJEB24748) | human gut metagenome | biome: human gut; feature: human-associated habitat; material: faeces | place: China | collected 2012 | reverse complement strand
GGAGCAGTCGCCACTTTCTTCACCGGTTCTGATTTCTATATTAATAAGGCGAATATGACGGATACGATTATGCCGGTTATCAGTCATTGGGGAAATGGATGGCACGGACTGGACGCGTTGACTAATATCTGGAATGTTATTCTCGGACTGGCTGTATTCTTTTTGGCACGTGTGTTGGGTTCGCTCTATTTCATTAATAGTATAGCGGATAAGGAACTGACCGATAAATGTCGTCGTGCAGTATTGAATAATACTATTTTCTTCCTTGTATTCTTTTTGGCATTTGTAATCCGTACATTGGTTTCTGACGGTTTTGCTGTCAATCCGGATACATTGGAGGTTTATATGCAGCCTTATAAGTACTTTATCAACTTTATAGAAATGCCGGTAGTTCTGATCATCTTCCTGATAGGTGTAGTATTGGTACTTTTTGGAATCGGTAAGACGGTTCTGAAAAAGACTTTCGACAAAGGAATCTGGTTTGCAGGGATAGGTACAGTGCTGACAGTCTTGGCTTTGTTACTCGTAGCCGGATATAATAACACTGCTTATTATCCTTCATATACGGACTTGCAAAGTTCGCTGACATTGGCTAACAGCTGTTCGAGTGAATTTACGCTGAAGACTATGGCTTATGTCTCTATTCTTGTTCCGTTTGTGATAGCTTATATATTCTATGCATGGCGTAGTATCGACCGCCATAAGATTACGGAGAAGGAGATGGATGAAGGAGGACATTCCTATTAAGGTAATTTTGATAGACATTAAAGGAAGAGGATGTGTCAAACTCCCCTTTTAACGAAATCATCCTCGCCACAGATAGTTGTAGCGAGGATGATCTTTAATCTATGAGGGCTTCGACATATTCTCTTAGGCTTAGCTACTCTCTTGGTAATCCTATTTATTCACTACATTTTCCGGTGTTCCGGAGATATAAGCCTGTAGATTGCTAATGGCAATATTCATCAGACGCTCACGAGCTTCTGTGCTTGCCCACGCGATATGCGGAGTAATGTAGCAGTTCTTTGCAGTCAGCAACGGATTGTCGGCACGAGGAGGTTCCGAAGAAAGTACATCTACTCCGGCAGCATAAATCTTGCCACTGTTCAGTGCATCTGCAAGATCTTGTTCGTTAACCAATGGGCCACGACCTGTATTAATTAAAATAGCATTCGGCTTCATCAGAGCAAGACGGCGTGCGTTCACCAATTCGTGAGTTTCCGGAGTGAGCGGGCAGTGCAGACTGATAATATCACATTCGCTGAACAACTGATCCAAATCCATCTTCTTGATTTCCGGTGGCAACTGGAAGTGAGACTTTGAAGTTAAAGCATATACCTGCATACCGAAACCGATGGCAACGCGAGCAGTAGTATATCCTGTATTTCCCAATCCGACAAGACCGATTTTCTTATCCCGCAATTCTATCAACGGAGTATCCCAAAAACAGAAATCCTTGTTATTGGTCCAACGGCCTTTGTGGACTTCTTCCGAATGATGTTGTACTTGCTGGCAGATATTAAGAATGTGCGCAAATACCATTTGTGCAACGGAAGCTGTGCTATATGCAGGGATATTAGTTACAATAATACCACGTTCTTTGGCTGCTGCCGTATCCACTACGTTGTATCCCGTAGCAAGCACACCGATATACTTCAGTTCGGGCAAGGCAGCCATGTGATCGGCGTTGATGATTACTTTATTCGTCAGAATCACTTCAGCTCCGGCTGCGCGTTCCAATACTTCTTCGGGGACAGTACGGTCATAAATGGTACATTCTCCGAGAGCTTTCAAACCTTCCCATGATAAATCACCGGGATTGGCGGCAAAGCCGTCTAAAACTACTATTTTCATAATAAGTAATAAGTAATAAGTAATAAATATTATGGGGCATTCCCATTATTTTTTAGTTTTACAATTGTGGCTGTCAGTAATTTAAGAATTTCCAGACAGTCAGTATTAATAGATTCATATTGTTCATCGCTTATATATTCTGTTTGCTGAAGTAAATATAGCCAATATTCTGTTTCAGAACATTCCTTTTGAGAAATAGAGTATTTGTGTATAAAGTCAAGATGTGATTCTGCATAAATAGCTTCTCTAATATTAGCACCGATAGAAGTTCCACTACGTAATATCTGTTTTGATAGAATTGTTTCTTTCTTGCAATCTCTTAAATACTTATATAGATTAATTATTCGAATTGCAAATTTGGTAGACTTCTCTTTTAATAAATTTTCTTTCACGGCTACGGCTAATACCTAATACTTAATACCTAATACTTATTTAAACCTTTCTCCCCATAACTGCTGCATCCGTTCTGCATGCTTCTGTTCGGCGGCATTGTTCTGAGGTTGCCATATTCGTTTTTCTTTCAGCTCGTCCGGCAAGAATTGTTGCTTCACGAAGTTGCCTTCGTAGCTGTGGGCGTACTTGTATTCTTGTCCATATCCCAGTTGCTTCATCAGCTTGGTGGGAGCATTGCGTAAATGCAGAGGTACAGGCAAGTTTCCGGTGGAACGTACCAGCTCTAATGCATCGTTAATGGCACTGTATGCCGAATTGCTTTTAGGACTCGTTGCCAGATAGATCGTTGTTTCCGCCAAAGGGATGCGCCCTTCGGGCCAACCGATTTTCATCAGAGTTTCAAAGCAGGCATTCGCCAGCAGCAATGCGTTCGGATTGGCCAGACCTATATCTTCGGCGGCAGAGATAACGAGTCTCCGCGCGATGAAAGCAGGGTCTTCACCACCTTCTACCATGCGGGCGAGCCAGTAAATAGCCCCGTCCGGATCACTGCCACGGATAGACTTGATAAAAGCGGAAATGATGTCATAATGCATTTCCCCGTCCTTGTCGTAAGCCAACGGATTCTGTTGCAGACGTTCGGTCACCATGTCATCGGTGATGACAACCGTTTCCTCTGTGTCCGATTCCACTACAAGTTCAAGTATATTGAGCAGTTTACGGGCGTCTCCGCCGGAGAAGCGCAGCATGGCTGTCGTTTCTTTGAGTTCGATTTTCCGTTCTTTCAGTATGGTGTCGGTGGTGATGGCACGTTGCAGAAGTTCGAGCAAATCTTCCTTTTCCAAAGATTTGAGCACATAAAGCTGGCAACGGGAGAGGAGAGGGCGGATCACTTCGAATGATGGATTCTCGGTCGTTGCGCCTATCAGCGTCACCGTACCGTTTTCCACAGCTCCCAACAAAGAATCCTGTTGCGACTTGCTGAAACGATGGATTTCATCGATAAACAAGATCGGACTGGATTGCGAGAAAAAGCGGTTGCTCTTGGCACGCTCTATCACTTCGCGCACATCTTTGACGCCTGAAGTCACGGCACTCAGCGTATAAAACGGAGTTTCCAGTTTATTGGCGATAATCTGTGCCAATGTGGTTTTTCCCACTCCGGGAGGTCCCCAGAGGATAAACGAAGAAATACGTCCCGCATCAATCATCTTACGCAGGATAGCCCCCGGTCCAACTAAATGTTTCTGACCGATATAATCATCCAATGTCTTTGGTCGTAACCGTTCTGCTAAAGGTTGCATAGTTTTAGAATACCATTAATACCATGAAACGAATACCGTTCTTGTTGATACCCGGATTGTCACGGTAGGTGAAACGATGTACATATTCAACGTGCAGCAACTTGAAAATGTTGTAGATACCTATACTTCCTTCGATATACGGCACCTTCGGGTCCATCACGAAACTGGTGAATTTACCGTCGCGTGTCGGGAAACGGAAGAGGTCGGGGTTGCTGCTCTTGAATGGATTGTTCTTGTCGGTCAATGTCCCCCACAATGCGCGGATACGGAACATTTCTCTCCATTTCAGATTCTTGATCAGCGGGATGCGGTTGAACAACTTTCCGTTCATGTCATAAGAAAGTGACATGGACGCATAACGGTCGTTCAGGAATTCCATATTGTTGATCAGGGAAAATGTCTCACGTTGAGTGATATATGACAAGTTGGCTTCCGGCAGAATCAATAGCGGGAAAGGTACGACATTCCATTCTGCCCCTGCTTTTACGCTACAGTCTATCTTTCCCCACGAAGCGGGAAGCCAGAAACGTTTCCAGATGCTTGCTTCCGTGCGGTTGAAGTTGTATTCTCCGCCCAGCACGCCTTTGAAGCCCATGGCATGAGTCAGCGTGAAGATAGGAGCGTCCAGCGACACCGGAACACGGCGCTGCTTGGAGTTGACGAAAGATTCTCCCGGAGCATAACGCAGTGTCACACTCGCTTCGGAAGTCGTGATGTCATGCACACGGGTTTGTGCAGCGTCATTCCGCAGATATTCCAGTTTTCCGGTAGGCTCGTCATTTCGATGGCGGAGCATGGCTTTCACTCCGAATCCCGTCAGCGTTTCGAGTTCGTAGTTGATGGTAGCATCACGCATATATGACATCTGGTCTACCGTTGTCGTTTTCATCGAAAGGAAGATGTTGTCTTTGTCCGTAAACAGGAACTTGTCCATCGGCGACATTACATCATAACTGTACGTTGCAGATATAAAATGTTTGGGAAACTCCCATACTACATAATCTCGTTTGTTGAAAGAATAAGTCAGCGTTCCGCTATATTTCCACTTTTCGTCTTTCAGACCATAAGCTCCGTATCCGCTCAGGAACCAATGCTTGTCAAAATGGGCAGTAGTCATACCACTCAGGCGGAAACGGGTTCCGTCGATGTAGTTGCTTGAAATCATGGTGTTGATAGGACCGATATCCACTTTGCTCTTATGGCCTTTGCTGCCTGTTTCCACAAAGTTCTCGATCAATGCTTTCGCACCGAAGATGATATATTTGAATCCCGGAATCTGTTCCAGACGGTTGACGAATACATCCATGTTGCTTTCCTTTCTGGTCAACGGCACCTGGCGCACACTCGCCCAGTATTCGTCACTTTTCGAAAGCATGTCGGCCTCCTTGATCACAGGACCTTTCAAACGGAACAACCGCTGTTCTATCGGATCAAACTTATAATTGCTGTATTTAGTCGTTCGTTCTACCTGTAACCCTCCCGAGGTTTTGTTGGAACTCCATGAAAGGTCTACCGTCATGTCGTCATCCGCCAATACCCAGTTCCCGTTGGGAAGCTGCTCGTACTGCTGCACGATGTCCATGCGGTTGACAAAGTTGACACCACTCTTTTTAGGCAGGTTCATCGTACACTTCTGAACGGCATAGGTCGAATCTTTCAGCACATAAAGATGGCCTGTAAATCCGAAATCCTGTGAGTTCTGCGGTACGAACGTCAGATGTACGCATTCGCGCTTGTCCACCATCAGCGTATCCATCAGGTAGTATTTATAGAACGAGATGGCATTGTTGCCGATAGGGCTTACGAATCGCTGTTGGAGCAGCCGGATGTCATCATCATAAATGTTGATGTCGGCAAAAACATCCTTCAGAACAGTCCCCAGCATGTCTCCTGTGGAGAAAAACTCTTCGATACCATTGGAGTTCTTTCCTTTGATAATGGTCTTTTTGCTTTCGGGATCTTTCCGGAAAATGGTTTGTGAGGCCGTTTCCTGTACGGAGATAGGGAGAATCAGTTTGTTGGTCGTCTCCGACACTTCCACCTGATCTTTGAGGAATGAGTATTTCTTGTAGATACCCTTTTCCAGTTTCTCCGGAGTCAGGTCGTTGATAGACATTTTCATTTTCTCGTACTTGTCGTACTGGTAGTAATCGTTCACTTCGAGCACTTGTGCTTTTTTGTGTTCGATCACTTTCTTCATGAATTCGACTGCCGGATTATTCTTGCGGGAGTATTTTTCTTTCTGTGGTTTTACGACTACTTCGGTGAGCATTACATCGTCCGGGGAGAGTTTGACATTGACGGTCTGATTTCCGGAGCCTACTTTAACGGTTTTGGTGACATATCCGATGGAAGAGAAAACGAGCGTTCCTCCGTTTCTTCGTGCGTCGAGTTTATATTCTCCGTCAATATTGGTGACAGTACCCATTTCTCTCTTGTCTTGATAATAGACAGAGATATACATTAGTGGTTCATGAGTGACTGAATCAGTTACAACCCCCTTTATTTGCTGCGCAAAAGCATTTGAAACTGCAAATACGACTAAGAGCAGTATCAGTATTTTGTTATATCGTTGTATCATAACGTTCGTAGTAGGGCTGCAAAGTTAACAAATAAGTCTGAGTAAAATAGAGTATATAACTTTTTTTACCCATCGTTTTTTGTTATTTACAAGCTTATATCATTCAACAATGGAAGGAGGCAGATTGTTTTTGTCTTTTTATACTTCCCTTTTCAACGTATGCCACATCTTGCGAACCGGCATGCTCCGATTCTTTTCCGTAGTTCCAAAATCTGTTTCAACGGTTGAAACAAAAAGTTTCATGCCTTGAAACTCTAGTTCCCACTGCTTGAAACTCTGGTTTCTACGCCTTGAAACTTTGGTTTCCTCGGCGTGAAACTTTCTGAAACACTTGTCGAACCTGATAGTGGTCGGCTACTTCTGTCTGGCTATTAAGCCGGCTCGTTGATCATCGAGTCCGGCTCAACCACTCCGGTTATTTACTTGTTAATATTTGTACGATTCGTTCGGCTGTTCGTCCGTCCCAGCGTTCGGGGAGTTCGCCTTTCTTCCATTCACCTTTCATCAGCGTATCCATAGCCTGAGCGAGTGCTGCCGGATCTTCGCCGACCAGTTCATTCGTTCCCACGCGCCACGTTTCCGGATGTTCGGCATACGTGTTGAGCGTGATACAGGGGATGCCGAGGAACGTAGCTTCTTCGGCTACATTGCCGGAGTCCGTGATGATTCCTTTGGCTTTATTGATCAGATATCCGAAGAAAAGATAATTCTGCGGAGGCATGATATGAAGGTTCGAGGCTTCTATGCCGAGGTCTTTGATCGCATTGCGCACGTAAGTGTGCATGGGCGCTACGATAGGCATACCGGCAGCTTTTTCGATCATCGTTTGCATCAACTTCCGCAGGTTCTCTTTGTTGTTGAGCAGTACACGTCGGTTGAGGGTGAGCAGGAGATAATTACCCTCCTGAAGTCCCAGTACGGAGAACCATACCGGTTTGAGCAGCCGGTTCCGGTTGAAGCGGACGGTATCTACCAAAATGTTGCCGACGTAATATACATTTTCACTTTCCGTGCCTGTCTGATTCAGATTTCGGTTGGCCACCATGCCGGCAGTAAACAGATAATCGGATACTCCGTCGGTAATCATCCGGTTTACTTCCTTCGGCATCTTCATGTCGAACGAGCGTGTGCCGGCTACCAGATGGGCTACCTTGATTCCTTGTTTCTTGGCTACGATGGCGCAACTCATGGTTGCTGTCAGATCGTCCACTACCAGGACGACGTGTGCCGGATTCTCCGTCAGCTCCTGTTCGAAGGCGATCATGATTCCGGCTGCCAGACTGGTGGGGTTACTGCTCTCCACTCCAAGGTAGACATCGGGAGCTTTCATGTCGAGATCCGAAAACAGGGAAGCATCCAGACTTGTATCGTCCCGTCTGCCTGTGTACACCAAACGGTAGGAAATGCTTTTACCCAGCCCTCTTGCGGCTTCGATGGCGCGTGTGATAGGGGCTATTTTCATGAAATTGGGGCGTGCCCCGGCAACAATTGTTATTTTCATATTATTTCTATCTAATTCGTGTAGCAAAAGTACATTTTCTTACGGAATTTATTCGTTACTTTGCATACAAAATAACAAATATATGCCCACATTCGTTCAAATTCTTGATTTTATAGGCACATTTGCCTTTGCTATTAGTGGTATCCGGCTGGCTTCGGCAAAGCGTTTCGACTGGTTCGGAGCCTATGTCGTAGGTCTTGCTACCGCTATCGGTGGCGGTACCATCCGTGATGTACTGCTGGATGTGACACCTGGATGGATGACGAACCCTATCTATTTGATCTGTACGGGACTTGCCTTGATCTGGGTGATCTGCTTCGGTCGCTGGCTGATCCGTCTGAATAATACCTTTTTTATATTCGATACCATCGGACTGGCTTTGTTTACGGTGGTCGGTGTGGGGAAAAGTATCGCTTTAGGCTATCCTTTTTGGGTAGCCATCATCATGGGTAGTATCACTGGTGCCGCAGGAGGTGTGATTCGTGATGTCTTTATCAATGAGATTCCCTTGATTTTCCGAAAAGAAATCTATGCGATGGCGTGTGTAGTAGGCGGCATCGCTTACTGGCTGTGCGATGCCGCAGGGATGGAATCTTATGTCTGTCAGCTCGTTGGCGGATCGGCGGTATTTGTTACACGCATCCTTGCCGTGAAATACCACATTTGCCTTCCTATATTAAAAGGTAGTGAAGAGACTGACGGCGATTCTTGAAGATTTTATTTCTTGTCCAGATCCACTTCTCCCCGGTAGCTGATTGCCTGACGGTTCTGCATCGTGACGTCAATGCTGGTGGTGCCGTCGGGGAACACTTTCGCCCTGAACTCAAAGAAGTCTTCCGGACTTCGGGCGGAGAATTTGATAACGGCGTTTCCCTTCTTATCCATATCCATCGTGTATTCTTTGAGGGGAGCGTTGAATATCAGCCCGCTTCCTCCGCCGTAAGGAACGCTGTAGGCACGTCCGTAATAGGGGAGATAAGAGAATACCGAATCATTTCTGATTTGCAGTGAGTATTGTGAAGTCAAAGGTATAGAACGTCCGCGCATGGGCATAGCAGTGTTGACGTCTATCTTGTAGTCTTCTGATACGATCAGCTGTTTGACAGCTTCTTTCTTCTGTTCCTTCTTCTCCTTCTTGGTCTGTGCCGAAAGAGTCGGGATTCCTACTAGCATAGCCAGCAGTAGCATAAGGATTTGTTTTCTTGTTTTCATATCAGTTACAGTTTAGTGTATATATGTATAACACTCAAATATACTAAAAATAAGGAGTCCTCCTGCTTTCTTTAATGAAAATTAAACAGAAATCCCTAGAACTGTTCCAGAATGGAGATTCGTTTCTCGATAGGGGGATGCGTGGCAAAGAGTCCGCTAAGTCCGCTGAGGGCACTTTTCGACTGGTCGCCCGGATTCTGAATGAATAATTGCGCTACATCGCCACGTTTTACTGCTTCTATATCCGGATCATCGGAAATTTTGCGCAGGGCACTTGCCAATGCCAACGGATTCTTTGTCATCTCCGCCGAACCGGCATCCGCCATATATTCACGCTTCCGTGAAATGGCGAAGCGCATCAGACTGGCAAAGAAGTAACCGACAGCCGCTATTACTAAGGCAATCAGTATGATGAGGATAGCTCCTCCACCGTTTTTTCCGTTGCTACGTATGCGCGTGTGCGTAATAGTATAGAAAGTGATTTGCGTCAGCATCGAGAAGATTCCGACAAATACAATCGAGACGATCAGGAGGCGCACATCCCTGTTGCGGATGTGAGTCAGTTCGTGGGCGATGACTGCTTCCAGTTCTTCGTCGTTCAACTTCTGAATAATCCCTTTCGAGAGAGTGACCGTATAGGTGCGGTCGTTGATACCGCTGGCAAAAGCGTTCAATGAATCGTCGTCGATGATATTGATTTTCGGAGCCTTCATTCCGTTTGCCATGCAGAGGTTCTCGACCAGATTGTAGACACGTTTATTCTCTCTGCGGTCGAGAGGTTTGGCGCCTGTGGCGGCTTTGATGATACTCGTATTCGCCCAGAAAGCTATCAGGAACCAAATCAATACGACCCCCATCGTATAGGGGAGGGCATTGATGAAAAGAGGATTAGCCAATTCCAGGATACTTACTTCCATGCTTTCACCGTGCCCCATAGCGGCCAACAGATAGCAGGCCAGATAAAGCAATGCTGCTACCAGGCAGGGAAATAGAAATAACAGAAGAACAGAACGCCGGTTGTTCCGGCTCTGCTGTGTTTGGATTCCGACGTACTGCATACGTGCTCGTTTTTAGAAACTGATCTTTGGTGCCTGTTCCAGATTCGCACGTTCGTTGGTACCCAGATCGAACATGATTTCTCTGCGGAAACCTGCCATGCCTGCTATGATATTGGACGGGAATGTCTGAACCGCATTATTATATTCCTTCGTGGCCGAGTTAAAGTAACGGCGTACAGCAGCCAATTTATTCTCTACATCGGATACTTCTTCTTGCAGTTGCAGGAAATTCTGGTTTGCTTTCAGGTCCGGATAAGCCTCCAACGTGATTTTCAATCCCGATAAAGCGGAAGATAATTGATTCTCAGCTGCTATCTTCTCGTCGATTGTCTTGGCGCTGACTGCACCGTTACGTGCCTGAATCACCCGTTCGAGGGTATCTTTTTCGTGTGCGGCATATCCTTTCACGGTATCCACCAGTTGCGGGATAAGGTCGTGGCGCTGTTTCAGCTGCACGTCGATGTCTGCAAAAGCATTTTCACGGTTATTTCTCAGTCTCACCAATGAGTTGTACATGGAAGCAAAAATGATTCCCAACAGTACGATTATTCCTACGATAATAAGTATAGTCATGTCTTTTACTTTAAGTTAATAATACTACCCAAAAGTAAGTTATTTTGTATTGCCAAACAAGAAGAAGAGAATAAAAAACGCCAGTATTTTTCAAACAATGGCGAACTGTGCATGTGCAAAGCGCGGAAAATGCGAAAAAACGGCAGAAAAACGCATGCCGGGGCTGATTTTACACGGGGGCTGTGATACAATACTAATAGATGTGGCGGTATGCCCGCCGCTGATGAACGGTAAAAATTTGTGATGGAAGTAAGGAGTACACACGTATGGCTGAACAAAATATTAGCCCGCGCGATTTCTTCGCCACGGAGTCTGCAATTGCTGACCTGGGTCTGATTGCCTGCCCCGGTGCCGAGGAACTGTGCAAGCTGGTAGATGGTCACCTGGTGCGCTGGGCGCGCGAGGTTGGCATGGATGTTGACACCTTCATTATCCCGTCTGATTGCCCGCGTTTCCAGTCCGGCGACGCAAAGGGCCTGGTCAAGGCTTCTACCCGTGGCGACGACCTGTATATCTTCGTCGATCCGGGCAACTACAGCGTTACCTACCAGCTGTTCGGCTATGAGAACCATCTCTCTCCCGATGACCATTTCCAGAACCTGATGCGTCTGATCCAGGCCGTTGCAGGCCGCGCCCACCGCATCAGCGTCATTATGCCCAGCCTGTACGGCGGCCGCCAGCATCGCCGCGTCAGCCGCGAGAGTCTGGACTGCGCCTTCTCCCTGCAGCAGCTGCGCGCAGTCGGCGTCAAGAACATCATCACCTTTGATGCCCATGACCCCCGCGTCATGAACGCCGTGCCCACCATGAGCTTCGACAATGTCATGCCCACCTATCAGGTGCTCAAGTGCCTGCTGCATCATGTGCCGGATGTCTCCTTCCACAAGGATAACTTCATGATCGTCTCTCCCGATGAGGGCGCCATGAACCGCAACATGTACTACTCCAGCGTGCTGGGCTGCAACCTCGGCATGTTCTACAAGCGCCGCGACTACAGCCGTGTGGTCAACGGCCGCAACCCCATCGTGGCGCATGAGTATCTGGGCGAGAGCGTTGAGGGCAAGGATGTTTTTATCGCTGACGACATCATCGCCTCCGGCGAGTCGATGCTCGACATCGGCTATGAGCTGAAGATGCGCGGTGCCCGCAACATCTTTACCTGCTGCACCTTCCCGCTGTTCACCGCCGGCCTTGACAAGTTCGACAAGGCCTACAATGACGGCATCATCAAGGCCGTTCTGGGCACGAACCTGACCTACCGCAAGCCGGAACTGCTGGAGCGCGAGTGGTACTACGACGTGGATGTCTCCAAGTACACCGCCTACTTCATCGCCGCCATCAACCATGACAAGAGCGTTTCCTCCATCATCGACCCGATGACCAAGATCCGCACGCTGCTTGACAAGCATGGTATCCCCATGGGCGGCCAGCAGTAAGCGCAAAATAAACTCCGATTCGGTCCGCCTTGGCGGGCCGAATTTTGTTGCAGAACTACGGCGTTTTGTATATAATAACATAGAGCATTACCATGCGATCCCCGCCCGGCGGGCGGAGCGCCGCAGTATTGCTGCAGAATAAAATGCAGGGGAGAGATATTTATGCTGCCGATCGAACAGCTGCAGAATCTTATCAAGGGCAAAAAGGTTGCCTTTATCGGTGCGGGCGTCAGCCACAAGCGCTGCATTGAACAGTTTGTGGAGCTGGGCGCGCAGGTCACGCTCTGCGATCAGAAAAAGTCCCTTGAGGATTTTGGCGCGTATGCGGACACGCTGCGCCGCCTGCATGTCCGCCTGAGTCTGGGCGAGCATTATACGGACGGCTTTGCCGGGCAGGATATCATCATGCGCACACCTGGCTACGAATATTACAAGCCCGAGCTGCAGGCTGCCCTGCAGGCCGGCACAAAGGTCACCAGCGAGGTCGAGCTTTTCTTTGAGCTTTGCCCCTGCGAGATCGTGGCCGTGACCGGCTCTGACGGCAAGACCACGACCACAACGCTGATCTCCAAGATGTTTGAGGCTGCCGGCCGCAAGGTGTTTCTCGGCGGCAACATCGGCGCTGCGCTGCTGCCCCAGCTGGCGGATGTGACCCCCGAGACGGTCGCCGTTGTCGAGCTGTCGAGCTTCCAGCTGATCAGCATGCGCGTCAGCCCCAAGGTGGCGGTCGTCACCAATGTGACCCCCAACCATCTGGACCATCATAAGGATATGCAGGAGTACATTGACGCCAAGCGGAACATTCTGCTGTGGCAGGTGCCGCCCTGCCGCGCCGTGCTGGGCTTTGAAAACGAAATCTCGCGCGGTATGCAGAAGGACTGCAAGGGCGAGCAGGTCTGGTTTACCCGCCTGCATGAGACAGACAAGGGCGCCTTCCTGCGGGAGAGCGATGACACCCTTTGCTATGCGGAGAACGGTGTCGTGACGCCGATCCTGCCCCGGGCCGAGGTCAAGCTGCGCGGCCTGCACAATGTCGAGAACCTGCTGGCCGCCATCGCTGCCGTCTGGGGCCGCGTGCCGGTCGAGGCCATGCGTCAGGTCGGCTCCACCTTCACCGGTGTAGAGCATCGCATTGAGCCGGTCCGCACGCTGGACGGCGTGACCTACTATAACGATTCCATCGCGTCCAGCCCGACGCGCACGATTGCCGGTCTGCGCAGCTTCAACCAGAAAATCATTCTGATTGCAGGCGGCTATGACAAGAAGATCCCCTATGAGCCGCTCGCGCCCGAGATTCTGGCCCATGTCAAGACGCTGGTGCTGATGGGTGCCACCGGCCCCCGCATCGAGGCGGCTGTCCGCGGATGTGCGGGCTTTGACGAGAGCGCGCTGACCATCCTGCACGCGGACAGCATGCAGCACGCGGTCGAGCTGGCGCGCGGTGCCGCCCGGCCCGGGGATGTGGTCAGCCTTTCGCCTGCATCCGCATCCTTTGATTTGTACCCGAATTTTGAGGTCAGAGGACGGGATTATAAGAATATCGTCAACAACTTGAAATAATGACTACAACCTGACCCGGCCCCCTCGCAGGGAGGCAAGAGAGGTCCCTCGATGATTCAATCCGTCTCCACTGCGGAACATAAAACAGAATACCTCCGCCGCATTGCCAATAAGCCCTACTTTGAAGCCGTCCTCGGCACGCATCTGCGGCTGTTCGGCCAGCACCCGGCCAGCGGGTGGGCCTTCTATCTGCTGCCCGGCACGGCGGTGCTGGAGCTGCGCGGCGGCAGTGCCGTGGTCTGCGGCACGCTGCCAGACGGCAGCGCAGGGGAGGACGCCCGCGAGGAACTGGCCGGCTTTCTGCGCTTTCTCTGCGCCGACCGGCTGCGCACCGAGCAGCCCCTTGCGTTGGCAGGCTGGCAGCCCGCCGCGCCGCTGACCCTGTGGGCGCTGCCGCAGGGCTGCGCATTGCCGCTGCCGCCTGCGTACCCGGCGGAGCTGGTGCGGGACACAGCGCCCTCGATGCTGCCGGTCAGCCGTCTGGTTTTTGCCGAGAACGACGCTGAGGCCGATGAGTTCTACTCCACGGCCTGCACGGCGCTGGCCCACGGCGTGGGGGCATGCCATGCCCTGCTGCAGGACGGCCGCCCCGTCTGTACAGTCGGCTGCTATGAGCAGAGCGACACCGAAAGCTATATGGCGGCGGGTGTGACCGACCCGGCCTGGCGGGGCAGGGGACTGGCCCGGCGGCTGATCGTTGAGATGGCAAACGCGCTGGCCGCCGACCGCACGGTGCGCTTTGCCTGTGAACAGACGCTGTGCGGCTTTTATGAGCGGCTTGGATTTGTACAAAACGGCGAAATAAACTATTATACTACAGATTGGAATACATAATGATCGAACAATTTTACGACCTGCGCCCCGAGGTGCTGGCGCTTGACCGCAAGGCCCTTTCCCTCTGCCGTGAGCAGTTTGCCCATGTGGAGGAGATCCGCGACTACAACCAGCTCAAGATGCTGCGCGCCTTTACTGACAGCGGCGTTGAGGCACGGCACTTCTGGGGGTCGAGCGGCTACGGCGTCTGGGACGACAGCCGCAATAAGCTGGAGGAGGTCTTTGCCCGCTGCATGGGGGCGGAGGCAGCGCTGGTGCGCCCGCAGTTCATGAGCGGCACCCACACCTTGACGGTTGCGCTTTTCGGCCTGCTGCGCACGGGGGACACCCTGCTGGCTGCGACCGGCCGCCCCTACGACACGCTGGAGGGCGTGATCGGCATCGGCGAGGCGGGCAAGGGCTGCGGCACCCTGCGGGAGTACGGCGTCAGATATGACGAGTGCCCGCTGCTGCCGGACTTTACCCCCGACTATGAGCTGATCGCCGAGAAGGCCAAGACCGCCACGGTGGTGCATATCCAGCGCAGCCGCGGCTACACCCAGCGCAACGCCTTTGACTTGGCGATGATTCAAAAGGTGGCCGACATCGCCCGCAAGGCCAACCCCAAAGCAGTCATCTTTGTGGACAACTGCTATGGTGAGTTCACCCAGACTGCGGAGCCGGTCGCCTTCGGCGCAGACATTATGGCGGGCAGCTTCATCAAAAATCCGGGCGGCGGCATCACCCCGACCGGCGGCTACATTGCAGGCCGCCGCGATTTGGTGGAAAAGTGCAGCCACCGCTTCACCGCGCCCGGCATCGGCGGCGATCTGGGCTGCACGCAGGACAGCCTGCGGGATACCTTCCTCGGCTTCTACTACGCCCCGGGCGTTGTCTGCGAGGCGCTGAAAACGGCG
>OGZW01002252.1_pt1 | contig 15205 bp, 9 predicted proteins | sample 1577001 | NCBI WGS metagenome assembly OGZW01 (sample SAMEA3541519, study PRJEB24748) | human gut metagenome | biome: human gut; feature: human-associated habitat; material: faeces | place: China | collected 2012 | reverse complement strand
TTTTGGAGTGCTTGGGACAAGTTATATTCAAATTCAATATCTGCCGTTTCATAGGAGTATACCGCCGTAACGGGACAATAATTCGGGTTCATGTTCCGCTAACTCTTTTGAGAAACGGTTTGCCTCTTCGTTTTTGATTTCTGGAAAGAGGTTTGCCAAAATCTTAGGAATAGGAATACCGATGTTACCGATGAGGCTTTCCCTCGTGATGTGAACTTCTTTTCCTGCTCGCAGAAATACTTCGTTCCAAATGCGGGCATATGTGTCTACTGCATCCCACAGGGTTCCGTCCATATCGAAAATTAATCCATCTGTACGGCTCCAATCTATTTTATTTTCCATAGTGCAAAGATAGTGTAAGCCGAGGGAAGGACAAAATGAGCTTGTTTATTTTTCATGTCGAATCATAGTCGGTTTCAAACTACAAAATTCAGATGAATAAAAACAGAAAGAAGGTGAATATAAAAGAAAAAAGTTAGGCTTAGTCGATATTTAGTGAGGATATCGGCTCAGTAGGAAATTAGTGAAGATTGTCCGTTTATGCGTCTGACCCCTCCATCAAAGATTATATAATCTTTTCAACTCCCTCCGTCCTGCGGACATCTCTTCTATATGGCTAACGCGACACCCCGTAATACTACGGGACACGGAGGAGAAGGACGAATTCGATCCATCTCATTCGATAAATAATGCGATAAAAGGGTATTCAACCTCCTCCTCTGTGTTTTGCACAGCAAAATATAGGGGAGGTGGCACGTAGTGACGGAGGGGTTAAGCCAGACAATCAAAAGAATTCTGAGTATTCTTTTTTAACCCCTACAATAAAAATGACCTTGTAATATTCCTCAGCCCCTCTCCTCTGGAACTTCCGTTCCTTCGGTCTCTCCCCTATACCGCTACGCGACACAGGGGAGAAGGGTAAATACTTCTTATCTTACTGGCAAAAATCACATAATAAAAGAGTGCCTCAAAATCCCGTCTCTGCCGTGCCCCGTAGCATTACGGGGAGTCTTGCGCAGCAAAATATAGGGGAGGTGGCCGAAGGACGGAGGGGTTAGAAAAGAATAAGAAAAAAAGGAATCGACGTGTAAAAGAGGAATTAGCAAATAAGGATAAATTTATGTTACATCTTTACAATCTTCTATCGACCTAAATACAAGACAGATAAAAATCATTTATCACTATATACTCCACAACGACAGACTCGGTACTGACAATAACAAAGCAGCCGATCTCTAAAAGACCGGCTGCTCAATAACTCTATCCTTAAAAGGATCAACGAATACTTTTCATTTTAAGATTTTGTCTGATAAGGGACTGCATATGAAGTTTTTCTGTTGCAGACAACGGTTTCATTTCCGACAATTTCATCTCGTTTTTCAACAACTTTATCGACGACGGGATATTAGTATTTGCGGCTGCGGCTTGAACAGATCCTTTAAAGAAGAGAGATGCATTCCACAAATCATACCACCCTAAGCTAAAATTGCTGTCACTGGGGTCGGCATCGGCATTAAAGCAATAAAGTCCACACCAACGATCTTGCGCATATACAACCTCGTCGCCTTGTGCATTTTCAGCGAAGTTTACATATTCAAAATTATCGGTTTCACTCTCTGGAAGTCCTGCGAAAGTGAAAATAGCGTTAACCATTCCGACATTAGTTTCTACCTGCATAACTCCCATAATTTGTAAATCAGCAATTCTAAAACCATTATCGGTCACTTCGGCTTCCAGTTGATTGGGATACCCATCCTTAAAATAGAAATGGTCTATTACAAGAGTATCAGGATTATTTGCATGTTTTAATGAAAACTCAGTATCGAATCCCATAGGTGTACTTCCGGGTTGTTGTGTTTGAAGATCATATTGATAGAACAAGAATCCGAATGTACCTGTAAAATCACTTTCTTGTGCAGCGGTATACTCCCAATAAGGAGCTGCAACGGTTTGAGTTTCTTCATCGACGCCACCAACCAATGCAGCAGACACATTTCCGCCGGCATCAGCGAAAGCACCCTCGGCAAAATCGAGGAATACATACGATACGGCTTCGTTCTCGTCGAACACTACACTTTCGGGCAAAGTAATCGTAACAGACTCATTATTGATAGCGTCAGCCGGAGCAATATCCGAGAAATCACCTCCCTGCATACCATCAATGATAAACAGCGGAGCATTGGCAACATTGTTACCAAACTCATCTTTCACATCGGACAGTGAACGCTGTCCACGGATATTAATGGTTACACCCGAAGTAGCCTTACCTGAATTACGTACAATATCCAAACCCGGAACCTGCCCCTGCAATGCTTCCATGGCATTAGATGCCGGTGATTTTACAATATCAGCCGCCTTCACTGAAGCAATAGAACCTGTAAGGTCACGTTTCTTCATCACGCCATAACCCACAACGACCACTTCATCCAAAGCCTGCGTATCGGCCTCCATTTTAATGTTCAGCTGATTGCTTTTTCCTACCGTTATATCCTGCGTTTTATATCCTATATAAGATATGACGAGAATATGCTTACCTGAAGGAACTTCCAAAGAATAATTACCGTCAAAATCGGTAATCGTACCCACCGTTGTACCTTTCACCAGTACGGATACACCAATTAACGGTTCCCCTGTGTCATCTATGATTTTACCTGTGACAGTACGTCCTTGCTGGACAGGCTGAACCAATTCACCGGCAACAGGATCACTTGCATTTGCATAAGAAAATGCAGACGGCATACATAATGCTGCCGATAACCCTAAAATAATGGGAGTACGTCTGATATTACTTTCCCAATTTTGTTTCGGACTTTTTTTCATGCTTTTCATTTCTGTTATAATAGTTAACTAGATTTATTTTATTATATCTATTTAAATGACGCATGTAAAAAGCCCCTGTACCCAAGCTTAATTATAAAAATACGTTAAAACAAAAGTATATTTCCTTTCATTTGGTGTTTATTTTTAACTGGATCACAAATCTAAATTTATAAATACCTGATTTTATCCGATAAGATTCTAATACAGGCAAGCCCCATGAATTATCTCCCCCAACTTCCATTCGTACACAATTTATATCTACCGTAGTGTTACTGTGAGGCTTCAATTCAAAGCCATGCTCCGATTATTTATAAGATCTACTGATTATAAGCAATCTCAATCGGTTATTTAAGGTTTCATAAACTAAAAGGAACCATACAAATACCTCTATACAAATCAATATAAATAGAATATAATCAATTTCATCATAGTAATTATAATAGGTAGTAACAAATCGATATGCGACTACCAATCCAATGGAATGAAAAAAAAATTGTCTTGCCTCTTTACAAATAGAGACAAGACAATTATTCTACTATAAAAGTTTTAATTTATCAATATCCAGGATTTTGATATTCAGCACCATTAGATATAGTTGCAGTAAATGTTGTAGAGATAGGTCGTAATGCATAATTAGGATTAAAGAACTGAGCCAAGTCCGGATGTGTTTCCTCCAAATAATTTGAACTCTTAAACATGCCGGTACGTTTCAAATCATAAAATCTACAATATTCGCCACAAAGCTCACGTCCTCTCTCATCTAAAACAGTACGAACTGTAGCTGTACCTGTCAATGCCTTTGCCCCTGCACGAGCACGTACCTTATTAATGTATCCCATTGCATTCGCACCACCATTGATATAAATATCAGCTTCTGCAGCTATCAGGTAAACTTCTGCCATACGCATCATAAAAGTCGCATTTAAATTGCCATTGCGTTTTTTAGAAGCATTGGCCACATAGTAATTGCTACTATTATGCTTATTCAATGATGGATAAAAATAACGGAACTGATTTTCCATACCATTATATTGCATATTTACATTATGTTTTTGATCATTGTACACATCATCATAAGCAATCATTAAATAATTCGAGGTATGTCTATTTGCTTTTTCCTCAGCATAATCCTCATCCTGAGGCATTACAAATTTAATCGCCAAATCTCCCTTCTTTAATTCAGTACCAACTATAGATTCATCTTTATCATACATATTAGCCGCACTAGTATCCCAAATATAATTCTTATTTGCATTCCATTCAGTAGTAAATGACTCATGGAATCTAGGATCAAGTGTTCCGTCCTCCTGCACATAAAGGTTTAAAAGATGTTGAGTAGGCATAAAAATGCCAGAAATACATCCTTCCCAAGTTAAACGAGTTTCTTGATTATCTTCACGTGCTCCGAATTTATTCACATTACACAAGAAATATTCATCATTACGATTTAATTTATAGTTACCGTTACTAGAACCATGACCATCAGAACCAGCATACCAACGATGCTTCCACAAAGCTTCTTTATTTTCCCAATTATTCGATTCTTTAAAAACTTCTTCATAGGTCGGATACATATAAGCATTATATTTTGCACCACCTGATTCACAATCAGCAATCAATTCTTTAGCCGAATCCAAAGCCTTTTGCAAATATTCTGTCGAACCATATTCATAAGTTTGCAAACAGGCCTTTGCCAAAAATCCCAAAGCTGCCTTTTTGGTTGGAACCGTAGTAGTGGCATGTGTACCAACTGCCAACCATTCTACAGCATATTCTAAATCAGGAATAATAACTTCTTTATAAATAGTCAGCGGATCTGTACGTTCCGGAGCATAATTCAAAGTTGTCTCAGGTTCAGTCAACATAGTGACCCCACCAAATTGCTCTACCGCATTAAAATAATAGATTGCACGCAAGAAACGGGCTTCTGCAACTTTAGCATTTCGTTCCGCTTCCGTTTTATATGGTGCATAACCAGCCAATGCAATTGCTTCATTACAAGAACCTACTCCATCATAAGTACCATTCCACCAATTATTTGTATAAGTGGTATTAGGAGATGCTCCTGCAAAGAACCAAAACCATTGGGTGTATGAAGTTGATTGATTAGCCTGATAGGTCCAAAGGTCTGAATCACCTTCGGTCAAACTCATCCAACTATCCGTACCATAGAAATATCTTTCCATAGCAAAATAACACTGGTTAACCAACGTTTCATACCCTTCAATAGAAGTAGCAAGATTTTCCTTGGTAAAGCCTGCCGGATTATTTTCTTCCAACGAACAAGAGCTGAAAGATACAGCAGCTAAAGCCACTGAATATAAAGTAAGTTTTCTGAATATATTTTTCATTTTAAATATCTCCTATATAAAAGTTAGAAAGTTAAATTAACTCCGAATACAAACTGTCTAAAAGTAGGGAATGCATCCGAACCGTTTGTTTCTGGATCTGTACCCTTCAACTGTTTATCCTTTACATAAATAAACGGATTGTATGCAGTTGCATAGATACGGCATTTTTCCATCAAAGCCTTACGTGAGATATTAACTGGAAAAGTATATCCTAAAGTGATATTTTTCACTTTTATGAATGAACCATCACGCACTCTTAAAGCTGAGATGACCGTACTTTGTTCCGAGCCTGTACCTGGAGCAGGATAATAAGCTCCCTGGTTATTTTCCGTCCAATAATCCGCTCCAGCCAACTGATTTGTTGTTACACTTTGTTCTGCCGTATAATAACCCAACAAATCACTATTAATAGTTTGACCATAACGAGCCATTGCAAATACAGACAAATCAAAATTTTTATAAGTAAATGTATTATTCAAGCCAACAATCCAATCCGGATTAGTGTGTCCCAACACTTGACGGTCATTTGTACTATATTTGTGTACTCCACCATCACCATCTTTTTCCAAAGTTTCAATCTGAATAAAACCGGGTTTAACACCATAAGCATCCAAAATATCCTGAGGAGTATTTGTACCCCAAATTCCGGTATATTTATAGCCATAGATGGACTTTATAGAATGCCCTACAAACAAATTTTCAGAAATTAAATCACCGTCAGGCAATTTTTCTATTTTCTCTTTACTCCATGTTACAGATAGTGTGGTATTCCAACTAAAATCTTTGGTTTTTATATTATGTGAATTAATGGTGACTTCCACACCTTGATTACTAGTTTCAGCAATATTCTGCCAAATAGATAATGGGGATCCCCAACCGGTCAAACCACTAGTAATAGGCAAAGTACGTTTAAAGAGCAAACCTTTTGTTGTTGTTTTAAACCATTCGATAGAACCATCAACGCGATTGTTTAATATGCCATAGTCCAAACCAACATTCCAGTTATAAGACTTTTCCCAACCCAAATCCTTGCTACCATAAGTACCTGTATACTGAGTAAAAGAAGAGTTTTGACCATTTAAAGTAAGTCCATTACCGGTATAAACATAGGCTTGTGTAGTTGTACCATAAGCATCCACCCCGCCCGAATTACCTGTAATACCATATCCTACACGCAGTTTTAAATTATTCAACCAATTTTTTGCCACATTCATAAAAGGTTCGTCAGAGATACGCCATGCAATTGCTCCAGCAGGGAAACTATCCCACTTATGCCCTGCTGAGAACTGAGACACACCATCCCAACGATTTGAGAATGTAAACAAATACTTACCTTTATAAGAATAATTGAAACGAACAGCAAATGACATTTTCTGTGTTTGAGCAAAATCAGACTCAACATGCTGCGATGCGCCGGATGCTAATCGCCAAAATGACCAACGATCTACCATTTGACCACTAGCTGCAGCTAAGCTACTATCATTTTGATTCTTATTCCAAGAAGTAATAACAGAACCACCTATATTATGATCTTTTGCAATAGTAGTATTATAAGAAAGAATATTCTCCCATGTATAATTCCATGCGTTCTTATTAGTAATAGCAGCATGAGGTGAACCTGCATAACTAGGTCTATTAGCATTACATTGATCTCCCCAATATTGTCCTTGACGAGAATCACTGAGCGTACCATTAATACGGCTTGTAAAAGTAAAATCTTTTATTGGACTCAGTTCCAAATAACCACTAACATTCAAATAAGTGGAACGAGTATTATTCACATATTGATCTTCAATAAAATCACCTAATGGAGAATATTGTCCTGTAATATATTCATGATTTATTTTCCCATTTTGATCATAAGCATCTCCCAAAGGAAATGATGAAAGACCTTTTGTAAAGGTATTTTTCACTCCTTGATTTCTATCTTGATAAGTTAGATTAGAAGTAAAGCCCATTTTAGCCCAAGAGAAAATTTCTTGATCAATATTCAATCGCAATGAATATTTATTAAGATTGTCATTACTCAATAAACCCTCTTCTCTATTATAAGAAGTTGAAGCAAATATCTTAGTCTTCTCACTACCCCCTGAAACAGAAAGACTATATTTTTGGGTTGTAGCTGTATTACCTGAGGCTTCATCAATCCAATCAATCCACTTTCCAGCATTATAAGCATCCGTATAATCTTGATTACCAAATAAAGCAGACATATCAGAAGGGTAATCTCCATTCTTATACTTATAAGCTTCTCTTTGATAATTCACCCATTCATCTCCAACCATACCATGCTTATAATTAGGTGAACCACTGAAACCATAATATGCATCAAAGTTTACAGTAGCTTTTCCTTCCTTCCCACGTTTTGTTGTTATAATGACTACGCCATTAGCTCCTGCTGAACCATAAATAGCAGTAGAAGAGGCATCTTTTAATACATCCACACTCTCAATATCAGAAGGGTTCACCTGGCTATAACTCCCAGGAATACCATCAATAATGAATAACGGTTCATTACTACCATAAATAGAACGAGAGCCACGCAACAAAATAGAAACATCTTCACCAACCTGCCCGCTAGACTTCACAATATCCATACCTGCAATTTTTCCTTGTAAAGCCTCCATCACATTACTAGTAGGAGCAACTGTCACATCTTCATTTTTCATGGAAGCCACCGCACCAGTCAAATCACGTTTCTTCACAGTACCATAACCTATTACCACAACTTCATCCAAAGCCTGTGTATCAGGTTCCATTTTTATATTTATCAGACTATTATTCCCAATAGTAATTTCTTTAGTCTTATAACCTATATAGGAAATCTCCAATATATTCTTTCCACTAGGCACTTCAAGTGTATAATTACCATCAAAATCAGTAACGGTTCCTATAGTCGTACCCTTTACCAACACAGAAACTCCAATCATAGACTCTCCTGTTTCATCCAAGATTTGTCCTTTGATTGTTTTTCCTTGCATAACAGATAGAACAGATTCACGATCCATTCCATTATCAACATTTGCATACGAAAAAGCAGCCGGCATACATAATGCAGCTGATAATCCTAACACAACAGGTGTTCGTCTGATTCCGTAACCCAACGGCTTAGGACATTTCTTCATGTCTTTTCTCATTTTTCTATGGTTAACAAATTAATTAATAATCCATATTATTTATCTCTAATGTAGTAAAAATACGATGTTTTAGTTTTCTTTCTTCAGATAAAGTCATTACTTCCATTGCTTCATCAGAAACCAATAATACATTCTTGGCCTCTTCAAATACTTTCAGCAGTTCTGCGTGCTCCTTTAAAAGCTTATCCCAATGAAAAGCTGATTCAGGAGCATCATCCAGAACATACTTGATAAAGTCGTCATCCTTCAAAAAGTCTTCTACCTTGCTATACATCTTTTTTGTATCCACGTTACAATCATTTTTCATTATGACGGATAGTGGTTCAAGGTTGTACTCACCTGAAAACTTAAAATATTATCCTACCAATTCCCTTAATCTTGTAATACCTCTATGCATCAAATTTCGTACCGACTGGTAATTCATATCCATAATGGTACAAATATCTTCATATTTCTTCTCTTCTATATAATATAAGGTAAGTGCCTCACGTTGGCGCGGAGATAATTGAGCCAACAAATGTTTTACTTTTATATTTTCAAAACAACTTTTTTCCTTTTCCAAATATTGATGTTCTACATCATCACCTGCTGCAACGGGATTCAGTTCCTCAACAGCCGTTTCCGACATGAACATCCGTCTGCGAAGTTCATCACATAACTTGTTTTTCAAGGAAATGAGGAGGTATGATTTGAAGTTGTCAATGATACCCAATTCAGCCTTCTTTGTATACAATTTTACAAAGACATCATGAATGCAGTCCTTCAACAATTCTTTGTCAGTAGTTAACTTACATCCATAATTAAATAGAAGATTAATATGCATATCATATAATGTAGAGAATGCACTTACATCTCCCGATTGGAAAGCGGTTACCAAGCAAGCTGTCTTATCATTTAAGTTTTGTTCCATCACAGTATACTAATTATAGGTTGTTTTGATGATGATGCAAAACTAGGGAGGATACGCTACTTTTTTAGGTAATATTTGATTATTGGACCGAAAAAACAGATAACCTGCTGAAAAACATATATGCTAAATAATACAGATTTTCATTAAAAAGGAGAACCAAAATAAGTCCGGTTCTCCTTCCATGTACTAAATTCTATGAAACCAATAAATACAATCTTTGTTTTCCTCTGCTTTAAGCATATATATATCTTTAATATTCAACCGTTTAGCAATCACCGTTATTGCTCCGGTCTTCGGATCAACAGACTTCAATATGTATTTCCCAGGTGATAAATGAACAGGAATATCTGTTGCAGAATGGGAATAAATGATACTTCCAATACCAGATTTTACCAGTTTCTGATACTTATTTGTACCAGTATCCTCCATATCCATAGCAGCCGCATCAGTTAAAAAGCTTTCATCGGCAACCGGAACAACCGGGCAAGAGCCACTTGCCATGAAGACAGCCCAAGCCATATCCGGATAATTCTGCGCATAGTAAGTAACCGCTTTTTCCGGGAACTTCTTACGATATTCACTCACCGCCCGATAAGCTTCATCAAAAGTAACCTTACCTACTTTCATTTTACGGGCATGCTGACGGGGAGCCAGGTTCTTTCCACCTTCGGGAGCATAAAGACCATCCACTTTATAGTGCCAGTAACGAATATCAATAATGTCAACTAATTTCGCACGCTGCGTATCATTCAGAATGGCATCTTGAACATCCTTTGTCGCACTTAACGCCACGGTCGCTTTCTTACCGGTTTCTTTCTCCCACTCTCCTATCACATCCAGCCAGAATTGTACAAAATGCAACGGACCGGTAAACTCCGCACTGATCAGTTGTACCACATTTGCATCATCGGCAAAATTATCCAAGCATTGGCGAATATACTTTCTATGAAACTCACGACGTACCGGATGACTGATATCATAAAACATATCCGCTACAAAGATACGTTTGTCACCGGCAAAAGGAACAGGTTCAGGCATATCGGTCTGATTGATATTATTGGCCGACCGCCAAGGACAGTCTACCCAATGTGCTCCCGCCTCCAAGATATTATGCTGGAAGTAATTCTCATGGAAAAGCAAAAGACCTTTCTCCGCCCCTTTTTCGGCAAACTGCTTCAACCGGTTCCAATACCATGCATTGGGACGGTTCAAATCATACTTGCTCAATCCTTCCCAAGCAGTACCTTCTCCACTGCGGGCAAACGGTTGTTCGTAGAATGGTCCCCACACATCTCCATCACGACGACGGACGCGCTCATGATCGTCACGACGACGCTCATACCACAAACCGTAATTATGATCTAAAACCAAAATCTGATTCTTCACCATATAATTCACCGTAGAATCAATTCTATCCGTCAGCCCAAGTCCTTCGCGTCCCGGCACGAAACGGGTAACATGTGGCTTGGCTTTAGACAAGAAGCTGGTCCTCAGTTTCCCATTCCACCAAGGAACCTCCTGTCTGCCGCCTACCAGTAACCGGCCATCCATCTGCATACGTCCATTAATAATGGCAAACAGATGATCCTCTTTTTCCTTATATATAGGTGTCTTGAACTTCAAATCTTCTAAAGATTTCAGCTTTCCGGAAGACACACTGGCTGTATAGGGTGCTTCCTCAATCCATTTTTGCATAGTAAGACGGGGAGTATAAGCTTCCTTTGCCATCTCCATTGCCGCTTCTACGGTAGGACTGCTGGTTGCGTTGGTAGCCCTGGGAAGAATACGTGCCTGGTCAGAACAATCTTTATTCAAACGTGCCGCCAACTGTGCATAAAACAAGCTGCGGGGATGTACGTGATTATTTGATTCCGCCCATTGGCCGTCACCCGAGAATTGCGCCCAACAACCGTATGCACGGTTTACCGCATCTCTTGCCGGTGAATAACACTCTATCCCGGCAGCTGTACATTGCCAGAAAAGACTGTTGCCTGTATTCCAACCGGCACCATTTTTATCCTGACCCAAATTCTTAAACACCAAATCATGGCCATCAATGTTTACCACATCAAATAATAACCCGCAAGCCCAGGAATCAATAGAACCGCTGAATCCTAACGACTCTTCCGAATCACACTGTACAAAAGCATTCGGACCTGCCGCACAAAATCCGGCTGAGAAATCATGAATACCCTGTTTAGAATAACAACGCTGAAAAAGTGTCTGCTGCCCCATAGTATAAAATGTACTGCGACGCATTCCACCTATCTCTGAAACAGGTTCTGTGGATACACAATCTTCTACAGTTGTTTTAGAGCCGGTACGCTGTACAATCACAGCACTTCCTGCAAAGTGCTTAAAATTTACCCTGCGCACCCAACAGTTTTCGGCATTTTCTATAGATACCCCCGTCCAGCAATGATCCTCATCTTTAGGATACTTCTTATCATAGTCAGAAGCCAATGTCAGATTCTCCAAACCTGCTTCTGCGATTCTGCCCGGCCAACTATAACGTAACACTTTGACAGTTCCCCATTTATTATCCAAAGCCATTGTCAAAGGAGCATCCAAAGTCAATTGGTTTCCATCCGCCTTACTTACCGACCTATCCCAAACCAAATCCATCTCTCCTTCTTTCCAGCCCAAAGCGGAAATACCTCCGCCAAAAATATCACAACCGACAGAAGCAATCCATTCTTTCGTAGAGGGGCGGACAATCCGGACCCGCTCTCCGGAAACCAGCTGTACATTATTGGTTACCTGAAAAGTACAAGTATTTACAGGAACGTATGATGTCAACACATCCAAGGTATCCGTAACAGCCAAATCATTCCGCCCTTCAATATAAAGCAAAGCTCCTCTGTCCACTCCCTTTTTCAACAATACGGTCTGTTCCCTGTCACTGCCGCGCAGCACGACTCCCGACACAGAAATATGCAAGCTCTCATTCAATTCAAAAGTTCCTTTATCCAGCAAAACAGCCCCACGAAAACCATTTTTATCCAAAGCCAATGAAGATACATAGTCAATGGCACGCTGAATACGAGAGGAATTATCTCCAGGCTTCCATGAAACAAAAACGGCATTCGCCACATCAGGTATAGGGTGTTCCGAGTTACGGTAACCGCAAGAAGAATAATCTAGAATACGGTTTCCGCGTTCATCAGTCACATAAGTCAGTTTTTCTTCCTTCACCTGTAAAGGAAAGGTTTGCGCAGAAATCCGCGCAAACCCCAAACTTAAAAATCCAAATAATAATAACTTATAATTCATTTTACATCAAACTTTTACGTTTTGCCAAAGTATCATGATTGTTCTTTATATCCGTCCAATCCACTTTCTTTGCAGGATCTATGCCATTAATGTATTTTTCAATATTGGTATACCCGTCGCCATTACAATCTTTCACCGCATCACCCGGATCATTAGGATTGAGTCCGTATCTCACCTCCCAGACATCCGGCATACCATCACCATCCGTATCAACCACAGGCGTACCTTTATATTCGGGCAAGCCACCTACCTGACGGGGATCTGTAATGATACCTTGTTTATAAGAGTCAACAGGAAGACGTCTTTTTACATAAGTACTAACGAATTCAGGAGCGTCTTTCACGTAAATAGCTTTCCCTGTCTTCACCGTCTTCATCACACGGGCATCCACCGCATCCCTTTTAGGGAAAGTAGCCCCGGCATTTTCCAATACATAATTATAAGCAGTTTTGGCATCCATAATAGTCACATGGGGCATTGAGAAAGGCTCGTTTACACGAATTTGATCTGTAAACTTCCCTGCGTCCGGCATATCGTACACCTGCACGCCGCCATCCCAATTATTCTTTGTCACACGCGCATTACCTTCCACTACATTTCCGGCTACATACGCTTTACCAAATGTATCCGGTTTCTTCTTGTCACGACTTGATTCGGGTTTCACAATCCGGTGGGCAATCGGCTTATCTTTCGGAGTGATAGGCCCCGGTTTAAAATAATTATTAATAATATTCAAACGGCTGGTTTCATCTCCCCCGTCAACAGAACGGTTCCACCAATTAAAAGTCACATTGTTTACCAGATTAAAATCCTCATTCATGCCAATGGAACAGTTACGGCTGATATTGGATGCGAACAAGTTACGGCAAAACATACTGTTATGCCCACCTATAGTCGCCCCGAAAGCATGATTGTAACAATCCAAAGCTTCCGAAAAAATAGAGTTCTGAATAGTTATGTTGACAGTAGGAAGCTTCAGACCATGCCCTGTGGAATCGCGATTGTATACATGGCGGTAAACAGACATGTTTTCATCCAGTCCCCAACTGGCAGAGCAGTGATCGATAATAACATTACCCACACAGTTACCTCCCAAAGCATCATCCCGGAAGAACACATCCTGCGCCCCCCGACGGAAACGCATATGGCGGATAATAATATCATGCGTATCAAGCAGGAAAGAGGCTCCTGTTACACAAACCCCATCCCCCGGAGCTGTCTGACCTGCAATAGTGATATACGGAGCACGGACGTTTATAGGGGTTTTCAGCCGGATAACGCCCGAAACATTGAATACAACAATACGCGCGCCACCGGTCTCACATGCCTCACGCAATGTTCCGGGCCCACTGTCGGCCAGCGAATTGACCACAATTACTTTTCCTCCACGTCCACCGGGAGTATAGGCCCCTCCCCCTTCTGCCCCGGGAAAGGCAGGTATGTTGCTCTTTATTAAATCCTCCGGTTTGGATGCCCATGGTTTATAAGGACGTCCTTGAACAGCCTCAGACATTACTACAGGTAATGCTTTCGCCCATGCCTCATCCGATTTCCGGTCTATTTCCTTTTGTTGTTCTTCTCCTCTGATTTTTACCGAATCAGGAATTACAGGATACTGTGCCGCCACAGGCAACACACATGCAGTCAATGCTGCCACTGCAAATAGTTTCTTTAGTTGATTCATTTGGTCGCTAAATTATTATTTTTTCTATAACTTCGTAACATAACACCCTGCTTTTAACATGATTCAAACACACATTGCGAGTATTTCTATATCAAAGACGGAACAGAAAGCCTGTTGTACTCTCTATCCGCACATAAAAAAAGAGCTTGACACCGTTTCACCGGGCAAGCTCCTTTTCCGCTTTTCAATAAACATTAATTTATATCTTTCCTCCACGTGCCTTGATACGTTCATACCAAGCCTTACGTTCTTTCACTAAATCATATCCCCGCTTAGAGAGGTAATTATTAATCCGGCCTTTGTATTTGCCGAAAGCAGCATGTTTCTTATTTGAATTTTCAGCATCAATGGCAAATTCACGGGCTTCAACAAGCCATGCCATAATCTGCGCTTTCTCTTCTTCTTTCAAGGTAGGAATCATGTCAACCGTAGCTTTATAAGTTACCATTACCACACCATAAGTCATGCCATCTTTCACTGCATCTATCTGCTTGGCATCCAAATAGAGCGAAAGATCGGCCGAGAAAGCGAAATGAGTACGGTAAAGCGCCGCATCCTTTTCAGCTTCGGCAGCTTTAACGGCTTCTTGTTTCGCATCGCCCGTCAGGGTTTCTTTTGCCAGCTTCACTTTGGCATCGCGCGTTTCGTATATGTCATTCAGTTTAAAATAACGGTTGGCTATGATAGTTGTCACTTCACGGGCGGCAACGGTATCTGTCAACTCCAGTTTATCTACAATCTTCTGCGAACGTTTCACAATAGATTCCACGTAAGCCGGATCGCGGCCTTCACGGTCCAAATCCACTGCTCCGGCGGTAATGACTACCGCCATGAGCAACAGAAACATTATACCTGACTTTTGTATCATATCCTGTCTTCTTTCCTCCGTTTATTACATCAACTTTCCTTTAGAAGCCAATGTATCATAATTGTTTCTCAAATCAGACCAGTCAATACAATTTCTAGTGCTGATACCATTAATATATTTCTCAATATTTGTATAGCCGTCACCGGTACAGTCCTTATTAGC
>OGZW01002246.1_pt1 | contig 15222 bp, 11 predicted proteins | sample 1577001 | NCBI WGS metagenome assembly OGZW01 (sample SAMEA3541519, study PRJEB24748) | human gut metagenome | biome: human gut; feature: human-associated habitat; material: faeces | place: China | collected 2012 | reverse complement strand
GCGGCATTGCCAACCAGCCTTGCGAGAAGACCGACAAGTAATTTTTGCTGGCTTTTATGCCGGGGTGCCGCATGGCAGCCCGGCATTTTCTATGATATGATGCGGTGGGGCGCATAGGGAATCTGCCCCCGCAAGGGGCACCGTAGGGGCGGATTCCATATCCGCCCGTGGCCGCCTGCCGTATATCCAACCTGACAAAACGGAGAAAACCATGATCCATCAATACAAACTCAGCGGTTACAATATCGTACTGGATGTCTACAGCGGCAGCGTACACGCCGTGGACGATGTTGCGTATGACGCCATCGGGCTGATTGACGCGGGCAACACCCGTGCCGAGGCCGCCGAAGCCCTGACCCAAAAATACGCAGGCCGCGCCGATGTCACGGCAAACGACATCAACGATGTGCTGGACGACATTGACGAACTGACCGCCGCCGGTCAGCTGTTTGCGCCCGATGCCTACGCCGACCACGCCTTTGACTTTAAAAACCGTTCCAATGTGGTCAAGGCGCTCTGCCTGCATGTGGCCCACACCTGCAACCTGAACTGCAGCTACTGCTTTGCCGCGCAGGGCAAGTTCCACGGCGAGGCCGGCCTGATGAGTTTTGAGACCGGCAAGCGCGCTTTGGACTTTTTGATCGAAAACTCCGGCACCCGCCGCAATCTGGAGGTCGATTTCTTCGGCGGTGAGCCGCTGATGAATTTCGAGGTCTGCAAGCAGCTGGTTGCCTACGCACGCAGCATCGAGAAAAAGTACAACAAGAACTTCCGCTTTACGATGACGACCAACGGCATCGGCATCACGGACGAGGTCATTGACTGGTGCAACAAGGAATGTCATAATGTTGTGCTTTCGCTCGACGGCCGCAAGGAGGTCAACGACCGCTTCCGCGTGGATCTGGCGGGCAACGGCAGCTATGACCGCATCGTGCCCAAGTTCCAGAAGCTGGTCAAGGCGCGCGGCGGCAAGGGCTACTATATGCGCGGCACCTTTACGCATCACAATGTTGATTTTACCAAGGACCTGTTCCATATGGCAGATGACCTCGGCTTCAGCGAGCTGTCGATGGAGCCTGTTGTGGCGCCGCCCGACTCCCCCGAGGCGCTGACCGAGGAGGATCTGCCCAAGCTGTTTGACCAGTATGAGCTGCTGGCCAACGACATGCTGCGCCGCCAGAAGGCCGGTAAACCGATCACCTTCTACCATTACATTCTGGATTTAAAGCACGGCCCCTGCATCTACAAGCGCATCTCGGGCTGCGGCTCCGGCACGGAGTATATGGCCGTGACCCCGTGGGGCGATCTCTACCCCTGCCACCAGTTTGTGGGCGACCCGAATTACAAGCTGGGCAATGTCTGGGACGGCGTGACCAACACCGCCCTGCGCGATGAGTTCAAGCTCTGCAACGTCTACGCCCGCCCCGACTGCAAGGATTGCTGGGCGCGGCTCTACTGCGCGGGCGGCTGCGCGGCCAACGCGCTGCACGCCACCGGCGACATCCACGGCACCTATGAGTACGGCTGCAAGGTGTTCCGCAAGCGGATGGAGTGCGCCCTGATGATGCAGGTCGCCCAGCGCCTTGACCCCGAGCTGGCCAAGAACGCCGTCCGGTTTGAGAGTGACTGCGACGGCTGCGGCAAGGGCAACGACGGCGCGTGCGAGAAGTAAATAGCCATTGAGTATGCCGCTCTGTAGGGGCCGGGCATGCCCGGCCCCTACCGCGTCACAATGGCAAACGGCAGCTGCGGAGGGGTCAAGACCCCTCCCTACAGATCGGGGCCCACGGGTGCTTTGTAGGGAACGGTCTTGACCGTTCCGGGGACGTGTGCCGTTATTGCATGGTAAAACATTGTTGATGCGTAGGGGCCGGGCATGCCCGGCCCGCAGCTTACCGGCAAGCACCTGCTTGCGGTTTATGTTGCGGGCCGGACATGTCCGGCCCCTACAGGAATATAAAAGATAAACACCTGTCAGCTGTTTATCTGCCAATCGCCGCGCACTTCTCCTTCAGCCAGACCTTCTCGTCCTCGTTCAGGCGGGGGCTGAGCATCTCGTAGACGTGGGTGTGGTAGTCGTTCAGCCAGTTGATCTGGTCGCGGCTCAGCTCGTCCACAAGGACCGGCTCGGTGGAGATGGGCACCAGCGTCAAAGGCGCAAAGCCCAGCCAGTGGCCGTACTGGTTCTCGCCCAGGTCGATGCACTCCAGCTCGTTCTCAATGCGGATGCCGACCTCGTCGGTCTCGTAGATGCCCGGCTCGTCGGTGATGGTCATGCCGGGCTTGAAGATGACGGGGTTGTTCGGGCGCAGGCTCTGGGGACCCTCATGCACGCCGGAGATGAAGCCGACGCCGTGGCCGGTGCCGCAGCGGTAGTTGACCTTGTGCGCCCAGACCGGGCCGCGGGCAAAGGTATCCAGTGCAAAGCCGGTGCAGTAGTCCAGGAACACCGCGCGGGCCATGTCGATGTGGCTCTGCAGCACCCAGGTGTAATAGCGGCGCTCGTTGTCGGTCAGCGGGCCGACGGGGTAGGTGCGGGTAATGTCGGTGGTGCCGCAGTCGTACTGGCCGCCGTTGTCCACCAGCAGGAAGCCGCGCGGCTCGATGACGCTGTTCACGTCGCCCTCGGCGTGGTAGTGCATCATGGCGGCGTTGGCGCCGTAGGCCGCAATCGTGGAGAAGCTGTCCTCAAAGTAGCCGGGCATCTCGGCGCGGCGCTTCTGCAGCATCGTGTCGATGTCGATCTCGGTCAGCTGCTTACCCTCGGCCAGCGCCTTTTCCAGATCCATCTGGAACCGCACCACGGCGACGCCGTCGCGGATATGGCACTCGCGGAGGTTCTTCAGCTCGGTCTCGTTCTTGATGCCCTTCAGGGCAAAAATCGGGTCGGCACCGGCCACGGTCTTGTGGGCGGTCAGGGCCTCGTACAGGGCGTAGTTGGTGGCCTTCTCGTCCACCAGGAACACCTCGTCGGCGGGCAGGGCGTGGACGGCGTCGATAATTTCCTCGTAGCCGCGCAGCGTCACGCCGCTCTCGGCCAGCGTGGCGGTGTCGGCGTCGGACAGGCGGCCCGGTGCGATAAACAGCGTGCAGGCGTCCATCGTGACCAGCGCGTAGGCGACGGCCAGCGGGGTGCAGGGCAGGTCGCGGGCGCGCAGGTTCAGCAGCCAGCCCACGCAGTCCAGACCGGTCACGGCCAGTGCGGTGGCACCGGCCTTCTGCAGCTCGGCACGCACCATGGCGATGCGGTCCGCGGCAGTCGCGCCGGTCTGGGCCGGGGTCAGCAGCTCACAGGGGGTGTCGGGCAGGGCAGGGCGCTCGCCGGTGGCGTCCCAGATCGGGCTGGCCACGTCCTGACTCTTGAGGGAGGCACCCTTCTTGGCCAATGCGTCGATGTACTCCTTGGCAATCGTGGCGGGCACGCAGCTGCCGTCCAGCAGCAGGGTCTGGCCGTCCGTAAAGTGGCTCCCGAGGTACTCGGCCACGGTGGGCACGCCCGCGGAGCCCGCGTGCATGCACTCGATCTCGCTGCCGGCCAGCTGCTTGTCGGCCTGCACGTAGAAGCGGCCATCGCACCACAGGGCGCTGCCGGTTTGGGTCACAACGAGGGTCGAGTTCTCGCCGATGAAGCCGGAGAACCACGGCAGAGCGTTATAATAGCCGGGCAGGTACTCGCTGCAATGGGGGTCGCTGGTCATGATGAGCACGCCGTCCGCGCCCGCCGCTTTGGCAGCGGCACGCAGCGCGGCGATTTTTTCATTGGTAGTCAAAATGGATCGCTCCTTTTTGTAATAGATATTGGGGTTAGGTATATCATACCACGAATGCTGCAAATAATAAATAGATAAGAGATAAAAGATAATAGATAATAAAAAAGGTGGAGTTTGCGCTGAGCGCAAACAAAATGCGGCGGTAGGGGGCGGCGTCCCCGCCGCCCCGCCGTGCAGGCGGTTGTTTGCGGGCAATGCGTAGAGGAGGAATTTATCCCTCCCGGGGTGTTTGCGGCGGCGCAGGGTTCCCGGGCGGCATGTATGCCGCCCCTACGGGCCAACCCGCTAATGTCTGCCTACCCGGCGGAGCGGTCAAGACCGCTCCCTACAAAGCACCCGTGAACGATAGCCCGTAGGGAGGGGTCTTGACCCCTCCGAGGCAGCCGGTGGCAGCCGCGCGGTAGGGGCCGGGCATGCCCGGCCTGCAGCATTAAAGGCAATTGCCCATTAAAGGGTGGCCGCGCCGACCCCCGGGCCGGACGCTTGGCGGCGCACAACGAGCGCCGCCAGCCAGCAAAGCTGGCCCGCTCGTGCGGTTGTTTGCCCCGCGGGGGCAAACATTGTTCGCTCCCCGGTTGCGCTCCGCTCAACCGTGGCCCCACGCTCACAACCCCGCAGTGCCCGGCCCCTACGGGGAGGCGGTAATCCCATAAATTTTGCAAAAAATTCAAAATTTCCCGCGCAAAATGGCGCAAAACCCCTTGACGTGTTTGTTATAATAGTATTAGCAGTTAGTGTAATAGATTGCCAACCAACTGAACATCTGAACACATCTTGAATAGAGGTACCCAACTATGGCTGAAAAGAAAACCAAAATCGACATTTTCTCCGGCTTCCTCGGCGCCGGCAAGACCACCCTTATCAAAAAGCTCATCAAGGAGGCCTTCGCCGGTGAGCAGATCGTCCTGATCGAGAACGAATTCGGCGAGATCGGCATCGACGGCGGCTTCATGCGCGAGGCCGGCATTCAGGTCAATGAGCTGAACTCCGGCTGCATCTGCTGCAGCCTGGTCGGTGATTTCCGCGAGGCACTGAAGAAGGTCGTCGAGACCTACCACCCGGACCGCATCCTCATTGAGCCGTCGGGCGTCGGCAAGCTGTCCGACGTGACCCGCGCCGTCGAGGGCGTCGCCGAGGATCTGCCCGTCATCCTGAACAGCTTTGTCACCGTCGCCGACGTGAACAAGGTCAAGATGTATATGAAGAACTTCGGTGAGTTCTATGACGACCAGGTCAGCCATGCGTCCTGCATCATCCTGAGCCGCACCGGCAACGCCAGTGAGGAGAAGGTCGCTGCCGCCGTCGCCCTGCTGGCCGAGAAGAACCCCACCGCCACCATCGTCACCACCGACTGGACCGTCCTGACCGGCGCACAGATCGTCTCCGTCATGGACGGCAAGCGCGACCTCGTCGCCGAGCTGCTGACCGAGGCCCGCGCCGCCAACGTGGCCCATGCCGACGAGGATGAGCACGAGCACCACCATCATCACCATCACGACCACGATGAGGACGAGCACGACCACGACTGCTGCTGCCATCATCATCACGACGAGGATGACGATGAGGACGAGCATGAGCACGAGCACGAGCATCACCATCACGACCATGATGACGATGACCACGACCACGACTGCTGCCATCACCACGACGACGAGCACGAGCACGAGCATCACCATGAGCACCACTACGACGAGCACGGCGTCTGCTCCTGCGGGCATCATCACCACCACGACCACGACGCCGACGAGGTGTTCACGAGCTGGGGCAAGGAGACGGCCCACAAATACAGCCGTGAGGATCTGGACAAGGCCCTGCACGCGCTGGACGAGGGCGCTTACGGCATGATCCTGCGCGCCAAGGGCATTGTGGATGGCGGCGACACCTGGTACGAGTTCGACATGGTCCCCGGCGAGCACGAGATCCGCCCCTGCGGCCCCGACGTCACCGGCAAGCTCTGCGTCATCGGCTCCCAGCTGAAGGAGCATGAGATCGCGGAATTGTTCCACGTTTGATAAGAATGCCTTCCCCCTTGGGGGAAGGTGCCCGAGGCCCCGACCGAGGGCGGATGAGGGGCGAGCCTGCCGCAGCAGCCCACGAATGACAGGCCGCGATCAGCTCTCCCCTCATCAGTCCGCTTCGCGGACAGCTTCTCCCCCGGGGGAGAAGCCTTTGACTGCTACTAACCGAAAGGACGTCCCCTATGCCTAAACAAATCCCCGTATATCTCTTCGTCGGCCAGCTGGAGAGCGGCAAGACGAAATTCATTCAGGAAACGATGGAGGACCCCAACTTCGACTCCGGCGACAAGACCCTGCTGCTGGTCTGCGAGGAGGGCGAGATCGAGTACGACCCGTCCAAGTTCGCCTTCGGCGGCGTGCACGTTGCCCAGATCGAGGATAAGAGCGAGCTGACCGCCGAGAACCTGACCGCGCTCGAAAAGAAGTCCGGCTGCGGCCGCGTCATCATCGAGTACAACGGTATGTGGCTCATTCAGGAGCTGTACGACGCCCTGCCCGACAACTGGCTCATCTACCAGAGCCTGGCCACCGCCGACGGTACGACCATCAAGACCTACGCGGGCGACAGCGCCATGCGCAGCCTGCTGCTGGACAAGCTGCGCGGCAGTGAGCTGCTGGTCGTCAACCGCGCCGAGGCTGTCAACGACGACGAGAGCCGCCAGCTCATCCACAAGCTGGTGCGCCAGGCCAGCCGCCGCTGCGACATCGCCTACGAGTTCAAGGACGGCAGCGTCGCCTATGACGACATCCCCGACCCGCTGCCCTTCGACGTGGACGCGCCGGTCATTGAGATCCCCGAGGAGTTCTTCGGTATATGGTACATGGACTGCATGGACGACCCGAAGAAATATGACGGCAAGACGGTCAAATATCTGGCTCAGGTCTGCCAGACCCCCCAGGCCGGCAAGGGCGCGTTTGTGCCCGGACGCTTTGCCATGACCTGCTGCGTGCAGGACATCCAGTTTGTGGGCATGCCCTGCAAGTACGACGATTACAAGTCGCTGGAGCAGCGCAGCTGGATCAACATTACGGCCAAGGTCAACGTCAAGTACCACCCCATCTACAAGGGCCAGACCCCCGATTCCACCGGCCCTGTCCTGACCGCCATCTCCGTCGAGCCGGGCGAAAAGCCCGCGCAGGACGTGGTGATGTTCAGCTGATATTGCAATAGAAAAGCACCTGCCTTTTACACGAAGGCAGGTGCTTTTTGATTGACAGGCATTTTCCGAAACGTGCCGCGGAGCGGTCAAGACCGCTCCCTACGGGCTGACGTTCGCGGGTGCTTTGTAGGGAGGGGTCTTGACCCCTCCGTCGGGTAGACAGGGCGCTGATGTGGCGTCTGCTAACGGAAAACCTCCGGGCCGGGCATGCCCGGCCCCTACGGCGCAAAAATCAACCGCGCGTCCCCGCGATCTTGGAATCGGTGCTCCACCCCTGCAAATCGGTGGGCGTCAGGCTGCTCATCCAATTTTCGCGCTCGGTCTCCCACTGGTCCCAGGCGGCCTGGCTGCGGATGGCGGTGCCGCTCTCAAAGGCATCGTCCCACGGGTTGGCCGGGTCGGGGTCGGTGGGGTCCCAGCCGCGCTTCTCGGTGTCGGCGGGGTCGGTGTAGATCGTGCCGGGCTTTCCCATCGGGCCGGGGTCGTCGGCGTCGTTGTAGATGATGACCGGCGTGCCCAGCGGGCAGTTGTCGTAGATCCACTTCACGTCCACCACGGCCAGCCGGATGCAGCCCAGACTGGCGCGGGTGCCCAGCAGGTTGAACTCGTCGTACTCCACATCGTCCTTGTGCTGGCTGTAGTAGGGCACGCTGTGGAACAGGTAGCTGTCATAGATGCGGGTCGCGTACTGGCCGTAGCTCGGGCCCATCAGCAGCCGCCAGCTGTAGTCCACCGGGGTCGAAAAATACCCGGTGGGGGTGTCCATGCCGCCGCTGCACACCATCGCCATAAACGGTACATCGTACTTTTTTGTGGCAGAATCCACGGCGTAGACCGTGACCACGCCGCCTGCGTTGTTGACCGCCAGCAGGTAGGGGTAGCCCTCCTTCGCGTCCAGCGTCAGGCCGTAGGCGGCAAACTGCGTTTTCAGCCCGGCCAGCGTCTTGGCGGCGTTGTCGTCCCAGGTCGTCGGGTCCTTGATCTGCGGCGCGTCCTTGGTGGCGTTGCTCGTGGCCGTCGCCATCGCGGGAGCCACTGTCGGCTCGGGCGTCGGTGTGGGGCTTGTCTCCGGCGTGGCGGTGGGGGCCGCCGTGGACTGCGGCGTCGGGGCGGGCAGTACGTCCTGTGGGGTGTTGGGCATCTGCACGCAGGCACACAGCAGCGCAGCTGTCAGCAGAAACGGAAAAATGCGGCGTAGAATCGACATAAAATCTCCTTAGTGTTTGGTGACGCCGTACTCCTCGGCCACGAATTTCTCCAGCGCGGCAAAGCTGCGGCGGACTTTTTCGGTCTCGATGCAGTACGCCATGCGGAAGTAGCCGGGGCAGCCGAAGCTGTCACCGGGGACCAGCGCCAGGTCATATTTCAGCGCCTTTTGGCAGAACGCCTTTGCGTCGTCCTCCAGCGCCTTCGGGAAGATGTAGAACGTGCCGTCCGGCTTGACGACGGTGAAGCCCAGCGCGATCAGCTCGTCGTAGATCAGGTTCATGTTCGTCTCGTAGACGGACAGGTCGCTGGTCACGTCAAGGCAGCGCTCGACGGCCATCTGGATGAGGGACGACGGGCAGTTGTGGCCGGTCCCGCGGGAGATTTGGCCGCACATCGGCACGATGTACGCGGCGTCCTCGCACCGCGGGTTGGCGGCCACATAGCCGATACGCTCGCCCGGCACGCTCAGACTCTTGGAGAAGGAGTAGCAGGTGAGCGTATCATCGTAGAATTTGGCGGGGTAGGGCGTGACCCTGCCGCCGAACGAAATCTCGCGGTACGGCTCGTCGGAAATCAGGAAGATGTGGTGGCCGTATTTGGCGCTTGTCGCGGTCAAAAAGTCGGCCAGCTGCTGCAGGGTCTCCTCGCTGTAGGCGGTGCCGCTGGGGTTGTTGGGGCTGTTGATGAGCACGGCGGCGGTGTTCTCGTCCACGAGCTGCGCGAACGCCTCAAAGTCGATCTGAAAGTCCGCGCACCGCGGCGGCGTCACGCGCAGGGTAAGCCCCGCGCCCTCGATGTACGGCTTGTACTCGGGGAAGAACGGCGCAAACGTTACGATGTTCTGCCCGGGCACGCCGACGCAGCGCACAGCATGGGCCAGCGCACCCGCCGCGCCCGTCGTCATAAAGATATGGTCGGCGGTGTAGTCCATGCCGAACCGGCGGTTCAGGCTTTCGGCCACGGCCTTGCGGGCGGACGGCAGCGTCAGCGTCGGCGTATAACCGTGCAGCCTGACGGGGTCGGTGTGGGCCAGCAGGTCCGCGCAAGCCGCGGTGAACTGCGGCGGGCAGGGGACAGACGGGTTGCCCAGCGAGTAATCGAACACGTTCTCATAGCCGATCTCCGCGCCGCGGGCGGTGCTCCATTCAGAAATCTGACGGATAACCGACTTGGAGCCCAGCATATCTTTATAGTGCTGTGCAATCATAATACCAGCTCCTTTTTGTGAAAAATGTTGTAATTTGACCCGAGAACGGCAGTCCGTAGGGGCCGGGCATGCCCGGCCCGCAGCCTTGCCGTTGTATCCCCTTTAACGGTTTGCATCGTAGGGAGGGGTCTTGACCCCTCCGCGGGACGTCGGGGACGCCGCCCCCTACAACGATCCGCAAGGCTTCTCCTTATCGCAAACGGGCACGGCGGCCTGTGGGCAGGCCGCCCTACGTATGGTCCGTAAACTTCTGCTCCGCGGGGCGTCGGGGTCGCCCCGGAACGGTCTGGTCAAATCCCGTCTCCGGGCAATCTCCCGGCATTCCAGGCGCTTCGGGTGCCCTGGTCACTCACGTCACCCCAAAACAACCTTCTCCAACCCCTGGGTATCCGCGGCCAAATATTCTGCCCCGGCTTCGGTCAGCTCCTCTCGGGTCCGGAACCCCCACAGCACCCCGCAGCAGGGCAGGCCCGCGTTGTGGGCGGTCTCCACGTCCACATTGCTGTCACCGACGTACAGCACACTGCCGTCGGCCTCGACGCCAAGGCGCGCCATCAGGGCGCGCGTCCCCTCGGGGGCGGGCTTCGTGGGTACGTCGGGCAGCGCACCGCGGACGACCTCAAACAGGTCGGCGTCAAAGTACCGCGCGACCACGGCGCGGGCAAACTCGTCCGCCTTGTTGGAGAACACCGCCATCCGCACCCCGGCGGCCTTCAGCCGGGCCAGCAGCGCCGGCATACCGGGGTACGGCGCGGTCTTGTCGTGCATGTGCGCGCCGTAGACCTTATCAAACTCGGCCAGCGTCGCGGCCAGCTGCTCCGGGCTGCGGCAGCTTGCGGGGCTGAACCGCTCCACCAGCTTCGGGATGCCGTTGCCCACAAAATAGCGGTACTGCGCAGTTTCATACTGCGGCCAGCCGTGGGCGGCGCAGACGCGGTTCGCGGAGTCGGCCAGGTCGTCAATCGTGTTCAGCAGGGTCCCATCCAAATCAAACAGTACGGTTTTATACATTTCTCAAAACCTCTTTGCACAAGAAATCACTCTTATTATAGTTGCATTTGACGAAAACAGCAAGCCGCCGCGCCCATTTACCGTAAAAAAGATGTAAATTCTCAAAAAGCTGTTCCCATTTGCACGATTTATGGTATTATATAAGGTAGCACGTAAGGAGGTTTCTCGAATGGATTTGTTTTTTGATTTGCTGCGTTCGGTCATCTACGGTGTGATCGAGGGCATTACCGAGTGGCTGCCCATCTCCAGCACCGGCCACATGATCCTGGCCGAGCAGGTACTTAAATTCAGCTTCAGCGCCGAATTTATGGAGATGTTCCGCGTCGTCATCCAGCTGGGCGCGATCCTGGCCGTTGTGGTCATGTATTTCAAAAAGCTGTGGCCCTTCTGCGTTGACAATGGCCGTGACTCCGGCCTGGCAAAGCACATCCGCTGGCCGGTCATGCGGCTGTGGTTCAAGATCATCGTCGCCTGCCTGCCCGCCGCCGTGCTGGGCCTGGCGCTGGACGACTGGATCGACGCACATTTTTATAACAGCGTCGTCGTCGCGGTCATGCTGATCGTCTACGGCATCGCGTTCATCCTCATCGAGCGCCGCCCCCGTGTGCCCACCACCACCAAGCTGAGCCGCATCACCTACAGGCAGGCGCTTATCGTCGGTGCGTGGCAGGTGCTGGCGCTCATCCCCGGCACGTCCCGCAGCGGCTCCACCATCATCGGCGGCCTGCTCTGCGGCATGAGCCGCGCCTGCGCGTCCCAGTTCACCTTCTTTTTGGCCATCCCGGTCATGGCGGGCGCTTCCGGCCTCAAGCTGGTCAAGTTCCTTGCCAAGGGCGGCGTCTTTACGCTCGGTGAGGTCGGCACGCTGCTGGTGGGCTGCATCGTGGCGTTTGTCGTCTCGATCCTCGCAATCCGCTTCCTGATGGATTATGTCAAAAAGCACACCTTCACGGTGTTCGGCTGGTACCGCATCGCGCTCGGCATCCTTGTGCTGGGCATCTGGGCGCTGCAGAGCTTCGTGCTGGCGTAATATTTTAAATAAAAAGCTGCTGTCTCCCGGCATGGGGGACAGCAGCTTTTTTTGTGGCACCTGCCACGCTACGAATTTTTCGGGAAGGTCACCCGTATGGTCGTCCCGGTGCCGACCTGACTCTGCAGGTCGATGCGCGCATCGTGCAAAAGTGCGATGTGCTTGACGATCGCAAGGCCCAGACCGGTGCCGCCGGTCGCCTTGGAGCGGCTCTTGTCCACACGGTAGAACCGCTCAAACACGCGGGTCTGGCTGTCCTGCGGGATGCCGATGCCGTTGTCCTCGACCTCAAAGTAGGGGCAGCCGTCACTGCCCACACCGCAGCGCAGCTCTACATGGCCGCCCGGGCGGTTGTAGCGTATGGCGTTGTCGCACAGGTTTTGGGTCAGCTCGCTCAGCTGGTCGCGGCAGCCCTGCACGGTGGCGGGCCGGGCGTCATACTGCAGCGTCACATAGGCGCGGCGGGCGTTGACCGTCATGTTCTGGGCGGTCTCCTTGACAAGGGCGGCCAGATCCACCGGCACGGCCTCGGCCGCCGCCTCGCGGCTGTGGCTGGCCTGATTGCTGTCCAGCTCGCTCAGCTGCAGAATGTCGCTGACAAGCGCGATCATCCGCTGTGCCTCCTTGTGGATGCGGGCTGCAAAGGTCGGGATGTCCTCAGGCTTGGCCATGCCGGTCTCGATCAGCTCTGCATAGCCGGAGATGCTCGTCAGCGGGGTCTTCAGCTCGTGGCTGACATTGGCGGTGAACTCGCGGCGCATCGTCTCGTTGTCCTCGCGCAGCTTGCGGTCGGTCTGGATCGTCCGCGCCAGCGGAATCAGCTCCTCATAGGGAACATCGGCCTCGATCGTGTCGAGATGCTCGGCCAGATGGTTGATGGGCTGTACCATGCGGCGGGTCAGCCACCAGCTGAACAGCGTGGCCGCCAGCAGGATCAGCACGACAGCCGCGCAGAGCAGCGGCAGCGTGTCGGCGCTCAGGCCCCAGATGTTCGCAATGTCCTCGCCCACGCGCAGCACCTGCGTCCCGTCCGGTGTGTCGATGCGCAGCGCGTAGTAGTGGGTCTCGGTCTGCATCGTCTCGCTCTCGCGGGTCACGCTGGCGCTGCCCTTCTCCATCGCCTGGCGGAACTCCGGCCGGTCGGCGTGGTTGGGCAGGTTGGAGTCCATGACGGCATGGAGCGTATTGGTACTATCGTAGACAAGCGCCGAAGTCTTGCTGTCAAAAAGCACGGTGCCGTCCGCATCAATCAGCGTAAAGCGCAGGGTGCGGGCGCTCTCCTCCGGCAGCATGGCTGCAAAGGACATGGCATCGTGGGTGTCCTGCGCCTTGTAGGCGGCGGCGTATCCGTCGCAGATCTGGGCAATGTAGCTGTCCACCCGCTCCACATAGCTGCGCTGAAACAGCAGCGTGGCGGCGGTCAGCATCGCCAGCACGCAGAGCACGCCGGTCAGGATCAGGCCGCGGCGGTAGCGGCGGGTCATGCTCAGGGGCTGCTTTTGGGTGTTTTCGTCAGTCATCGCTGCCCTCCGTGCTGAGCTTGTAGCCCACCTTGCGCACGGTGCGGATGGCCTCACCCGCCGTGTCCAGCTTCTGGCGCAGGGTGCGCACATGCATGTCGATCGTGCGGGACTCCAGCAGATCATCGGTGTCCCAGACCTCCTTCATGATCCGCTCTCGGGCCAGTACCTCCTCGGGATGCTCCAAAAACAGATGCAGCAGCGAGTATTCCTTGTAGGTCAGCTCAACGGGTGTGCCGCCCACACGGACCGTGCGGGCCACATCGTCCAGCACGATCTCACCGAAATGCAGGGTGGACGCAGCCGGCGCGGGGGCGGCTGCCGCAGCGCGGCGCAGCACGGCACGCACGCGGGAGATAAACTCCATGATGCCGAACGGCTTGCAGAGGTAGTCGTCCGCGCCGTGGTCCAGACCCTTGACGACATCAATTTCGCTGGTTTTGGCGGTGACCATAATGACCGGCAGGTGTGCGCAGGCGGGGTCGGCGCGCAGCTTGTTCAGGATCTGGTAGCCGTCCTCATCGGGCAGCATCACATCCAGAATAACCAGCTCGGGCCGGGCCTCGCGCACGGCTGCCCAGAATCGGCACCTGGGAACTGGAGCGCAGCTCTCTGCATACCTGATAGCCGTCCATACCTGGAAGCATCAGGTCTAAAAGTACCAGATTTGGTTTAAATTCCGGGAAACGCTTTAAGGCTTCTTCCCCGTCACCTACGATCATGGTTTCATAACATTCTTTCATCAGATAAAGCGAGATCAGCTCTGCGATGTTGGCATCATCATCTACAATGAGTATCCGCTGTTTTTCTGCCATTACAATTTACCTCCCTAAAAGTTAGATTATGTTCCTATTTGAATGTAACAATAGTAACACCGGTTCCGCCTTCGCCAAATTCGCCCAGACGGAAGTCTTTTACATATTTTAACTGTTTTAAACGCTTGTGGCAGGCAGTCTTTAAGGCGCCGGTACCTCTTCCGTGTACCACGCGTACACTTGGCAGGTGGGCCAGATAAGCGTCATCTAAGTATTTCTCCATAGTAGGAACTGCTTCGTCTGTTGTCATACCGATCAGATTGACTTCCGGTGAAACAGAGAAGGACTTGGACATCTTGATCTGTCCGGAGCCGGAATTAGAGCCTTTTGCCTGTGAAAAGGTCTTTTTGGATTTGCTGATTCCTACACCGGAAACAGCACCGTAGGAACGGGAAGAACCATCTCCTAAGGTAGCGCTGATATCGTCTTCACGGATCAGTTCAATATCACGGATATTGACCTTGGAACGCAGGATACCCATCTGTACAAACAGGTTTCCGGTGCTGTCTGGAAGGGAACTGACAGTACCTTTTAAGTTCATGGAAAGGACTTTTACGCCGTCACCGATCTTTAACTTCTTGGCAGAAACAGGCTGGCTTGGACCTTTGGCCTTTACTGCCAGTTTGTCGTCTGTTTTCTTTAACTGCTCACGCAGTTTGGTCCTCTGGGCCTCTAATTCTTTGTTAATGCCGGAGTCAGCAGCCAGTTTGTTGATCTGGCGGATGGTCTGGTCGGCAGTCTCTTTTGCTTCACGAAGGATGCGCTGTGCCTCTTCTGTTGCATTGCGGATCACCTTGTCCTTGCGCTCATCCAGATGCTCTTCCTTGCGGGTGAGGCGGGATTTTAACTGGGCGATCTCCTCTTTATAGGAACGGATCTCTTCCTGTTCTTTTTCAATGGTTACACGGCTGTTTTCCAGGCTGGTAAGCAGGTCCTCAAAGGACTCATCTTTTGCTTCCAGATGGTTCTTTGCATCTTCAATAATGTAGTCCGGCAGTCCAAGTTTTTTGGAAATAGCAAACGCATTACTCTTTCCCGGAACACCGATCAGCAGGCGGTAGGTCGGCTGCAGTGTTTCTACGTTAAACTCGCAGCATGCATTTTCCACGCCCGGGGTAGTAAGTGCAAATACCTTTAATTCGCTGTAATGGGTGGTTGCCATGGTACGGCATTTCATATTGTGTAAAAATGACAGCATGGCAATGGCAAGGGCAGCACCTTCTGTTGGGTCGGTACCGGCTCCCAGCTCATCGAAAAGGCAGAGGGAACGGGAGTCTGCTTCCTCTAAAATACGTACCGTATTGGTCATGTGGGCGGAGAAAGTACTTAAACTCTGCTCAATGCTCTGCTCATCACCGATATCAGCAAATACATTGTCGAATACAGCTAATTCAGAACCTTCCCAGGCCGGAATGTGAAGTCCCGCCTGCACTGCATTTGAAACTATTGAGCTTGAGTGAAGTAGAGGTAGGCGGAATTCCC
>OGZW01002245.1_pt1 | contig 15223 bp, 16 predicted proteins | sample 1577001 | NCBI WGS metagenome assembly OGZW01 (sample SAMEA3541519, study PRJEB24748) | human gut metagenome | biome: human gut; feature: human-associated habitat; material: faeces | place: China | collected 2012 | reverse complement strand
AGAATAATGGGAAAAAATAAAGAAAAAACAAATGTAATGAGGATTTTAGATCAGAAGAAGATTGCATATGAAAGCTATAGTTATGTTGATACGGGAGCGGTAAGCGGAATTGAAGTAGCGGAAGTTTTGGGTGAAAATCCTGATATGGTGTTTAAAACTCTTGTGACGGTCGGAAAATCAAAAACGAATTATGTCTTTGTCATTCCGGTTAACTGTGAACTGGATCTAAAGAAAGCGGCACATGCCGTAAAAGAAAAAAGTGTTGAAATGCTAAAATCAAAAGAACTGCTTCCCCTTACCGGATATGTTCACGGCGGATGTTCTCCGATTGGAATGAAAAAACAGTTTACGACAGTGATACATAAAACGGCAAAAAACTTTGAAACGATGATTTTCAGCGGCGGCAAGATCGGATATCAGGTAGAACTTAGTCTGGAAGATCTTCTGAAAGTCATTCCGGCAAAGCTGGAGGATGTGACGGAATAAAACGGCAGAGCAAAGAAAAAAACAGGGTCTGAACAAGGAGGTGAAAGGGCAATGATGCGTTACACATGGAAAAGAATATTGACTGGGATAGTATCATTGTTCCTTCTTGCCACGGTCACTTTTTTTCTCGTAAGGCTGATACCGGGAAGTCCGTTTCAAAGAGGCGGCGTTTCGGAGCAGGTTGTGGAAGCTGTGGAAGAAGAATATGGGTTGAACGATCCGCTGATCGAGCAGTATCTGTCATATATGGGAAATCTTTTAAAAGGAGATCTGGGGATTTCTTATCAGGATCCGGGTACATCGGTGGAAGAGATTATCGGACGGGCAGCTCCGCTTACGGTGTCGCTCGGACTTTCGGCATTGATCGTATCAGTGATCGTCGGTACGGGATGCGGGGTTGTCAAGAGATTCGGCATACGGAGCGCCGAATTTTTCCTTAAAGCTCAGAAAATCTCTGCTGTTCCATGCGGTTATATCATCATATTTTACAATACTTTGTGGATTGATTATCCTGTAAATATCTATAACTTCGTACTTATTGCCCGTCTGAGCCACTAAATAACTGCTGCTGTCGCCATAACCGGAAGCAACGCAGCAGTTATGGTCTGCAATTTCAATAGTATTGGCAGTATTACACTCGATATCACCGGACTCATAATCCAAAGTATTTATGGATATGTTATAAACGCCGACCAGATCTTCCCCATCATCATGCTTTTCATCGATGGGACAAACTGCTATATATACCCCATATTTTTGCTTATCCGTGATAATATAAAATGATCTGGAAAGAAAAGCACTGGTATAATTTTTCCCTGAAGAACTGGCGCTCACAGTATCCTTTTCATACTCTGTCGTGCGAATTATATCGCCTTCAAATCCATCAATCAGCGCTTGTATATCAGCGTCAATACCATCTGAATTTTTCAGACCGTTACACAGTAAGGATTTTACGCCGTCTTTATCCCCATCGTCTATGTATGTCAATAATTGATCTACCGTATCTGCGTAGAACTGATCGTTGTATTTATACTCAACACCGTTTATGATAGGCGTTTCTTTAATGGCACAACTACTCAGAGATATCACCAATACTAAGCTTGAAATAAGGCTGATGACTTTTTTCATTTATTATTTCTCCTTCCAGTCTAAAGTTGCTATGTAAGTCTCATCTGAGAATGACCACCCTGCAGTTCCGTCAGTCGCATCTCTGAAAGCCTCATACATGATCTCGCCATTCTCCATCCTCAATATCCGGTTTCAGGTATTCATATTTATCGTAAAAGTCATTCTTGCTCTTATTAATAACATCAGCGACATCGCCGTCGATACGCACAACATCAGAAACAAACTCATTTACATCTTTTTTGAGATTATCAAAAGCGTTGATCTTATTTTCCTGAGTCTGTGTAGACGCTTTTATAGAACTAATTACATCGTCAACATTGCAAACGCTGATTACAAATTTTAAGGTCTAGATTTTGTAATCCAATTAACCTTATATTCTATTATTTGGTCATCAACATTTTCTGTTATGAAATACAAGAATTTATCATAATTTTTCATTTTGCTGTCTACGTAAAACTTTCGTATACCCGCATATACTTTTATTCGTGTAACAATATTGGTTTTTTGATCAACTGTATCCGGTTTTATAATAGTAACTTTTTTTATCTCATCAGTTGTTATTTTTATTCGGATACCGCAGGTTTTAACAACCATTATTTCATCTTTTCGTACTTTAATTTTCAGAGTAGTGAATAATACAGGAAAAGAAAGCAAAACACAAAAAACAAGTAATCCTATATACATAAACCAATTTGCTTTAAAAGAGTGTTCTACAAAATCAATTATTTCAAGTATAATTACAAAAGAAAAAAGTACGGCTACTAAAAACAGTAAGACATATCCATTATGTCTAATCTCAAAATAATTGTTTTTAGTTCTCAATCAACAGTTCACTCCTTTAATCTTTTATTGCATCAATTCCGCCTTGACCAATATTCTCAAAAAAACCTTCTATATATCCACCCACAAGACCATTGCGAAGAGTTTTGAAATATCTGCTAAAAATATCAAATTTAAAAGGCACTTGTTTATTAGCCGCTCTGGTTATTTGACGTGCAAAATCTGCTGAATAGCTATGTGTACCCACCAGTCTTTCAAAAGCTTGTATTCCAGAGAACTTATTAGCCATTTTCTGAGTAATTGCTTTTGTAGGTCCCTCAAATACCTTTCCTAAAATAAATGCAAATACAACTGAACCACATATATCAAGAGAAATTTCAGTAAAACTTTTATTTTCAATTCCAAATATATTTTTGAAATTTTCGGTTAGACTTGTGGAAACAAAAGCATCAACCGCTAATGCTACACCTGCTTTACCAAAAATCGAACCTATTAAGGCAGAGCAACTTGTTCCTGCAGGATTAATCATCAATATGCCACCTACAGCACCTCCGATAAATGCCCCAAAATAATCTAATATTGAACCTTGCCACTTTCCGGTGATAGCGTATGTGACAATATTACTTGCAAGTTGACCAACGGTACTTAATATACCACCAACAAGTGCGGCTAACGCAACTGCAGCTCCTCCGAATGTAGCCACCGATATACAAATAATACCTACCGCTATGACTATGGTTACAACAATTGCAACAATCTCTTTCCAATGCTCCTTGCACCACTCGCAAGCGTTATCTACTTTTTCTTCCAACCAGCTTTTTTCAATATCCGGTTTTAAGTATTCATACTTATCATAAAAGTCATTTTTGCTCTTATTAATAGCATCAGCGGCATTTTGGTCAATAGTCACAACATAAGAAATATATTCATTAATATTTTCTTTCAATGACTCAAGTGATTCAATTTTGTCCTCTTGGGTCTGCGTTGATGATTTTATCGAGCTGATAACATCATCAACATTACATATGCCGCTGTCAATTTTAAGAACTTTTGATTTAAGCGACCTCAAATCAGACTTATATTCTTTTACTGCTTTTTTTGCGTGGTTTATCAGGCTTGACATCTGATTTACTTTGCCTGCGTATAAAGTAATAGTTGCCATATATTCACTCCTTTTCTCCATAAATATGTTAAACAGATTTTGATTCTTTCTCCTTATCCTTATTTTGAGAAACAGAAAAAATCAAGTTATATATGGTTTCTTCGGAGTTTTCATTAAGTACAGTCAGCTTTTCGAGTTTTTCAGTCTGACTATCATTGAATCTCGTGTCAAGCTCACCTACACTTGGTTTACTCATATCTTATTCTCCTTCAGCCGTCTGTGGATTCTTATTAAACTCTCCGAGTTCTTCGTCAAGCTGAAGATAAGCGTCCTTAGTGTCTTTGACCACTCCATTGTTGATGGAATCAAGAATATCCTTTATCCCACCTATGTTCTCCATAATATGATCCGATTCTTTCTTATAAGCGTCTTTACCCTCACCTTTCCATTTTTTAAGAAGTGTAGTGTTTATATCGTTAAACTTCTCCTTTATAGCGTCAAATTCTTTGATCGCTTCCTCGCTTTTTTTCTCAAATTGTACGAATTTATCAATATCAGCCGATACAAAAGCCGAATCTGCCATAATTACCGCTCCTTTCAATATTTAATAAATTTCAATTTAACAAGTTTATCTGCTTCAATGTCATAACAATACCCGTCGCCTAATTCACAGCGAGCATAATCTTCTTTAAGCGTTTTTACATCCATATTTCCAAAGATAGTTTTCTGACCTCTTTCACCTGCAAATTCTGCTACATTGTCAAGCAAAAATGCAGTGGAAATATTATTGTTGAAAAATGAGTTTTGCTCTCCGTCGCTTATTTTCTGAACATCTGAAAAAATGAACAAAAACTCACGTTCCTCCGCCACTGCGGCAAGCTGTGGAAGTATTGAACTAATAAAACGTTTGCCTTCTGGAGTGTTTAAATATATCAGCTTGCTCTGGATAATGAATACTGTAAAAGGAGTTTCATCCATATTGCAGCCGGGAATATTTTCATACTCCTTTTTCAAGTTCTCACTGACTCCATACATTCCCGCAAGAAACTTTTTATCCAGTTCTATGTAATTTTCATTGAGATACAAATAGAACTGTTGAAGAGGTGAAAGCTTTCTGTTTACAATCGTTCCGTCCCTTAATGTAAGATCCTTTTTATCAAACTTATTTATCAAAACACAGTTACGAACCGTTTCATACTTTTCATATATCTTGTTTAGCTGATTTCGTCCGTCATCAAAAAAAACAAGACGTATATCTTCTTTTTGTTCAACCAACCCTTCGATCAATAATTCAAGAAGATTTGTTTTTCCAAATTCTTTTTTACCGTAAATTGCAATTACATGGGATTTCCCTAAATCGACTGTAACAGGACAGAAATCTACATAATCCAGACCTACACTTACAGGAAACTTGACTTGTTCTTCAATATTCGTTTTTTGTTTCAGGCGTATATAGTCATCTTTATTCAGTTCTTTTGGAAATGTCAAATATTTTTTGACGTGTTTTCCATATTCCTGTGTATCAATATCAAAATCGAATTTTTTTCTTAATGCAGTCTGAAATGGCAGCGATTTATCATTATTACTGATTTCATTAAGAGCCTGAGCTTTAAAACACTGCACTTCATACGGCAGATTCATACGAAACGTACCCGTAATACCCTCCGGTTTTACTGTTACATTTGCAAAACCATGACCAGGATTATTACCAATAGCGTCGACCTTACCATTGAATATGTCAGCATACTTGTCTGCCGGCATTTCAAATGCGATTTTCTGCTTAAAACTGCCCATATATGAATTCAATCCCTTGGTTTCTCCCGCCGTGACCACAATGGTAATTCCTTTTGACAGACCATCTCTGCAAAGCTTTGCAAGCTTTTCCTGATATGCAGTATATCTGGATTCATCTATAAAGGCGTTTACGTTGTCGATAATAAAAGTTGTATGTATAGGCTGATTTTCTGTAGTTTCTCTGTAGTTTTTACCGTTCAGGGTCTTGATATTGTCTTTTAATATGTTATCCATTACCTTGAAAACACGTTTCACATATTCCTCGTTGGAATTATCAAAATATGCAGATACCAATGGCATGCTGCGATATTCTGACAAAGCTCCGCCAAAATCAAGAATGAATATCTGCTCTTGATCTTCGTCATATTGTTTATGAAGAATATTGACAAGGTTTTTAATGAAAGTCGTCTTTCCGCTCATAGCAGAACCGAACAAAATCAGATTGGAATCCAGCAGATCAACGATAAAAGTCGGCTGCATCTGAATTATTGGTATATCGAATTTGCCCAAAGTACACAGAATTTTTTCTCTGCTCAACTTAAACCCTCCCAATCTGTTTTATCCGTAATTACGCCCGGCAAAGGTGGCAAAAATATTTGACGAGGTTTCTCCATGTTTTTTCCTATTTCAATAATGGTTTTAACAACATAAGCCAACTGAGTATCATGCTCACTAACATTTTCACTGCGTTTTTTCTCTATAATATTGTCCTTTTTGGAGGAATAGAATCCGTTGTTGAATTTACCTGAATTTGTTGCTTGAGTAACAATGACTGCCGGATCAATATTGAGATTTTTATTAGCTCCAGTGTATGCAGACTGAAAATACTCAAATCTCGCACCCGTTCCAACAAGCAAATAAGCTCGTCCGTTAAGGGGCATAGTCGGAGCAGCGGCGGCAGGAGTTCCTATCATTTCCTTTGAGGCTTGTTTTGTGGCTACCTTAAGACATATTCTTGCTTTGGAGTTTACACGGATATCATCGGTTATAGCTCCCTCGATATTCTGTGACACAAGTATGATATGAAATCCTAATGTACGTCCCACACGAGCAATAGTCGTTATCTCAGCAATAAAATCGACATCGTTGCTCTCGCTTGAAAAACGTTTCAACTCAGTAAATTCATCGACAACGAGGACAAGATGCGACAATGGTGAAAGCTCACTCAGATCCTTACTCAAAATTTCTTGCTGCTTATTGTTAAGTTTCTTTTTCAGCTTTTTGATTTCTTCACTGTTCTCCCCGTCGGATTCAAGCTCCTTTATTTTTCTGATAAGTCTTAATGCTCTAATATACGAATCAACATTATCAACTCCGAAACTTGAAAGCAACAATTTACGCCTTTTTATTTCAGCATTAAGCGTTTCAAGAAAACGCTTTAGCATATACGCAGCAGATGTTCCCTCATCCTCTCCTGCCGTATCCGTTACTACTCCGACGCAGTGCGGAAGATCTCCCAAACGATCGGAAAAGCCGCCGCCTTTCATATCAACAAGCATAAGATTTAGATCCATAGGTGAGAATTTCATGCACAGTCCTATAAGGTATGTAATTATTGTTTCGGATTTACCTGAACCAGTAGTTCCCGCAACAAGCATATGAGGTCCGTCTGCCTTTTCGTATAGATCTAGATACATTGTGCCGTGTTCATGCTTACCGATTGGAACACGAAGATTTCTTGTCACGTCATTTCTATCAATATCCTCCCAGCTCTTTCGTATGCTTGATTTTACTTCGCCGTTTTCGACTTTCTCGGAATTATATCCGTATAGCTCAAACAAAGTAACCATAGAGGGAACCTTGCCATTTTCTGCAATACGAGTATAGTAAATTGCACTTAGCTGTCTGAATGCAAGATCAAACTTATCATCATAGCTTTCTGGACCAAACATATACTTGTTCTGAAAATATTTATACTCTATCAATTTATCAGTATCATTTGCCTTGGTTTTATCGCCCTTGTCCTCGCTTAAAACATTCAAGGTTTCTCTGCTAAGAACGTTATATCTAAGGCTCACTTTTCTTTCCTTTTCATTCTCTTTGTCAATATTTACGATATTTCCACAGTATTTCGGAAGCATATCCTTTACAGGTCGAATGAAAATAAAAGTAAGTCCAAGCAAATTGATATAAGGCTCACCCTCTTTTGGAACTTCAGGCAAGAACTTTGAAAAACCTGTTTCCTTTATATCATAATCATCGAAAACCACACATACTATCTGTGTGAGTTTACCGTCTGACACAGAATCATCGGTATCTTCCTTTTTATTGTTGGACCGGCTATTCATAATACTGAGAAGCTGTCCGAAAACTATTCCTGAGCTGTCCTTATCAAATACAAACTGAGAAACTCCGTCCAACAGTTCATTCGTATGAGGCAGATACTTATAGTTTTTCAGTATTTCATTCTGTTTCTCAATTTTGTCCTCTTTATCGAAAAAGAAAACAAATTGCAGATCCTCTGGCGAATGATAATATGCCAGTTCGAAAACAACATGCTGAATAAAGCGATGAGAAGTCTGAACATCATTTGATATAACGCCCAAGGCTCCGCAGTTTTTCAAATCTATCAGCAAAGGCGGTTTTTTACCGCTGTCGCTTCTCAGATAGTTAAAGCCGATAACCTCGTTATCATTCTTAGTGTCCACGCCTTTATTTGCAAAATTGTACGCTAAGTCGGTAAGGAGAAACTTATTTCGCTCCCTTTCAGCTATTTCCTCGGGAGAAAGCTTTTTCAGCTTTCTGTTCTTTTTCTTTGTCGGAACTATTATTTCGATCTCATCCCTGTTACGACGTATTTTGTAATAAATATCGTAAAAGATATTATCCTTTTTCTCGCTTTTGATCTCAAAAAGCGGCTTTACCTCATCAGAAGTGCCAAGCGATATTTTCATAAAATCATTATCGTTCTGAGATCTTGAAAAAATAATACCGTTGATCTCGGCAGTATTCTTAAACAATGTATCCATATTCGGATACACGCTGTTCAGATATACAATATCGCTTTCCTGCCATTCTTTTATTGTTCTGATAATTCTGGCAATGTAGTTCTCATAGTTGTTCTTCCATTCCTCAACGTTCTTTTTATAGTCGGTCCTTTTTTTCATAAAGCTGTAGAATGAAGTAACCAAAGATACTACTCCCATAGCACCCGACATAAGAAGCATAGTATTGCCCATAGACGAAGCACTCGGCACAAGTTTCATAATAAGAAAACGTGCACCAAGCATTCCTCCTGTGGAAAGCACGGTGGGAATAAGAACATCTAGAAGCGATGATTTATCCTTTTGGGGCATATCATTGGGCGGAATTATGTCTATTACCGAGGATTCAATGACATTCAGTCTGCGAGTACTTATATTATATTCAAGCGTATCTTTTTCTTTTAAGATATAGCTGTTCTCTTCTTTTTTAAACAAATAAGACGGCTTGATCTCCTCATTCATCGTAAACAGGACGCAGCTTGAGGTTACAAATCCCAACTTATCAAGCTCTGCATTATAAATTTTGACCTTTTCGCCGTCTTTCACAACATCTGTTGTAAAATCTATCACATTATAGCTGCCCTTTGCCGTATACAGCACCTGAAGTTCTTTTCTGGTTTTGATATATTGCTCAAGCAACTCGAAACATTTCTCATAATCCGGGGATTTTTTTAATCCGTAATACAAAGCCTCGATAAAAGCTTTGAGGGTAATATCCTTAAGAACAAGAAATGAAAGCTCCTGACATTTACTCTTATCGTCAAATTCAAATCTTGCGGATATCATTATTTCGTTGTTTTTCATAATGTAGTTTCCTTATTCAGCATGGAAAGTATGTCCTGTGCTTCTGTTCCTGTTTCAAAACCTTTGCAAACTTTTATATCAGACAGCTCAGGTCGGCTTAATTCGGGTTTCTTAAAATTTGTTATCGGTTTAAATGTTTTTACCTTTGCATTTAGTTTTGGTATGATCTCCTGAGGTTTTGTAAAGCTTCCTATATTTATATTCACTTTCGGAAACTCAGGCAGCTCTGTCTTAATATCCTGCGGCTTTTTAAATGGCTTGACATTAATACTTGGTTTTGCGATAGCAGAAAGCTTGATCTCTCGTTTTTCAGGAGCATGAAACTCTATACGACTTACATCAGGCTTGCGGATCACAGGCAACTTAACCGCTTCAAATTCAGGTTTCTCAAATGCCTTTACTTCAACGTCAGATACAAAATTTAGCTTAATATCAAGCTTTGGCTGCACAGGAGGCTGAAAACTGCCTATTTCAACTTCAGCTTTTCTTATTTGAGGTAGATCAGTAACTGTGGTTTCGGGCGTTTTAAACGTTCTAATTTTAAAATCAGATTTCACATTAACAGAGATATCCGGTTTATTTCTTTCCGGCTGTCGGAAAGCCGGCATATTAACGTTTACTTTTTGAACTTCGAGAAAAGCTTTCAAAGTAAATTCGGGTTTTTCAAAGGGTTTTATCACCGTTTCAGGTTTTGCATTAACCGCAAAGTCAAGCTTAGGTTTTTCAGGTGGTACAAAAGCTCCTATTTTAATTTTCGAAATTTCTGCTTTTGAAAGAACAACCTTGTTTTTTTCAGGAGCAATAAACTCATGCAGATTTAACTTGGCAGTTTTTTTGATATTTACCGGTTTCAAAAGTACATTCTCTAATCTAGTAAAGGTCGTATCGGGTATGACAGGTTTTGATAGTTTGTGTAATACATATTGCTTTTGCTCATAACATTTAAAATTATTAGCCTTTGAAAACAGTTTATGATTGAAACCAATTTGTTCTTTAAGAACAGCGTTTGATTTAATTACTTCCGATATATTGATTTTTTCGCTCGCTTTGCCGATAAGATCATCAGGAAGTTCAGGCTTTTGCATAGGTTTCATATTGAGCCTTTTCTGTTCAGGACTTATGAAAGGTGCAAACTCGATTTCCCTGATAATATCGATTGATTTCAGGTTCGGTTTATACGGCTTGATCTCCGCATTTTCAAGTTTTGTCAGCTTTTCTACAAAAGCCTCTCTCTGCTTATATATTTTAAGTTCTTTTTGATAGCATTCTACCTGTTCGTCAGTAAGCAGCGATATTTCTTCGTCATTAAGTATTTTAAAAGCCATGTATATACCTCCCAAGATAAAAATAAGCGCAGCCTAAAACCTTTGATACAAAGCAATGTCAGGCTGCGCTTTTATGTACTTAACCGCCGCTTATATTATCAGCAATCTGCTGATCAACCTTTTCAAAATTATCTCTGTTCGCTTCAAGAAGAGACGCCATACCTTCAATTGCTCCAGGTAAATCTGTTGCGACAAAATTATTAATATCGCCGTCAATCAGAGTTTTAAATGCATCCTTAGCCGCACCCTCCATATCTGCGATCGCACTGCTAAGTGAGGTTATGAGCGTTTCGCCTGCAGTTCTATATGATGTTGCATAACCGTTGATTGCTTCCACAGCGCTTGAAACGCCTTCGTTTACTATTCTGCATCCTGCCATATCTATTACCCTCCCGTTTATTTTCTGTTCTCTGTCGCAAGTGATTCGTCAACGCCCCGTTCCGCAGGTATTGCTTCAGAAATTCCATCTACGATATTATTCATAAGAGTTATAATCTGCATTACTCCAGAATCGTTAACATCCGTATTTGCAACAGACTTAATATTGTTATCGTAAAAATATTTAAAGCCGTCTGCCGCACTTCCGCTGAAATTACCTGGAATAAGAGCACTCATAGTATCCTCCAACTGAGAATACAGAGTTTTTACAGTATCCTTATACTCCTGAATTGCGTCTTTTGCATTGTTGATCATTTCCGGCGTTACGTTTACCGTACCGGTGTTTCCCATTGCCATAGTAAAAGCCTCCTATTAATTGAATTTAATGTTTTGCATCAGTTGCTCATATTTATCAAACACACCTTGATAATATGGGGTATCTTTTATATCATCAAGTGTTTTTGACATCTGGTCAATTACAAGGATAAGGTCGTCTATCGGTTTGATAAGTACGTCCTTTGCCTCGATCTCGATCTCTTTTCCGGCCGGCGTATCTAAAGCCGTTGTCAGGTCATTATACATCTGTTCCAGCGTAGTTTTAAGCGTTTCAGCTCTTGTTTTTAGAGCAGACATTTCATTCGCCGCAGTTTTAAAAGCCTCACTGTTTAGCTTAATATCCTGTTCAAGAGTCAACGGATCTCGCCTCCTCTATTTTTTCGAGCAGAGGCTTTCTCAGTTCGTTAGCCAGTAGATTACAAAGCTGCTCCGCCTCATCGTACTGACCAATATCCATATAACACTGAATACGGAATGTCACCGCCGCCATATCGCTTGGGTCTTTGATCATAGCGTTTCTGAAGTATTTTATCGTTTCCTCATACTTCTGCTTTGTTTCAGGCGAGCCAAGCTCCTTGTAGGCGTTTGTTTCACTGTAAATTCCTATGTATGAATTCTGAACGCTTTCGCTGCTCTGCAATTTTCTTGCATAGTCGATCACCTTATTGAATTCCTTTTTCAGAGTATATGCTCCTATATACAGACGATTGATCTGATCTATATTTTCGGGAGTCAATTCAATTTCTTCCGTTTCGTCAAGCTTGTACGCCGTTTCCTCGGTATCGGTTTCATCTTCAACGTTCGTAAGATATTCTCTTGCTCCGTTTTCATCGGGTTCAATGCTTTCAGCCAATTCTTCCAGACCATAATCGCCGTATTTTTCAGCAATGCGTTCCTTATCGGCTTCGATCATTTCCTCAACATCATATTCTGTAAGATTAACAGGCTCAAATTCCTTATCAATGACATCAAAACCGAGATTATATGACTCGGCAGGATTTTGTGCCGCATTCAGACAGTCAATGGTTTTATCGGGATCTTCAAGCTGCAAATATATTTCTGCGGCGTTGATATAGCTTTCGATTACCTCTGTAGACGTAGGTTTTAACGTTTTCAAGGCTTCTTCAATAAATGTAAGAGCCTTGTTATATCGCTGCTTGTCCTTATCGGTCTGATACTTCTGAATCTCAAAGGTCATGCAGTCAAAGTAGTAATCCATTGAAAGCTCGGCATATTTCTTAGCCATTTCAAGTTCCCGTTCTGCGGCGTCGAGGCGGTTTGCCTGGCACAGCAGTTTAAATGCAAGCTGATAGCCAGTGTAGTCTGACGGTGCGACAAGCTTCATCTGATTGGTGGTAAGAAGTCCGTTTCGGATATCATTCTTCATGCCGTAAATAATTACCTTACGTTTCATGATATCCATATCCACACCGATTATCTGCTCCGCTTTTTCAAGATTTACAAGCGCGTCCTTATATCTTCCTATATCGAAACAGATTATTCCGAGCAGGTTATACAGCTGGACTGTGTTCTCAGGTGAACAGCCAAGCTCATCAGCTTTTGCAAGATTTTTTATAGCGTCTGCCGCTTTTTCGTTGGTGGCAAGGGCATACCCTAAGTTAAAATACCTGTTGCCATTATTCTGATCAAGCTTGACCGCTTTTTTATAGCTCTCGACCGCCTTTTCATACTGTCCCAAAGACATATACGCATCTCCTGCACATTGATAAGCGTCAGGATTTTTTGGAGCAAGTCTCATTGCTTCGTTCGCTAAATGAAGAGATTCGCTGTTTTGACTGTTTATGAATGCAAAGTGCGAATCTGCTAAAAGCTGTGAAACTTTTTCTTGGTTTGTGGGCATTTTATCACCTCCATATTGTTAAAGTAAAATAATTTTAAGTGCCAACTATTAGTTCTCCTGCTTTGATAAAGCCTTGATTTTTTACATAGAACGGATGGTCGGATGGTCAACAGTTGTAACGACTTCTTCGCTGTTCACAATAAGGTGTCATTTAGATGATAGACCTTCGATACAAATCATATACCTCAGTATCATTGCTTTCCAACAAGTCTTCAAAAGCGTCTACACCATTTTCGTTTAAATAATCCAGTTCATTGTCCGAGATAGGTATTGCAAACAGCCAGTTTACTATATGACCGTCAATAAGATGGCCTTGCAAATCCTCCCAGTATGACGGGATAGTGTAATAAATATGCCTCATTTCTAAGTTTTTATAATAATCATCAATAACATTCATGTTCACCATCCCAGGAGTGTACGAATAATGATCCTTGATAATATTGAACGCACAGGACGCTAATATATTAGGAAAACTTGTGAACTCACTCGTGCACATACCTATAAATTCCACCCTGATTTCTCTCCCTTGTCTATCCACAATTTCTATTGGATACTCTGACAAACCAATAGTTGAATATGTTGTAAGGCCAACATCTGGCCTATTTTCACCAATGTATATATCGATCTTATGACTTTCGGTTTCATCAGAATATGAAATAACCTTCGGCGTTAGTTTTACGGCCTCGTGAATGATTTTAAAAATCTCTTTTTTGTTTTGCATATTTTCCATATTGCACCTCCAAAAATTTATTTTGTTATATACATACTTTAAATACCAACTAATGCAATAATAGTTATTTAACTACCAATTCAAGCTTATGACAAATAATCTAAAATCATGGTCCTAAATATTGATCTGTCATATCTTCACAAGAATGACTTTTATTTGAACTTGGAAGTTCTGGGCGATAGTGGGACGAATCATTGTGTTCATCTAAAAACTGTTTTCTGTCTATACCACGTTCCTGTGCACTTGCTCGATGTTTTCTAAACTCATAACCAGGTTTATGCCCCATATTCCAAGGCTCATTGGGGTTAATTGGTTTTCCTGTTTTAGGATCACGAACAATTCCATCAGGAGAATTCGCCTTTGCTTCTTCCCATGTTTTATCCCTAACGCCTTTACGATAACCCGATGGACGTTTATATGCATCCCCTGCATTATGTACAAGTATGCGAAAACCACCAACATAATAAGTATGGAAATCCTCCACCTGAAAATAATACACTGTAACAGGTTTCTCTGTCAACTCAATTGCAAAATTTTCAATTAAAAGTATGTTACCGTTAGAATCAAGGAGCTCTTCATTAATTTTAAGTTCTCCTGCTTTGATAAAGCCCTTATCTTTTACATAGAACGGGTGGTCAACTGATATATATTAAAATTATTATCTAATATCCGAAACAATCTCAGCCAGAAAGTTCCACCATTTGTATAAATCATCAAATTCACGAATATAATAGTTTCCAAGATATTTCGGATTACACATAACAATCAGTTTTTGAGCGGAAAGATCGGACAATTTATTTTCATTTTCATATTCTTCAAGTATACTGTATATTCTATCGGCATCTTTTATATAACCATTACTTAATAGATAGTCATGTAATTTAAGTAATTTATCTTTCATTTTAGATTTACCTCTCAATCGCACCATTGTATTTTCCACCGTCAGTAACAACTTGCCAACCGCCACCGCTCCTCGGTATACCATCATCAGCAATAACTGTCCAATCAGGTTGTGCAGCTACCTTTCCCTCAAGCAAAATCTGCGATCTTGTTAGTTGCACTGTGCTTTCAGCCATCGCAGTATTATTCGGCGGCAGTGCCAAGTTATTAATTCTTTCTGTAGGAGTTACACCTGCAGATTCTCTTGTAACAAATACTCCAGATGCTTCTCCGGCATTTGATTCCGTAATCGTAAATGTTTCCCCTTCGAAACCTTCTCTTTTATAAATAGGTCCATCAAACGAATCTATAAGATTCTGAGCTGCTCGCTCATCTAATCCTCGTTCTTTTAATATATCCTTTACCTCCGATTCTGTAAGTTCAGTATACTTATCTGGTTCTAAGGAAGCGTAATTCTTTCCCGCATTATGCACCAACACACCCAATGTGCAAACATGATAAGTATGGAAATCCTCCACCTGAAAATTATACACTGTAGTGGGTTCTTCTGTCAACTCAATATCAAAATTTTCAACTAAAAGAACATTTCCGTTTACATCAAGAAGTTCATCACCA
>OGZW01002244.1_pt1 | contig 15223 bp, 14 predicted proteins | sample 1577001 | NCBI WGS metagenome assembly OGZW01 (sample SAMEA3541519, study PRJEB24748) | human gut metagenome | biome: human gut; feature: human-associated habitat; material: faeces | place: China | collected 2012 | reverse complement strand
TCCCACCATGGGCGGCCTGATCGTGCGGGAATACAACGATCAGCCCTCCAATTTCCGCTATACCAAGACCCTGTCTGAGGTGCTGGAGGAATATGGAATTCCCGGTATCAGTGGGATTGATACCCGCATGCTCACCCGCATCATTCGAGACGAAGGCAGCCAAAAAGTGGGCATCTTTCCGGCGGATATGCCCTATGACAGTGCCCTGTGGCAGGTGAAGAATTACACCATTCCCACAGATATGGTGTCTCGGGTCAGTTGCAAAAAGCGCTGGTATTCCCGCACCCCTAACCACAAGTATGATGTGGTGGCCATCGACTGCGGGGTAAAGCTGAATATTATTCGCAAGCTGAACGAAAAAGGCTGCAATGTGACGGTAGTACCTTACGATACCACCGCAGAGGAGATTCTGCGTATGCACCCGGACGGACTGTTCCTATCTAACGGTCCCGGCAACCCGGAGGATGTGACCCCGGTGATTGAAGTGGTGCAGCAGCTTAAGGGCAAGCTGCCCATCTTCGGCATTTGTCTTGGGCACCAGATGATCAGCCTGGCGCTGGGAGCGAAGACTTTTAAGATGAAGTTTGGCCACCGTGGCGGTAACCACCCGGTGAAGCATTTGGAGAACGGCAAGATCGAGATCACCTCGCAAAACCATTCTTATGCGGTGGATGTGGCCTCCCTGGCCGGCACGGAGCTGGAGTTGACCCATGTGAACCTGCTGGATCGCACAGCTGAAGGTGTGGCCTCTCCGGAGAACCGGCTGTTCTCCGTGCAGTACCACCCGGAGAGCGCACCCGGTCCTCAGGACAGTGCCTATTTGTTTGACCGGTTTATTGATTTGATGGAGGAGGCGCAGAACCATGCCTAAGCGTACAGATATTCATAAAGTATTGGTGATCGGCTCCGGCCCCATCGTCATTGGCCAGGCGGCGGAGTTTGACTATGCCGGCACCCAGGCCTGCCTTGCCCTGCGTGAGGAGGGCTATGAAGTAGTGCTCATCAACTCCAACCCTGCTACCATTATGACCGATACGGATATTGCCGATAAAGTCTATATGGAGCCGCTGAATTTGGAATATGTGGCGCGTATTATTCGTCATGAGCGCCCGGACGCTATCTTGCCTTCTCTGGGCGGCCAAACCGGTCTAAACTTGGCGGTACAGCTGGCGAAAAAAGGCGTTCTGCAAGAGTGCGATGTAGAAATTCTCGGCACCAGCTTTGAGTCCATTGAGCGGGCTGAGGACCGAGAGCTGTTTAAGGAACTTTGCCAGGGACTGGGGGAACCAGTGCTGCCCTCAGAGATCGCAGAGACCTTGGAGGACGGTCTGCGTGCTGCTGCAGAGATCGGTTATCCCGTTGTGCTGCGCCCGGCCTTTACCCTTGGCGGCACCGGCGGCGGCTTTGCAGATGATGAAGAAGAGTGCCGTGTGATGCTGAAAAATGCCTTGGCCCTGTCACCGGTGCACCAGGTGCTGGTGGAAAAGAGCATTAAGGGCTATAAAGAAGTAGAATATGAGGTGATGCGGGACGCCAACGATACCGCCATTACCATTTGTAATATGGAGAATATTGACCCGGTGGGTATCCATACCGGCGACTCTGTGGTGGTGGCGCCCTCTCAGACCCTTACCAACAAAGAGTACCAGATGCTCCGTGACTCAGCTTTGAAGATCATTCGGGAGCTGAAGATCGAGGGCGGGTGCAATGTGCAGTTTGCGCTGGATCCCCATTCATTCCAGTATTATCTTATTGAGGTAAACCCCCGCGTCAGCCGTTCCTCTGCCTTGGCTTCCAAGGCCAGCGGCTATCCCATTGCCCGGGTCAGCGCCAAGATTGCCGTGGGTATGCATCTGGACGAGATTCCTATTGCCAACACCCCCGCTTCCTTTGAACCTACCCTGGACTATGTGGTCACCAAGATCGCCCGGTTCCCCTTTGACAAATTCGCCGACGCCAACAATACGCTGAACACCCAGATGAAGGCCACCGGCGAGGTGATGAGCGTAGGTCGCACCATGGAGGAGAGCCTGCTTAAGGCGGTGCGCTCCCTGGAGATTGGCGTTTGCCATCTGTATATGAAGAAGTTTGACACGTACAGTCAAGAGGAACTGCTGGACTATATCCACACCGGCACCGATGATCGGCTGTACGCCATTGCTCAGCTCATCCGGCTGCGCTGCGATTTGAACCGCATTTATAATGCCACGAAGATTGATATGTGGTTTTTGGAAAAGTTCAAGAACATTGTGGACTTTGAGGCGGTATTGCGCGCCAATCCCCGAGATGAACAGACCTTACGGGACGCCAAAAAAATGGGCGTGTCCGACAAATATATCGGCCAGCTGTGGGGCATGACGGAGGCGGAAGTCTTTAACCTGCGCAAGTCGATCAAGCTGTTCCCGGTGTATAAGATGATCGACACCTGTGCCTCTGAGTTTGACTCCTATGTGCCGTACTTCTACTCCACCTATGAGGAGGAGAATGAGTCCGTTGTATCAGATAAAAAGAAGATCGTAGTGCTTGGCTCCGGCCCCATTCGCATCGGTCAAGGCGTGGAATTTGACTACTCCACCGTGCACGCTATTTGGTCCATTCGGGACGCCGGGTATGAGGCGATTATCATTAATAACAACCCGGAGACTGTGTCTACCGACTACACCACCTCGGACAAGCTGTATTTTGAGCCGCTGACGGTGGAAGATGTAATGAATGTGATCGAGCTGGAGCAGCCCATGGGCATTGTGGTGTCCCTTGGCGGTCAGACCGCCATTAACCTGGCGCCTCCGCTGCACGCACTGGGTGTGCCCATCATCGGCACCGATGTGGCTGCCATTGACCGGGCAGAGAACCGGGACAGCTTTGAAAAGGTAATGGAAAAGCTGGGCATTCCCCAGCCTAAGGGCCTAGCGGTCACGGATATTGAAGAGGGTGTGCGCGTTGCCGCCTCCATCGGTTATCCTGTGCTGGTGCGCCCCTCCTTTGTATTGGGTGGTCGTGCCATGCAGATCGTTGCCAATGAGGAGAGCCTGCGCCACTACCTGCAAACGGCTGTGGAGATCAACACCGATCAGCCGGTGCTGGTGGATAAATACATTATGGGTAAAGAACTGGAGGTGGACGCCATTTGTGACGGCACAGATGTGTTCATTCCCGGTATTATGGAGCATGTGGAGCGCACCGGCGTACATTCCGGTGACTCTATCAGCATCTACCCCACCTTCTCCGTCAGCCAGGCGGTCAAGGACAAGATTATTGATTATACCGTTAAACTGGGTACGGCCATCGGCATCGTGGGCCTTTACAATATCCAGTTTATTGCGGACAGCAACGACGATGTGTATGTGATTGAGGTGAATCCCCGTTCTTCCCGCACGGTGCCGTTCCTGTCCAAAGCCACTTCCGTGCCTATGGCGCACATTGCCACCCAGGTAATCCTGGGCCACAGCTTAAAAGAGCAGGGCATTACGGAGGTGTATCCCAAGGAGAAAAAGCGCTGGTATGTGAAGGCGCCTGCGTTCTCCTTTAGCAAGCTGAAAGGGATGGATACTTATCTGTCCCCGGAGATGAAGTCCACCGGCGAGGCTATCGGTTACGACAAGAGCCTGACCCGCGCTCTGTATAAAGCGTTACAATCCAGCGGGCTGCATGTGTCTAACTACGGCACGGTGCTGGTGACCATTGCGGATCAGGACAAGCCTACTGCGCTGCCGTTGATCCGTCGGTTCTACGACTTGGGCTTTAATATCGAAGCCACCGAGGGCACCGCCAAGTATCTGAAAGACCACGGCATTCGCACCCGGGTGCGGCAAAAGCTCACTGAGGATGACAGCGACGAAATCTTGATGGCACTGCGCCAGGGGCACATTGCCTATGTGATTAACACCATTGATATTAACCACGGCGACAGTCACTCGGACGGCTCGGAAATTCGCCGGGCTGCGGTGGAAAACAATGTGACCATGTTCACCTCGCTGGACACGGTAAAGGTGCTGCTGGATGTGCTGGAGGAGATCACTCTGGGCGTGTCTACCATTGACGCGGAGTAAGCGTATGTATAAACAAGGTATTTTTACAATAGAAGAAAATCGACCTCTGACCGCCAGCGTCTACCGTATGGTGCTGGCAGGGGACACCCGGTACATTACGGCGCCGGGCCAGTTTGTGAACATTGCCCTGGAGGGCAAGTTCCTGCGCCGCCCCATCTCCGTCTGCGATTACGACAGCCGGACGGTGACCATCATCTATAAAGTTGTGGGGCAGGGGACCGCCCAAATGGCAAAGATGCAGCCGGGGGAGACGCTGGATGTGCTCACCGGCCTGGGCAACGGCTATACGATGGAGCCTGTGCACCACGCGCTGCTTATCGGCGGTGGTGTAGGTGTGCCGCCCCTTTACAACCTGTGCAAGTGCTTGCGGGCTGCCGGGCAGCAGGTGACGGTGATCTTAGGCTTTAACACGGCGGACGAAGTGTTCTACGCCGAGGAATTTGCCGCACTGGGTGCGGAAGTGCGGATCACCACCGTGGACGGCAGTGTTGGCACCAAGGGGTTCGTGACGGACGCCTTTCCTGCAGAGTACGACTACTTTTATACCTGCGGTCCGCTGCCGATGCTGCGGGCGGTATATGACCGCTCTGCCACCTCCGGTCAGTTCTCCTTTGAGGAGCGCATGGGCTGCGGCTTTGGCGCCTGTATGGGCTGCTCATGCAAGACCAAGTACGGCAACAAGCGCATTTGCAAGGACGGACCGGTGCTGGTAAAGGAGGAGATTGTATGGTAGACCTGCGTGTGAATTTGTGCGGGCTGGAGTTAGACAATCCGGTGGTTCCTGCCTCCGGCACCTTCGGCTTCGGCAAGGAATTCAGCGAATTTTATGATATAAATATTTTGGGCTCTTTCTCCTTTAAGGGCACCACAAGGGATGCTCGTTTTGGCAATCCAACCCCCCGCATTGCAGAATGCACCGCCGGCATGATCAATGCCGTTGGTCTGCAAAATCCCGGGGTGCACCATGTGACCCAGCATGAACTGCCGGAGCTGAAAAAAATCTTTCACAAGCCGGTGATCGCCAACGTGAGCGGCTTCTCCGTGGAGGACTATGCCTATACCTGCCAGCTGCTGGACAAAGAGGAGCAGGTGGGTATTTTGGAAGTGAATGTATCCTGCCCCAATGTGCACGGCGGCGGTATGAGCTTTGGCACCGATCCGGCCTGTGCTGCAGAAGTGACCCGGGCGGTAAAGGCAGTAACCACCAAGCCGGTGTTCATTAAGCTGTCACCTAACGTAACGGATATTGTAGCCATTGCCAAAGCTTGCGAAGAGGCCGGTGCGGATGGTATTTGTCTGATCAACACCCTGCTGGGTATGCGCATTGATCTGAACCGGCGTCGACCGGTGATTGCTAACAGGACGGCGCTTTTGTCGGTTGCCCAATTAAAAAACTCACGATTGGTAGCAATGTGACAACTGAACTCCCCGGCTGGTCTTTCAATAGCGACAAATTGGAAGAACTCGATGTAAACTGTTCCTTTGGCTCAGGTACTTTCGCACAGATAACGACCTTGAAAAAGGTGACGTTGAGAGATTCTATCACGAAAATTCCCGAGAAGGCTTTTCTCAACTGCACAGGACTGCAGACTGTGAGTATTCTCTCCGGCCTGACAAAGATCGGCACACAAGCATTTTTCAGATGCTCCAGCCTGCAAGATGTTACGCTGCCCGCGTCCCTTAAAGAAATCGGTTATCAGGCCTTCCGTGATTGTGACGCACTGACAAGCATCACGTTCCCTGACAATCTTGAGAAACTGGGAGAGCAGGCATTTCTGATCACAGAAAGGGATGGACATATCGGTTCTTTGGCAACGGTGACTTTTGGAAAGAACGTTCCGACTTTCCAAACTTCGAGGAATAAAGGGGTGCAAAACATTTTTCCAAGATGTTTCTTAACAACCCATGCAGCCATCCCAGCGAAACCAAAGTTGGAAACTACATGGATCGCACCCCTCCTCTTTCCAATTTATTTATGAGTTTTAATTCGTCATCTTCAGAAATTCTGGAATTACCCCATACAGCGGTGTTTTTCCGTCCCATTTATCAATAAACTGTTTATATAGAATTTCTTTAGTTAACCCTTTCGATGTGATAAGAGCCTGTTCGGTTTTTAATCTTTCCAGTTCGTTTTGCTTTTTCTGCTCTTCGATTTTCTGATCAATAACGGAAATATTAGTCAGCGCTGAGGCCAGCGCTGAGATGCTGGCCATCTTCCGTCAGCAGCATTATAATACCATGCTGACCCACGACTTCCCCCAGTTCTATCTCGACTGCGAGGAGACCGGCGAGCCGGAGCTCATCTGGGTGGCCAGCAAGAGCGGCAGCATGAACGCCTGCCGCAACGACGGCGGCATCGTCCACACTCCCTACGGCGAGTATGTCATCGTCCTGATGAACAAGGACTTCCACGACATCATCGAGTACAATGACCATCCCTCCATGGTCTACGGCGCCCGGGTGTCCCGGATGATACTCGACCAGATTTTGGCCTGCGAGGGTGAGCTGTACAAGTAAAATCGTGGAAAAAATAGGAATATTAAGGGGAATCATAACAATGGGTATTCAAATCAGCCTGCCGATGATGGCATTTCTGGTGTTTATGACCGGCTTTGCGGGCTTTGTCGATTCGGCAGCGGGCGGCGGCGGACTCATCAGTCTGCCGGCCTATCTCTTCGCGGGTCTGCCGCCTCACTATACTTACGCCACCAACAAATTCAGCGCCGCCTGCGGCACGACATTCGCCACGGCCAGCTTCTTCAAGAACGGCGCGATGAACCTCAAGGTCGGCATCCTCGCCGCCATCGGCAGCTTTGCGGGCAGTGCCTTGGGCGCACACATCGTCCTGATGCTCAGTGATGAGGTGCTGCAGATGATGATGTTCATCATCCTGCCCATCGCGGCAGTCGTCATCCTGTGGCGTCGCAATCTCCCGGACGAGAACCGGGACGACGGCACCCTGAATTTGAAAAAGGCCCTGCTGGCCCTGGGCATCGGCTTTGGCATCGGTCTGTACGACGGCATGGTGGGGCCTGGCACCGGGACCTTTGCCATCATCGCTTTCACCAGCCTAATGGGCTTTGACCTGCGCACCGCCAACGGCAACGCCAAGGTGCTCAACCTCGCCAGCAACTACGCCAGCCTCTTCACCTATCTGAGCAGCGGGCTGGTAATCTTTCCGGTGGGCATCCCCTGCGCCATCAGCAACATCGTCGGCAACATCATCGGCTCCCACTTCGCCCTGAGAAAGGGCGCAAAGTTCATCCGCCCCATGATGCTCGTGGTGCTGGTGCTTTTGCTGGGCAAGCTCATCACGGATATGCTGTAAGTAAAAACGAAAAGAGGCTGCCGTGCAGATGCACAGCAGCCTCTTCCTATATACTCTTAGTCGATGACCAGCCCGTTATCAAAGAAGGCCAGACCAAACGCACCGGGACCGGCGTGGGTGCCGATGACGCAGCCGATCTGGCGCACCAGCGGCTCGGGAAGGCCGAGATTGTCCACCAGATAGGTCTGGATGGGGTTCACCTCGCGGGGGCTGATGGTGTAACCGGCCAGAGAGGGGAAACGGGGATTGACGCCGCCCAGCTCCTCTATCTTCTTGAAGAGGGCGACGTATGCGCCGGGCAGACCCCGGGCCTTGCCGGCCATGGCGACTTTGCCCTCCTTGATGGTGATGAGGGGCTTGATGCCCAGCATCCCGCCGGCCACGGCGACGGCGGCGGGCAGACGGCCGCCCTTGCGCAGATACTTCAGGTCGTCGATGGCGGCGACGAGGTGCAGGTGCTCCTTGGCGTGCTCGAGGGTGGCGGCGATCTGGACGGCAGACTTGCCTTCATCCCGCAGGTGTGCGGCCAGACGCACCAGCAGACCCTCGCCGAGGCAGACATTGGTGCTGTCCACGAAGAGGACGTTGTCCACATTGGCCAGGTCTGCGGCCAGCTTCGCACACTGATAGGTGCCGGACAGCTCATGGGACAGGAAGATGCCCACGACCTCGTCTCCGGCGGCAGCGGCCTCGGCGTAGAACTTTTCGAACAGCTCAGGGCTGGGCTGGCTGGTGGTGGGCAGCTTTTTGCAGCCGGCCATGTGCTCGTAGTACTCGCTGGGAGTCAGGTCCACGCCGTCCCGGATGACGGTGCCGTCCTCGAGGGTGACGTTGAGGGGGATGACGTCCACACCCAGCTGCGCGGCCTCGGCGGGCAGGATGTCGGATGCAGAATCGGTAAGAATGCGTATCATATAGCTCGTACCTCCATGGGTGCGTTCATCGTGTGTCTTTGGTAAAACGACAAATCCATAAAAAAGTCGTACAAAGTATACCAGAACGCTGGGCGGAATGTCAATCTTTTGAGTGAAATTTCTTCGAATGAACGAAAAACTGCTTGCAAAACGGAGCGGCAGTATGGTACAATGTCCGCCGACAGGAGGGTGCGCCGTGAAAAGACTGATAAGGGAAACGGAAAAGCCGTCTTTTCCGGCTCAGTGCCGGGTCCTGGCCGAGGCGGCAGTGCTCTGGGGGCTGCTGGCGGCGGGAGCACAGCTGCTGCTCCCGGCGGAAAAGACGGCTCTGCCCGAGGGCGCGGCCCTCGCGTGGGCTGCGCTGCGCATCTGCCTTGTGACCCCTCTGGCGGAAGAGCTTGCCTTCCGGGGCGGGGCGCTCTATCTTTTGCAACCGCTGGGCGGCGCGGGGGCTGTGGTGGTGCAGGCGGTGATTTTTGCGGCGCTGCACGGCAGCTGGACGGCCCGGGCCTATGCGCTGGGCATGGGGCTCATCTTCGGCTGGGCGGCCCAGAAAGCGAAGAGCGTATGGCCCGGCAGCGCGTTACATATTATAAATAACTGCTTCGTGTTTGCCGCACGGCTGGCAGAAAGGGGAATGGGATGACCGATTTTGAGCTGATGGGCGCGGCGCTGGAAGAGGCCCGAAAGGCCGCTGCACTGGGCGAAGTGCCGGTGGGCGCGGTAGTGGCGAAGGACGGAGAGATCATCTCTGCCGCCCACAACACCCGCGAGACGGAGAAAAACGCCCTCCACCACGCTGAGCTGCTGGCCATCGACGCGGCCTGCAAAAAGCTGGGCGGCTGGCGGCTGTGGCAGTGTGAGCTGTTCGTTACGCTGGAGCCCTGCCCCATGTGCAGCGGCGGCATCATCAACAGCCGGATCAGGCGGGTGGTGTACGGCGCGGCGGATACCAAGGCCGGGTGCTGCGGCAGCGTGACCGACCTGTTCGCCCTGCCCTTCAACCACCATCCGGTGGTGGAACGCGGTCTGCGGGCGGAGGAGGCGCAGGCGCTGCTGCAGGCGTTTTTCCTCCGGCTGCGGGAGCAGCGGGCCGCAAAGCCCCGCTGGAAACCGCCCGTGACCCCCTGAGAACGTGAAAAAAAGTGGGAACTGCGTGAAAAGACGGCGGTTCCCACTTTCTTTTTTCGCCGAATTGTGTTATATTATTTAATGGTAACTTGTCGAAACCACTCGCACAGACCAGCGGGCTCGCCGCAGGACCGGCCTTGACCGGAAAGAGGAGCAGAGCGCAGCCCATGGGTGCGGTGGAGGGCGGGACCTTCCTGCCTGCGGGATTTTTTGCAGGCAGAGAACAAACGGCAGGAGGGCTGACTCTTGTACGATGATGAATTTGAATTGACCTTTGACCTGAGCGATGAGGACGAGGCATCCCGGGCCCCTGCGCCGGAACAGGAGCCGGTGCAGGAAGCTGCGCCGGAACCGGCAGCGGAAACGGAACCGCCGGTGGAGCCTGTGCCGGGACCGGCAGTCCCTGCGGCCAACGGGCGCTGCGTGCTGATCTCGGGCGGCGACCGGGGCATTGGAGCTGCGGCGGCCCGCGCCTTCTGGCAGGCGGGCTACCGGGTGGCGGTGCTCTACCACACCCACGCTGAGGCGGCGGCGGCGCTGGAAAAGGAGCTGCCGGGCCTGCTGGCGGTCCAGTGCGACGTGGCCTCCCGCGCCAGCTGTGAGGTGGCGTTCCACACCGTGGAGCAGGCCGTGGGCCATGTGGATGTGCTGGTGAGCAACGCGGGCATTGCCCAGCAGAAGCTGTTCACCGATATCACCCCGGAGGAGTGGCAGCACATGCTGGACGTGAACCTGAGCGGCGCGTTCCACCTGTGCCAGCTGGCCCTGCCGGGCATGATCCGCCGCAAGGCGGGCCGCATCCTGACCGTGAGCAGTATGTGGGGCCAGACCGGCGGCAGCTGCGAGGTGCATTACTCCGCTGCCAAGGCGGGCTTGATCGGCCTGACCAAGGCCCTTGCCAAAGAGGAGGGGCCCAGCGGCATCACCGTGAACTGCGTGGCTCCGGGTGTCATCGACACCGATATGATGGCTGCCTTTACGGCAGAGGATAAGGCTGCGCTGGCCGAGGAGACCCCTGTGGGCCGCCTGGGCAGCGCGGACGAGGTGGCGCAGCTGCTGGTGTTCCTGGCAGGCGAAAGCGCCGGTTACATCACCGGGCAGGTGTTCGGTGTGAACGGCGGCCTGGTGATTTGAACCATCCCGCAGCGGCAAAACTTATGATACGATATCACTTACGGCGCAGCCAGCGCCGCGGTGAAAAGGAGAGAGCGAAATGGGCATGACTTTGAAGGAACTGTTGACGAAGGGCGAAGGCACCCTGACGGCGGGCGAGGCCAAGACACTGGCTTCCCAGTGCCGGATGGATGTGGAAACGCTTTACACGCTTCTGGAGGAGCGCGGCATCAAAATTCTGGATGACGAGGCCGACGGTGACACCAGCCTGGATGTGGAAGGCATCATGGCAGAGGTGGAAAGTGCCGAGGCAAACAGCGATGAGCTGGGCCTGGGCGATGAAAATGAGGACGACCCGGCAGAGGAGAACCCCGCAGACCTGAAGGCTGCCATGGATGAGCTGCTGGATGACCCTGTGAAGAACTACCTCAAGCAGATCGGCCAGATCCCGCTGCTGAGCGCGGAGCAGGAAGTGGACCTGAGCAAGCGCATCCACGCCGGTGCCGAGGCTGCCCACATCCTTCAGGCCGACCGCCAGAAGTATGGCGCGCCTGAGTACATCAAAAAGAACAGCGCTCGCTTCTCGTTCGAGGAGGATGAGAACAGCCGGAGCTATACCGAGGATCTGGACGAGGACGGCAACACCAAGTCCAGCGAGGACGACGAGGAAAAGGCTGCCGAAGAAGAAGCCATGGAGGCTGTTGAGAACGGCCCCCTGACGGAGGAGCGCCGCCAGGAGCTGCTCAAGATCCGCCGCGACGGCCTGAACGCCCGCCGCAGCCTGAGTGAGGCCAACCTGCGTCTGGTGGTCTCCATCGCCAAGAAGCATGTCGGCCACAACCTGGCGTTCCTGGACCTGATCCAGGAGGGCAACATCGGCCTGATCAAGGCCGCCGAGAAGTTTGACTGTGACCGTGGCTTCCGCTTCTCCACCTATGCCACCTGGTGGATCCGTCAGGCCATCACCCGCGCCATTGCGGATCAGGCCCGCACCATCCGCATTCCGGTGCACATGGTCGAGACCATCAACCGGATGCGTCAGGCCACCAACCAGCTGGTCTACCAGAACGGCCACGAGCCCACCCCCGAGGAGCTGGCAAAGGCCATGGATATGAGCGTGGAGCGCGTGCGCGAGATCCAGCGCATGGCGCAGGAACCCGCCAGCCTGGAAAGCCCTGTGGGCGAGGAAGAAGATTCCTCCCTGGGCGATTTTGTGGCCGACGAGAACGCCGAGGCCCCCGGCAAGGCAGCGGACCGCGCCATGGTGGCTCAGCAGATCAATCAGGCCCTCAAGAGCCTGACCCCCCGTGAGGAAAAGGTCATCCGCCTGCGCTTTGGTCTGGACGATGGCCGCCCCCGCACGCTGGAGGAGGTGGGCCGCGACTTCGGTGTTACCCGTGAGCGTGTCCGCCAGATCGAGGCCAAGGCCATCCGCAAGCTGCACAGCCGCAAGTGCCTGGCGCTGCTGAACGGTCTGATCGAGTAAGAAAGAAAACCCAAAAGAGGTCGTCACGCAGCGTGACGACCTCTTTTTGAGAAAAATCGAACTTTTTTGCAAAAACCTCTTGCCAAGCGGCGCGTTTTATGATAAACTAATTGAGCTGTGATTATGCTGCTATAGCTCAGTTGGTAGAGCGCATCCTTGGTAAGGATGAGGTCTCCAGTTCGAATCTGGATAGCAGCTCCAGCTCAGAACACCTTGAGGTTGAAAAACTTCAAGGCGTTTTTTTGTTGTAATTTGTGATTTTGCCTGCCTGGGTTGATTTTTTGCGCTGAATGAAGTATTATATCTCTATAATCCAGACGGGATTTAACCGATTGCTATTTACGAGAACTATTTCCTCCAATAGATAAACCGCGCCGCAGGTTCGAACATTACCTGCGGCGCGGTTTTTGTTTTTGGCAGAGCGCTCTGCCGGGGAGAACCTCTCAGTCAAAGCCTGTCGGCTTTGCCAGCTCCCCTGATAGGGGAGCCCTTGGCAGGCTGGGTCACTTTGAGCTGACTGCCAAAAGTCCAATATGGCGCAAAAGTGCGGGCTCCGCTGCAAAGGTCAGCTGCTTCTGGACAGCGCACCTTGTCAAGCTGCCGCGGCTCTCTGTAGCGGAGCACTACAGTCCACGAAATAAATAAGCTTTACTCGTTCAGGGGAAACTTGGCCGACATGCCAAAGCCTCCCCTCGTTAGGAGCAACGGCGACGACCGCCGCCAGCGGCGGAAACAGGGAGGAGCTGTTGGGGCCGCGGCCAGCAGGATGCAAGCGACAGCGCAGCAGACGCTGGGAGCCGCAACCCGGCCTTGTCGAACAAAGTGAGACTGAGAGGTTGGACAAAGGACAGCCTGACCGCAAGCCACTGACTTTCGGCCATAGCAAAACAGGAGACGCTGTATGCCTGTACATAATCTGCCCTATGACCGCCGCTTAAATTCTCGTGCAAAGCATTTGCGCCACGAGATGACTCCGCAGGAGCGTAAGCTCTGGTTTGGTTTTCTGCGTGATTATCCGATAAAAATCTATAACCAGCGTGTGATAGAATTTTTTATCGTTGACTTTTATTGCGCAGAAGCGAAACTGGTCATTGAGCTGGACGGTTCTCAACACTATACAGAACAAGGACAGCTTTACGACCACGAACGAAGCTGTATCATTGAACAGTATGGAATTGAGGTACTGCGGTTTTCCAACCGCGAAGTAAATCGGCAATTTGAAGCGGTTTGCGCTCAAATCGACCGCACGATTCAACAGCGTCTTAACACAGCAGAGTGATACGTTACATTTTACCATTGCCTATTACAAGCAATGAAACCAAGAACAGGTGGTATAAAATCATGAGAGAGATCCAGACCGCAGAAAACAAGACCCTCAAGCTGACCAACGTGGTCAGCCGCCGCATCCAGCCCGAAGAGTTCAACAATATGCAGATCGTGCTGACCCAGATGCACAACTTTATCAAGAGCAACGGCGCACAGCCCCTCGGCCCCCTCGTGCAGTGCATCAAACTGCCCGCCGGCCCCAACCCTCAGCCCGAAGTCTATATGATGCAGCAGGCCACCCAGCTCATCCCCCGCATGGAGGCCGGCTACTCCATGGACGCTGTGCTCCGCGTGCGCAACTGCCTGTACGCCCACTACGTCGGCCCCATGAGCCAGAGCGGCCTCGCCTCCCAGAAGCTGAACATCATGGCTTTTGAGCACGAGCTCGAGCTGACCGGCACTGTCTACACCATCTTTGTCAATCAGGATGATGACGAGGGCGTTGTGGATACCTTTATGGAGACAAAGTAATATGACGACGACCATCCGCGACATCAACGAGCTGCAGGACCGCCGCATCATGATGGAGAAAAAGCTGCCGCCTTTTGGCTACGCGCTCATTCTCCTGACGGCTGCTCTCATCCTCTTCCTCGTGGTGTGGAGCACCAAAAACTACCGCACCTATGTCAGCCAGTCCAGCGGCTCGGTGCAGGCCGCCAACAAGACCTACATCATGTCCAGCTACTCCGGCTCCATCACCGAGCTGAACATCGCCGAGGGTTCCTACGTCAACGAGGGCGACCTCATCGCTCACATCAAGAGCACCGACCTCGACATGCAGCAGGACAGCCTCCAGAGCCAGCTGGACATCTACAAAAAGCAGAAGAGCCAGTACGAAAAGCTGGTCAAGTCCATTCAGGACGACAAGAACTACTTCAGCGAGACGGACATTGACGACCAGCCCTACTACTACCAGTACGAGACCTACAAGAGTCAGGTTGCCCAGAAGGCCTTCGACGCCTCGCCCTATCAGGCCGCAGGCTACTCCGACGAGCAGATCAAGGCCCTGATGGAGCAGAACCAGAGCGAAGTGGAGGCCCTGTATTACTCTACCCTGCAGTCGATCTCTGCCAGCCTGACCAGTGTGCAGAGCAACATCGACAATCTGCAGAGCCAGATGGACGCCCTGAGCACCGGCGCCAACGACTACTACATTTATGCCCCCACCTCCGGCGTCATCCACATGGACACGCCCTATAAGGTGGGCATGGTGCTCAGCGCCGGCACCCCGCTGGCCACCGTCGCCAGCGAGAACAGCGATCTCGAGGTGGTGGCTTACGTCACCCTCAGCGACCGGCCGCTGCTTCATGTGGGCGACCCCTGCAAGATCGCCATCACCGGCTTGTCGGAGTATTCCTACGGCACCCTGACCGGCACCGTGACCTCCATCGACAGCGATGTGACCGCCAGCTCCTCCGGCTCCTACTACAAAATGACCATCACCCCGGACAGCACCTACGTCATCAGCAACAGCGGCGACAAGGTCGATCTGTCCAACGGTATGAGCGTCACCGCCCGCGTGGAGTACGACAAGCTGACCTATTTCGAATACGCGATGGAAGCTCTGGGCGTTCTGTTCCGCTAAGCGCTCACATCAACGCCCAAAGAGGTACGAAAGAATGAAACTGAACCTGAAAATGCTGGCCGTGAGCGCCGCTCTGCTGGGCCTGCTGGCCGCCGGCGCTGCGCTTCCGGCCTCTGCAGCCGGTCCCCTGAACGCGGCCGCTGCCCTCTCTCTGCCCTGGTCCGCTGCGGCTGTGGAGAGCGTCGAGACCGGCAGCTACGCCTCCACCATGACAGTAGGGACGCAGCAGCAGCTCTCACCGGTCATTCTGCCCGCAAAGGCCGCACGCAATGCCACGGTAACTTTTATGTC
>OGZW01002240.1_pt1 | contig 15244 bp, 13 predicted proteins | sample 1577001 | NCBI WGS metagenome assembly OGZW01 (sample SAMEA3541519, study PRJEB24748) | human gut metagenome | biome: human gut; feature: human-associated habitat; material: faeces | place: China | collected 2012 | reverse complement strand
TAACTGAAGCTATAATCTTGGACCAGATGTAATTTATATTTCCATAGTCTACAAATAAGTATAATAATATTTCAGTAAAAATAAGCCCAATAAAACTGATTAAAATAAATAAATTGAAATCTAGAACTTTATTGTTTCTGTCTGCTTGATTAAAAACCCAGGAAGTAGACATATAATAATTACCTAATACGGATATAAAAAAAGCAATAGCTGCTGATATTAAATAATTTTGTCCTAAAAAGTTGATTAATGACAAATAAATAATAAAATCTATTAAAAAAGATGCAGTTCCCACAAATAAGTATCTAAACATTTGCAGGAAAATATTGTCTGTATTTTTTCTAAATAACTTATTAATTAATTCATCCATAATTATAATCTTAATTTTAATTATTTAATAAGTTTTAGTTTTATTAAAATTTTGAAATTTGATTTTATGAAAAGTAAAATAAGTAATAGGTTATTTAATTTTAATTAAATAATTTTACTTTTTAGTATATTCTAGATATTTGTCAATATCTCTAATTAGCATGGTTGATATGATTATAAGGATAAATGTAAAGTAAAAGAAAATTCTGCCACTACTAAATAGTGAAGGAGTAAAACCTAAAATTATCACTGATGCAAATCCAATTATTAATAAACAAGTTAAAATATATCCTAACTCTTTAGTTCTATATTTATAAACTAAATAAAGGAAAATTAAAACAGACATTATCATAAGTCCATATAAAGTAAGGCAAACTTGTATAGTTAATGAATCTAAACTTAATAATCCATAAACAGATCCACCGAGAGCTACAAAATGCACTATTGAAGCAGGACCAATAAATCTCATAGTCCAAAATGCAAGTACAATAATAATTGGAATAAATGTTAATAAAGCTATTTTTCTTTTTTGTGATATTATATATCCATAAATTCCCATAATTCCAAAGAAAATTATTGTAATTATGTCACAACGTGTTGTTGTCCAATTTAAAAACAAAGTTGTTCCGATATCTAACTTGTTTATTAAATTAAAAGTAGCATACTCTGGGAAAACAGTCCTTATGGTTTTATTATATCTATTTATATTTCCCGGACATATTGCAGTATAAATTAAGCTTAAAATCATTATCATTAGATATACATAAATTAATTTAGGAATTTCAATTTTTTTATATAAGCAATAAATTATTATAGCTAAATAAATTCCTAACATAACAAGTAAAAGCTGTTCAGAGTTGGTTGCTTCAATCAAACTTAAAATTAAGATTAAATTTACACCAATATTTTTAGATGTATTTAATTTTTTATTTTTAAATACAAATTCCTTAAGTAAATAAAAATGAATTAATGCAAAACATAATGGCCATGTGTAATTTATTGTAGTAGCAACCCATCCAGCAGCTTCAAAAATGTGGTAGAATGCTATTATAAATATTCCAACAAATAAACATCCTATTGTGTTGTAGAAAATACTTTTTTTATTAGATAACTTTTCACTATCAATTGATATTTTTGTTATTAAAAAAGGAATTAAAACAAAAACAATTGAATCTAATAATTTCCAAATTTTTCCAGGCAAAGAAAGTAAAATACCTAAATTAAATTCAATAAGTGTTCTAGAGCTCCAGGAAGAGTACCTATATTCTAAATAACTATTGCCATTAAGGGGAAACAAAGGATGTCTGCTGATTATACCTTTAAATGTTAAATCATCCGCCATTAATGGAATTTTCCAATGCCATATTAATAATACGACGAAAAATATAATAAAAGGCACATATTTGTAGTATTTTTTTAAATTCATTTAGCTATCTCGTACTGTTTTTTAAAATGTGAAAATATTTAACTAAAAACTAATTAATTTAATATGATATTTAATTCAAAAATATAAAAAAGTTTGTATAAATAATGTTAGTGCTTCTTTTAAAAACTTGTGTGATTTTTTTAAATTTTATTGTTTGGGGGTTTAATGCAAGTATTTTTGGGTTGCGTCATTAATTTTTTAAATGATTGTTAATTTTTATTTGGACTTTTTGTATTTTGGCATGGAATCGATAAATTAATAAAAAGTAACTGAAGTTAAAATTAAAGTAGCTGCTAAAAATTCAATAGCAAAAACAATTATTAATTTATCTATTTTTTTCATATGGATTAACTCTTCTTTATAGGAGTATAATGAATTTTTATATTCGTATATTTCCTGTTTTTTAATAGAAAATAAGAAAAAGCAGAACTAAAAAAATTTTTTAACATAACTTCAAATTACACAGATTTAAAAGAGTCTTTTTCTTATAAACCATAAATGATTAATAACATAGTTTACAAACATTTTTATAATGAAAACGGCAGTACTGATTCCTTGTTATAATGAAGAACTTACAATTGAAAAAGTTGTTTTAGATTTTAAAAAAGCCTTGCCGCATGGGGATATTTATGTTTATGATAACAATTCAACAGATAATTCTTATGAAATAGCTAAAAAAGCAGGAGCTATTGTAAAAAGAGAATATAGGCAAGGTAAAGGTAATGTTGTAAGATCCATGTTTAGAGATATTGATGCTGACTGTTATATTATGGTTGATGGGGATGATACTTATCCTGCTGAAGCAGCTATTGAAATTGAAAAACTTGTTTTATCTAAAAAAGCGGATATGGTAATTGGGGATAGATTATCCAGCACTTATTTTGAAGAAAATAAAAGAAGATTTCATAATTCTGGCAATAAACTAGTTAGAAAACTCATAAATTTTATTTTTAAAAATGATATTTCAGATATTATGACTGGTATGAGAGGTTTTAGCTATGAGTTTGTTAAATCGTTCCCTGTTTCATCTAAAGAATTTGAAATTGAAACTGAAATGACTATTTTTGCTTTAAATCATAATTTTTTAATTAAAGAATTGCCAATTGAATATAAAGATAGGATGGAAGGGAGTGAATCTAAATTAAATACTTTTAGTGATGGTTATAAAGTTATCAGCTTGCTTTTTGGGCTTTTTAGAGATGTAAAACCATTATTTTTCTTTTCTTTAATAACGTTAGTTCTTTTAATAATAGCTAGTATGTATTTCTTCCCAGTTTTAATTGGTTTTTTCAGGACGGGATTTGTAGAAAAGGTTCCTACACTTATTACTGTTGGAGTAGTAGTTATTGTAGCAGTTATTATATTTTTCACAGGTGTTGTTTTACATGTTATTAGAAAACAGCATGATGAGAATTTTGAGCATTATTTAACTATGATAACTCAAAATAAAAAAGATTAGTATCTAACAGCTGTTACTAATCAGTTTCTTGAACTGCTCGTCAATGTTGGCTCCCGTACCAAAGTTTACGGTCCACAACAAATCATCCAGTGCGTTGTTGGTGAAGTTAGAACTCCAGTCGCACTGGAACAAAGGTACATCTGTAAAGCCGGCTTTTTTCACCAAATCACGAATGGCCGATACATACGGTTTGTCTATTCCATACGAGCCATATTCGTTCTCTACCTGCACCATAATAATATTTCCACCACGAGAAATCTGCAAGTCAGCCAACTGCTTGCCTACTTCATTCATGAAAATACCAACACGTTCCATATAATAAGGATCCAGCGTACGCAACTGCACATCGTCTTTCTTCAACAGCCACCAGGGCAATCCACCCATTTCCCATTCTGCACATACATACGGACCCGGACGTACAATAACGTACATTCCATGCTTCTGTGCCAAGCGGCAGAATTTGGCAATATCTTTATTTCCGGAAAAATCAAACTTACCCGGCTGCTGTTCATGCAAGTTCCAGAACACATACAGACAAAGGGTATTCATGCCCAAAGCCTTACAAGAAAGGATACGCTGTTCCCAATAAGGTTCCGGAATACGCGGATAATGCACCTCCGCAGCTTTCACCACAAAAGGCTTTCCATTTAACAGGAACGTATTTTTCCCCACTTCAAACGTTCCACCGGTTTGCGCACTTTGACACGAGCAGATAAAAGCCGTCATCAAAAGACAAACCACCCCTAATGACAATTTTCTCAATAATTTATTCATGGTATTCATTTTTCTCTTTTACAAAAATAGAGACTTACCACCAAACCGTAGAAATAGAAATCAATCAATTATAACCTAAAAATCATTCAAAAGCAGTGTTATTTTGTCATTTCGTCCGACTTTATACGAATCACGCTCAAAGAATAAGCCGGCATTTCATACTGCGACAATTCTGTCACGGATACATCTTTCTTCACCGGTCGTGCATTTTTGTCGGTAGGTTTTCCACTCAAGACCTGCAAAACTGCTTTTCCATTTTCAGTTTGCGTCAAGCCTTCCACTTTCGTCTTTACCGGAACTGGCAACAAGTTCACCAGCTTCACAATCCAATCTCCCGTCTTACTGTCACGTACCACAGAAGTACCGATACGTTTCTGCACATCCTGACGAGGATTGTCTATTTTCCGGTCGGCAGGCAAGTAAGTATCTCCGGAATTCTGTCCGTAAAGCTGCTGGGTGTAATAACCTACGGTAGGTTTCACCTCACGGTTATTGAAATAAATCAAATCGGGGTTCCACTGAGTGTGTCCTTCCTTGGCCAACAAAGGCGCATAAGAAGTCATTGACACGATGTCACCATTACGTTCTACCGAAGTCAGATACAGCGCCTCAGCCAAAGCTGTTTCAATGTTATTGGGACGTCCCGGCAAATGTGCGGCGTACTCTCCTAAATACACTTTAGGTTTTGTACGGTCATAACGGTCGTAATAATCCTGATTATTTATAAACCAGCCCGGTGTATTATAATAATGTTCATCCACCATCGGCACATTCAGGCGCGTAGCAAACTTCCATCCGGCTTCATAATCCGTACCTTCATAGAAAGGACCGACCGTACCAATCACCGTGATTTCCGGATACTTTTCTTTTACTGCCTTGAAAATCATTTCAAAACGCTCCTCAAAAATAGGCGTAATCAAATCCTCGTTTCCAATGCCGATGTACTTCAAGTTGAAAGGTTTCGGATGGCCTGCTTCTGCACGCATCTTTGCCCATTTATTCTTTTTCGGGTCACCATTGGCATATTCTATCAGGTCCAGAATATCCTGCACGTATGCATCCATCTCTTCCATGGGAATACCTCCCTGCTGTCCGCCGCTCAAAGGTTTTCCCGGAATACAAGCTGAATTCTGACATGGAACACCGGCCGCCAGCACTGGAAGAGGCTCTGCTCCTATATCTTCACAGAACTGGAAATACTCAAAGTATCCCAAACCTAATGTCTGATGATACCCCCACAAGTTCCCCATCGGTTTACGGGCTTCCAGCGGACCCACTGAGTTTTTCCAGCGATAAATATTATCAATTCCGTTTCCATGTGCCACACAACCGCCCGGGAAACGTACAAAGCGCGGATGCAAATCGGCCAACGTCTGTGCCAAGTCAGCTCTCAATCCGTTTTTACGCCCCTTGAAAGTCTCTTGAGTGAACAAGGAAACCATATCCAGATGTAATTCTCCCGTCACTTCCGGTTCCACTGAAAGCACAGCTGCATCCACATCAGTCTGAGCCGTCAATACAGCCAACTGCTTTTTCCATTTTCCGGCTGCTACCCGTACAGAAGATTTCGCCACTTCCTTTCCCTCATTATCCAGCAAGCGTACGATTACTTTTCCACCTTTGCTTCCTTCAGGCATACGAGAGAAGACAGAGAAATCATACTTTTCTCCTTTCTTCAACGTAATTCCATCAAAGCCTGAATTACGGAGGGCCATTCCAGGCTTAGCCTGCAATACAACATAATGCGGATTGTTCTCATGCAAAGAATTTTCAGTTGCCACCTTCACAGCCGACGACTGCCCGTTCTCCCATACGCTCCAGGCATAGCCACTGTCAAATCCCTGATGTGCATTGTCCTTCGGAGAATACTCAAAGTCACGATTCTGTACCAGTTCCGCATAAAGTCCACCATCTGCTCCGTAATTAATATCTTCAAAGAAAATACCAATCAATTTATCACTGATAGGCTTCGCCTCTTCCGGACGTACCGTCAATTGCAAGGATACAGGAGCCAGTCCGGCAAAACGTTGTGCATCCTGTTCTGTACGTTCATTATGCAACTGGTCTCTGTAGGCCCGGTAGTCCACAAACTTCAACAGCCGGTCCACGTCTTCCCAGGCCACTTTCTGCACATATCCTTGTTCCAACACACCTTCCACTACGGCTTTCTTACGCGTTTCACTTCCTCGTTTTACGGTCGGGACCTGTTCACCATCCCGAGCAGGCTGCATATAATAAGTCTGCGGATTCCACTTCATTAAATCCGGCGAAGTGGCATGTCCCCATTCTTTTCCACTTTCGTTCAACTGCCAGAAGCAGTGCCATACTCCCTTTTCATCACGCACCAGATGAGGATTGAGCATACGTTTCTCGGCTCCCCAGGTGCCATAATCACATCTCACGTATCCATATCCGTTGCCGATACTGAACCAGCGTGTTGCATCTGTACTCCAGGCTAATTTCAGGCCACTACGCCCCGCATCGTTCACGGTAGCATACGAAAACAGATATACTGAATCCGGTTCATTCATCACTTCCTGCACATGCGCTGATACAGGAAAACTGGTAAGGCACGCACATAAGGCTGCCAAATGTGTCAGGTGTTTCATAGGTAAGAAGGTTTTATTTAAGATTATTATTTGGAAACTTTCACCCGCTGAATCGTGCCGTCCGCATTAAATTCCATTCGGTCGATACAAACTTCGCGGTGTACACCAGGAGCTTTGTCTTTATCCAGGTAATTTTTATTGATACGATGGTACACGATATACCATTCATCTGTACCCGGTTTACGGACTACTGAATTATGTGCCGTACCGTAAATTTCTTTCGACGGGTCTTGTATCATTACAACCGGGTCCTTAGCTACCTTAATCGAGCCTAATGGAGAATCCGATGTACCGTATGCCACATGATAGTTCGCTGAACCCGTATCATCTACCGACCACAAGAAATAGTACAATCCCTGACGATAGAACACGTATGGCGCTTCACGATACGCATAATCTTTCAATGTACCTCCTTTCGGAGTCATCACCTTCAATGTTTCCTTTTTGATAGACACCATGTCATCGTTCAGTTCAGCGCCGGCCATATAGCCATTACCCCAGTACAAGTAAGATTTACCGGAAACCGGATCGGTAAACACATCCACATCAATCTGCTGTCCGTGTCCGACCGGAGAATCTGTAATAATCGGTTTACCCATATCCTTGAAAGGTCCTATAGGAGAGTCTGCCACAGCGACTCCAATCTTCTTGCCCGAATCATCGTTCGGGTTACCGCTATAATAGAAGAAATATTTATATTTTCCATCAATCAGTTTCTCTTCAATAGCCGGTGCCCAGGCATTTCCATTCGCCCATGGAACCTGCGGAGAACGTAAATCCAGCATCACTCCTTCGTAAGTCCAGTCTTTCAAGTCAGCCGAAGAGAATACGGTAAAATACCATCCTCCCCATCCCGGTTGTCCGTCTGTAGTAGAATAAATGTAATAACGTTGAGTTTTCTGTGAATACAGCACTTCAGGGTCTGCATGGAATCCCGGCAATACCGGATTTACCGGCAGTTCACCCAGTTCAGCCGGTTTTCCCCATTTGTCTGTAATGCGCTTCAATTCTGCACGGGTAATAGGAATGATGGTACCATGACGAGGATGGAAATTCATCTTCACCGCATGATCTATCACTTTGAAGTTTTTCAAGTCGGTTGTTTCCGTGAACTGATAAGCTCCCTTCATGTATACATCGTACATCAGAATGTACTTGTCCTGTCCAATCAGTTTGAACGTACCGGCTCCTTCCACCGCTTCCTTTGTCTGCTGTTTATAGTCCGGTTGTTCTTCCCATTCTCCGGAAGTCAGCGAACGAGTGGTTGCCACTTTAATACCGTTACCGTGTCCTTCCGTTTTATAGAAAAGATGGTATACCCCGTCTTTATACACGATATCACCGTCTATACAAGACTTTTTGTCCTTCGGGATAAAAAGAGGTTTCGGTTCTCCTTCCAAGTCCGTAAAATCTTCATTGGCATACGCATAATAAATTACGTCTACCCCACCGGCATACTGCATAGACCAGTAGACCATGTACTTCCCTACTTCCTTATTATAAATAGTCTGAGGAGCCCATACACGTTTCAGCTTTTCCTGCCCCGGATAACGTTTCTGTATATTAATGACAGAGTGCGACCAGTTTACCAGGTCAGTAGATTTCAACAGCACCATTGCCCGGTTAGAATCCCAACCATTATCCGACACCATATCGGTCAGTACCATATAAAAAGTCTGACCGTCTTCTCCTCTCAGGATATGAGGGTCGCGCACGCCACCGGTAGAACTGATTACTTTTGAATCAAGCACCGGTTTGTTATTATTCAGGGCATAATAGGTATATCCATCCATACTTACCCCATAACATACGGCTTCTTCACTGATATGATTCCCCGTAAAATAAGTAAACAAATAAGCTACATAATCTTTTTCTTCCACCAAGGCGGCAGACACTGATTCCGAAATAAACGGAAGTAAGAATAACAAAGACAGGATTCTGTTTCTCATATACTTTATATGTTAACGTTTGATGCAAAGATAGGGAATTAGTGTATCACATACAACTATTAATCATGCAAAAAAGGAGGAGAATCGTGCATTTTTATAACCTATAAACCGTTATTACCTTGGAAACTTAAAGTAATTTGTATATTTGCACTTACTGTAACCGTAAAAAGAGTTGTAATATATGCAGTATAAGCCTATATCACTGCATTATAAACAAAAACATATCACCATGAAAAAACAAATGAAACAAATCGCCTTACCTCTCTTTCTGGGAGGTTTGATAGCATGCAGTCCTAAGACTGCCGTAAACGAAACTGACTTGTTGGGCAACTGGACAGAAATACTTCCTACTTCATCCAACTTCGTACAAGGAATGACACTGGCAAAGGAAGGAAAAGCCTCCTCCATCGGCATGGCCACTCTGCAATATGAAAGCTGGCAACTTCTGCCGGACGGACAGCTCATTCTGAACGGAAAAAGCATCGGAAACGGACAGACAATTTCATTCTCAGATACACTGGCCATCCTGTCTTTACAACAAGACACTCTCACCCTTCGGAAAGGGGCCGATTATCAGATAAAATATGTACGCCAGCCGGAATCAGCACCTTTAGTCGGAACAGACAAGGCTTCTACGGGATACACCTGGTCGGACGTATTACAAAAAGACATCCGGATTTTTGAGACAGGACAAAAAGTACTCTCTTCCACCGACAGCCAGGCAACCCAAGCCGGCTTCTTAGTGTTTGCAACTGATTCTTCAAAGGTAGAAGTGTTCTTACCTGATACCAAAGTCATACTCGACCGCCGTGTGCGTCCTGACGGCATTGCAGTCTGGAACGTAGAAGACGACGACACCTATCAGGTGCAAGCCTGTGCAGACTCCTGGATTGTATCCAGAAGAGGACGGCTACTTTATAACACGCACGGAACCGATAAAAAAATAGAAACCTCCTTCCTCACCGAGGAAAAGACAGAAATCCCTGTGGCATTCTATCCGCATGAAGCCCTCGCTGAAGTCTGTCTGGACGGACAATACATGTTACTCTCGCAGTACCGCACAGCCTCAGGTTACGGTTACAAGAATACCATTCTCGATTTGCGTGGCAAAGGAAAAGAAGCTACACTGACACGTAGTACAGACGGAAAAACCTTCCAGCTAACAGAAAAGGACTAAAAACAGTATCGTATGTGGATGAATCTACTTTTATTAATCGGCGGATTAGCTTTGATTTTAATAGGAGCCAACGGACTGACCGACGGAGCAGCCTCTGTAGCCAAACGCTTTCGTATCTCCGACCTGGTTATCGGATTGACCATTGTAGCCTTCGGGACCTCTGCTCCAGAACTGGTTATCAGCGTACTCTCCTCACTACAAGGAAGTGCTGAAATGGCTATCGGTAACGTGGTAGGAAGTAATATCTTCAATGTGTTGATGATTATCGGATGCACCGCTCTGGTCCTCCCCATACAAGTGGGGCAGGGCACTATGAGTAAGGAAATTCCGCTGGTCATTCTTTCTGCACTGGTACTCACCTGCTTTGCCAACGACTGCATACTCGATGGAGGAAGCCGGGACATCATCAGCCGGATAGACGGACTGGTACTATTAGGCTTCTTCCTGATTTTTATGCGTTATACTTTTGCCATCGCCCGCAACGGAAACGAAGATGGTGGCGAAGAGCAGAAGGTGAAGGAACTGCCGGCATGGAAATCAGCCCTATATAGGAGGACTGGCCGGATTAATTTTTGGCGGACAATTTTTTGTAGACGGTGCCTGCGGTATTGCCCGTTCATTAGGTGTCAGCGACTCTATCATCGGACTTACACTGGTGGCCGGAGGTACCTCTCTGCCGGAACTGGCAACTTCCGTCACGGCGGCCTTGAAAAAGAATCCGGGTATTGCCATTGGTAACGTCATCGGCAGCAACCTGTTCAATGTATTCTTTGTACTAGGATGTAGTGCAAGCCTGTCTCCTCTCCCTATGGGAAATATCAACAACATCGACATGGCTGTACTGGTAGGCTCTTCCATTCTGTTCTGGCTGGTGGGTTGGTTCTTTAAGAAGCGGACCATCACCCGCATAGAAGGAGGACTGTTAGTAGTATGTTACATTGCTTACACGGCCTTTCTTATTTCACAACAATAAAGAACCTTGTTATAAATATTAATCATGAAAAGAATTCTTATCCCTTTGGCAGGTCTTTGCCTATTGACAGCCTGCAATCCGTCTTCTAAAAAGCAAGCCGGAGATTCCGACATTCAGACGGAACTAAGTGAAGTATTCCCCGAGAATCCCTCCAGAGAAGGCTATGAAGGCTTCCAATGGCAGACTGTCACGGGAGCCGGTTTACGGCTGTGGGCACAATGCAACGAAAACCTACGTATCGTCACCGACGCTTCTATTCCGGGTGCACGCATAGAACGTATGGAAAATGGCCACAAACAAACTTCGGACCCGGTTATTCAGATATTGGATATACCGGGCAAGGACATCCATTCACTTATCCCGTTCCTGCAGTCTCACCCACGTATTTTCATGGATAAAAACTGGGCGGACAGCCTGACCTGCGATTTCCGTGAAGTAAAATCCAACCGTGCTGGAGTAACCCGCTACATTCTGGAGCCCACCGGGAAGTCAGCGAAAAAACTGGCTGACCGCGGCCAGCACGAACCTGTACCCTTTACTTGCTATGGATGGGGAGTAGGCAACAGCGGAACACGTTATTTCGAGGTATTCCACACCCATCCCCAGAAAGCAGTCTTCGTTGAGGTGGGACAAGATATGCCTTTGTTTGATGAGCAGAGCATCCAGCTATTCGACTCCATTCAGGTACTCCACGGACAACTTATCATGGGACACGAAGCCTACAGCTTCACTCCCGATGCAGACACTACGGCCTATTGGATTGTTGACAAGTCGGGTGAACTGAAGAAACGCTATGAAGCAGCTCTTCCTTCCGATGCAAAACCCTATACAGCCATACCAGCCAAACTAAAAGTCCGCATCCAGGGCCCTTCTTCCGAGGGTTTTGCAGCTGAGTATGCAGGCGTAATGGAAGTAATGGAAATTAAGGAAGTGAGAGAATAATACTTCTCTTGACAAGAAACAGTCTTTTACACAAAAAGGGTGAAAAGACTTCACAGCCTTTTCACCCTGCCTATTAAAAAGAGAGATTTTATTTTTTATAGATGTGTTTTCCTTCGGTTACTACCTGAGAGGGGTTACCGGTATAGCTAATACTTCCGCTGCCATACGTTTTTGCCGTAATGGAACGAGAGGCACGGCAAGACAAATCACCCGAACCATATACAGCCGCATCGACTTTAACGGCTTTCAGGTTATCTGCCGACAAATCACCGGACGCATTGTCACGAAGTACGGCTTCCTGGCAGCTGCCTTTTATGACCATATCGCCACTGGCATTGACCGTAGCCGTCACCACTTCCTGACATTGCAAATTAGGCACCATCAAATCGCCGGATGCATTGATGGTCAAAGACGCATGCTGACATACGGCTTTGTGAACCGTCATATCTCCGCTGGCATTGATACTGGCCTGTAACTTCTGGCAGTTGACTTGCTGTACATCAATGTCACCACTGGCATTGATTTCAGACTGAAAACTACTGCACTGCACCGTAGGGCATTCAATATCACCGCTGGCATTCGTCTGAAAACGTATGTCTCCCTGTGTTTTCAATCCTTTGGGAATAGATATATCACCGGAAGCCATCGTGGTAAAACGACTGACAGAGGGTGCATATACATCTACCCGGCAACGGTTCTCACCCTGGATGCTGGTACCGTCCTGATAATAAACCCTCAGTTCACCTTTTGACTCCTTCAGTACCACATAGGGCATGACATTGTCTGAAGCATAGATTTCTGCATACGGACTGCCGGAAGTCTGATGATACACCACATCGATGGAAGAAAGTGTAGACACTTCCCGTATATCACCCAAAGAACGTTTTTCCGTCTGGTAGTTTTTACTCGGCTGAATAGTATGAGCAGTTCCTATACAGCTGAAACAGGTCAAGGCACAAGCCAATGTGAGTATGTTCATTCTGGTTTTCATTATTCTATCTCCTTTATTTTTATAGTTATACATTCTATTTATTCTGTTTTCAGATTTTCAGTCGGATTGGCCCGTGCCGCTTTCCATACCATCCCGAAGGCTACCAACCACACTACCAGACATACGATAAGGATACATCCGGCAAACAGGTACCACGTGAGGTCTATCTTGACAGCAAACAATTGCAAAAGCTGTTCACCTACCTTCCAGGCGCACAAAGCACCTATCACTACAGCCGGAAGAGCTATCTTCAATAAATCAAGCAGGAAGATTTTCTGCACGTCGGCCATGGAAGCTCCGTGAATAAGACGGATGGCAATCTCCGAACGGCGGCGTGACACTTCATCGCGCACATACGCCACCAGTCCTGTCAGAGCAATAATCAGGATACACAAGCCCGCAAAGAGTACACTGTTGCGTACATGCAACACGGCATTATAAAGATTTCCCATCTCGCTTCGATTTTCAAAGATGGCAAGAGAAATCTACAGTGAATATTCTGACTTGCAGGAACCCTTTGGTTTGGATGAATCATGGTTAGATGTTACAGAGAGTACTGGTATCAAGGGAGATGGATTAAAGATAGCACAGGAAATCAGTGAACGTATTAAATTTGAATTAGGCATCACTGTAAGTATCGGCATATCTTTTAACAAAATATTTGCAAAGCTTGGTTCTGATTATAAAAAACCAGATGCAATTACGACAATGTATGAAGATGAGTTTCAGACGAAAGCGTGGAATCTTCCAGCATCAGACTTATTATATGTTGGTCGCAGCACATCAAAAAAGTTGGGAAAACTTGGAATCCACACGATAGGAGATTTGGCAAAAACAGATGTAGAACTGTTGCAGGCACATCTTGGCAAGATGGGGGCAGTTCTTTGGAGTTTTGCCAATGGATATGATGATAGTCCGGTCAGAAAAGAAAATACGCATGGTGAGATAAAATCTATTGGAAATAGTACAAGAACACCGAGAGATTTGGAAAATGATGAAGATGTGAAAATTGTTTTTTTATGTCCTATCGGAGAGTGTGGCAGCAAGACTTCGTGAAAATGGATTCAGATGTCGTACAGTAGAAATCAGTGTAAGGGATAAGGACTTGTATTCATTTACAAGACAGACGAAGATATCCAATGTTACGAATATTACCAATGAGATTGCAGAGAAGGCATTTAAGTTATTTCAAGCAAATTATAGATGGAATAAGCCAATAAGGAGCATTGGAGTCAGAGCTTGCGACTTGGTTTGTGATAATTACTGGGAACAGGAGAATCTGTTTACTGATTATGCCATGAGAGAAAAGCAAATGGCTTTGGATAATGCAGTAGACGATATTAGGCGAAGGTTTGGATTCCATAGTATACAGAGAGGCTTGATGCTTAATGATAAATTGCTTTCTTCTGTGAATGTAAAAGAAGATCATATAGTGCATCCAAAAGGATTTTTCGGGTGAAGGGAGATGAATAGAGAACTATGAAAGCAGAGTACAAAGAAATATTAACACCAAGACAGGCGAAAGTGTATGAAAGCATTATTTTTTACCAAAATAAAAAAGGGTATGCGCCAACTGTGAGAGAGTTATGTAAGATGGTAGGTGTTTCTTCTACATCTACAATTTCACTTCATTTGAGCAGGATAGAAGAAATGGGACTAATAAAAAGACAACAAAACTTTCCGAGGGCAATCAGCATACTCTAGGAGGTAATTGATGTCAAAGGTGTATGTGGATGTGATGGCAGAGTTCACGAGAGATGGCGATTTAATACCAAAGAGCTTGAAATGGACAGATGATGTATGGTATGAGATTGACAGAGTAACAGATATAAGACGTGCCGCCAGTTTAAAAGCCGGAGGTGCGGGGATGAGGTACACATGTATTATTGGGGGACAAAAGAGATACTTATTTAATGAGGATAATAACATGTGGTTTATGGAAGGACAATAAGTTAATAATTACTTAATAGATAAAGGAAAATGATTATAGTTAAGTTTTCTAAAGATCAGCACAAGTCAGGGCAGTAATGCATCGGAACTTCTGACTACAGATGACTTGCAAAGGAACAGTTTCCCATCCGTTTGCGAGTACAAAATAATTGATTTTGTATTGCAAAGGAGTGAGTTTAGTGGAGAATAAAATTCAATTTCGTTGTAAAAAGTGTAACAAACTGTTATTTAACTATATATCAGGAGATTTACACATTGAAATGAAGTGTGAACGCTGCAAACGTATATTAGTGTTGAAGAAATACCAAGAAAAATACATTAGCATTCATTCCGCAAATGGGATATTTAGAGTGTGAATAAAGAACAGGGTATGTTCATAAATTTAGGAAGATACCCACAGATAATTAAAAACTTAATAAGCCCACCTGACAAGGGCGGTGTTTTATATATAAAGCACTTAGCACCAAAGACGCAGGGGAAAGATCAGTAGAAGATACTGACTTTTCCTTGCGTCTTTTTTGATGCTCGGATTTATAACTAGCAATCCTCTTTTACTGACCTTTTATGGTAAAGCCTGCTATGATATACTTAACTTGTATGCGGTCTGGATGATGGCATACTTAGA
>OGZW01002235.1_pt1 | contig 15256 bp, 14 predicted proteins | sample 1577001 | NCBI WGS metagenome assembly OGZW01 (sample SAMEA3541519, study PRJEB24748) | human gut metagenome | biome: human gut; feature: human-associated habitat; material: faeces | place: China | collected 2012 | reverse complement strand
GGTCGTAACCGTAAACTGCCTTGCGGCTGTTGTCGATGACACCGATTGCGCCGTTTGCGAACTTCAGGGTAACGAGAGCGGTGTCTACGTCGCCTGCCTCGCCGATGCCCGGGTCTACCAGAACCGAACCGATGGCGTTGACCTCAGTGACCTCGCTGCCCGCCAGGAAGCGCGCCATATCGAAGTCGTGGATCATCATATCGTAGAAGATACCGCCGGAAACCTTGACATAGGATACCGGGGGCGGCTCCGGGTCGCGGGAGGAGATCTTGATGATATTGACCTTGCCGACCTTGCCGCCGCGGACCATGTCGTAAACGGCGCGGTGGTTGTGGTCGAAGCGGCGGCAGAAGCCGATCTGGAGCTTGACGCCTGCTTCCTTCGCTGCGTTGATGGCAGCGTGCACCTTGGTCAGATCATAGTCGATCGGCTTTTCGCAGAAGATATGCTTGCCTGCGTGCGCCGCCTCGATGATGTACTTGGAATGGGTGTCGGTCGAGGAGCAGATGAGCACTGCTTCGATCTCGGGATCGTTCAGGATGTCATTTGCGTCCTTGGTGGTGTTCGGGATGCCGCAGGACTTGGCAAAAGCCTCGGTCTGCTCATTCATGAACGGGTCGGCGATGGTCTTGATCTCCATCTCCGGAACGAACATGGAGATGTTCTTTGCGTGTACCTTGCCGATGCGGCCTGCACCGATGATACCTATTTTCATAGGAAGATGCCTCCTTAGCATTGGGTGTGATGGTTTTTTGAGAGGTTTTTATTATTCTGTCAGAGCGTTGGAGCGCGGTTCTTGCAGAAAGACCGCCGTAGGCGGTATAAAATTGAGGATTTCGAAGAAATTCTCATAAAAAGTCGGGGTGTGTACCTGGCTTTTTACACAGGTAAGAAAATCGGTGTGCCGCTGTGCGGCGCGCTGATTTTCGCCCGGGAATCATCCGCGGCAAAGCCGCGGTGTTTCCCATCTCCTTGAAATGCGTGCATTTCAAGGAATTAAGGAATTATTTCATCCACTCGTCGAACTTTGCCAGACGAGCCTCTGCGGTGTCCTTGGTGATGATCTCAGTGCCGGTATCGACGACCTTGTCGTACTGCTCGCCATTGAGGATCTTGACCATGGTCTCAACAGCCTTGTAGCCGATGTCGAAGTTGTTCTGTGCTGCGGTCATGGTCAGCTCGCCTGCTGCGACTGCCTCGCAAGCAGACTTCTGGCCGTCGAAGCCGAGGAAGATGGTCTTTGCGTAAGCCGGGTTCTCCTTGGCGGTGCGTGCTGCTGCGAGCGCCATATCGTCGTTGTTCGAGCAGATGATCGCCACGCCGTCCGGATACTTGCTCATGATGCCTTCCATCGCGGTTACTGCGAGGTCGGCGGTTGCATTTGCGTACTGGGTTTCGTTGTCGAGGAACTCGCCGCCGGCCTCGGTGATGCCTTCACGGTAGCCGTCCATGCGGGCGGTGTTGGTGGAGTCGCCCTGAACGCCTGCGATCTCGATGCACTTGATCTCGTCCCAGCCGTTTGCCTTGGCGGCCTCGACTGCGGCCTTTGCGCCTTCCTTAGCGGCTTCCTTGTTGCCGGTGCCGACGAAGGCGAGGCACTTGTCGGAGTCGATGTTGGTGTCATATGCTACGACCGGCTTGTCGGTGCTCGCGATCGCGGTAGCGACTGCTTCGGACTGGAGCGGAGCGATCAGATAGCCGTCATAATCCGCGACCAGATCGGTCTGGATGGAGTTGAGCTGCTCCTCGTAGTAGGTCTCTCCCGGAGGGCCGTAGATGGACAGCTTGACTTCTTCCGGATGGTCCTTCTCATAGGCTTCCGCACCGGCCTGAATGATGTTCCAGAACTCAGCGGCGTTGGTCTTGAGCGTCATGCGGATCTTGTAGGGCTCGTTCGAAGCGTTGTCCGAACCGCCTGCCGGGGCGTCGCCGCCGCCGCACGCTGCGAGGCTCATTGCCATCGTTGCTGCCATCAGAGCCGCCATAAGTCTTTTCTTCATCATAGTGAACTCTCCTTTTCTCTTCACTCTCTTTTGTGATGCACGGTTCTCTCTGTGCTTTTCTGTGCTTCCGTGCTCTTTATGTGCTTATTATAGCGCGTATATGAGCCGAAGAATGTAATTATTGTTGAGATGATGGGACGTCATGCCGGGTGGCTTACTGCGGCTGCTGCATTAGCGGAAGGTAAGAATGGTAATGTGCCATATCTTGTTTATTTAGAAGAAAAACCATTTTCATTGGATCGTTTTATTGATGATGTGAAGGAAAAGCTGGCCTCAACGAATGCTGTGCTTGTTGCGGTTAGTGAAGGTGTACATGATACAGAGGGGCGCTTCTTATGTGAACAGGAAGAATCTAGAGAGTTAGATGTATTTGGACATACGAAGTTATCTGGTACTGGAAAGATTTTAGAGGAAGCGGTTCGGGCAAAGATTGGCTGTAAGGTTCGTTCGATAGAATTGAATCTGTTACAGCGCTGTGCAGGGCATATTTTAAGTAAGACGGATATTGAGGAGTCCGGTAATCTTGGCGCGAATGCAGTTAAGCTTGCAGTAGCCGGAGAGAGTGGATTAATGTCTTCTCTTACAAGAGTGTCTGATGCTCCATATACGGTAGAGTACAGTGGCGTTGATATTCGTGAGGTTGCGAATAAAGAGAAGAAGATTCCTGTAGAGTGGATTAATGAGGCTGGTAATGGAGTGAAGGAAGAGTTAATTACTTACTTAACCCCATTGGTGCAGGGCGAAGTAAGTAGTATTTATGAGAATGGTATGCCAAGCTATCTTCTTTTAAAGTAATTTTTAAGAGGAATGGGATATACATTTGACAGTGATATAGCCTCTGGCAGGATTGCAGAGATGCGCAGAAGAAGTATGTCACTATAAGTACTGTACTGGAAAATGTACTTGCCTTTCATTTCTCAGATGTTATAATAAGACTATGATAAAAAAATAACAAAACAATAACAAAACAATAAAAGAATAATTATCTAAGATTATGTAAATCAAAGTTATGCAAGTATATAGTAACTGATATTTGATTTTGTGAGTCTGGATAGTTATAATAATAGAAAGATAAATATCGACTCTGACAGTAAGGTTTTCCGCGCTGGAATAGTTTGAAATTATTTAGAATTTGCAATTGAAAATCGAGTAGTAAATCTGTATATAAGTTGTATAGAAATGGAGATATTTTTAATTCAATTATATTAAGATTACAAATACGCTTGATTTTCTATAATTGTATAGATTCTAAATAGATACGATTTGTTTTAAACAAAGAAAAGAATAGTAAGAATAAAGTACGAAAAGTGCAAAACTCTTCTGTTCTACCTTACGGTCAGTCTGTCGGTCAGAGGTAGAATAGAGGAGTTTTTTATGTTAAAGATTGCGGTTTATGGCAAGGGCGGGATTGGAAAGTCCACGGTGACCAGTAATTTAGCAGCGGCATTTGCCAGTATGGGAAAGAAGGTTATTCAGATTGGCTGTGACCCGAAGGCAGATTCTACGATTAATCTGCTTGGGGGTACGACACCGATTCCGGTAATGAACTATATGCGTGAATATGATGAAGACCCAGAGACAATTGAGGATATTTCAAAGGTAGGTTACGGTGGAGTTCTCTGTATTGAAACAGGTGGTCCGACACCGGGACTTGGCTGTGCTGGTCGTGGAATTATTGCGACATTTAGCTTGTTAGAAGATTTGGAATTATTTGAGATACACCAGCCTGATGTTGTGTTATACGATGTTCTTGGTGATGTTGTCTGTGGTGGATTTGCGGCACCAATTCGTGAGGGGTATGCGAGTAAAGTGTTGATTGTGACTTCTGGTGAGAAGATGGCTCTTTATGCTGCCAATAATATTAATAATGCGGTGAAGAACTTTGAGGACAGAAGCTATGCGAAGGTGTATGGTATTGTGTTAAATCACAGAAATGTGGAAAACGAGACAGAGAAGGTTACTGAGTTTGCGGATTCCGTAGGGCTTCCGATTGTTGGTGAAGTGCCAAGAAGTGACGAGATTACCAGATGTGAAGATAGGGGAATGACTGTTGTCGAAGGTGAACCAGAATCTCCGGCGGCACAGGCATTTTTAAATCTTGCAAAAGAACTTCTGGAAAATGCACAGGATACAGCGGAGGAAGATGTATGGTAGAAATCATAGCAAAAGAGACAGAGAAAAAGAAAGCAGAAGAAGCGTATTTTATTACCACAAAAGAACTTGCCGAAGCAGGCCGAGATAATATTCCCGAAGAATTGATTTCCTCAAAGCACCTTATCTATAGTTCACCGGCTACACTTGCGTATAACTCGCCGGGAGCGCAGGGGTTTGGTGTAAAGAGAGCAGGCCTTGCGATTCCGGGTTCGGTTATGCTTCTTTTAGCACCGGGCTGTTGTGGAAGGAATACAACGATCTTAAGTGAGCTTGGCGGATACAGTGAGCGATTTTTCTATCTGATGATGGATGAAACGGATATTGTAACGGGAAGACATTTGAAGAAGGTTCCACAGGCGGTAGAAGAGATTTATGATTGTCTGGAGACAAAGCCATCGGTTGTTATGATTTGTCTTACTTGTGTAGATGCTTTGCTTGGAACCGATATGGAGCGTATTTGTAAGAGAGCACAAAAGGCGGTTGGAATCCCGGTTCTTCCTTGCTATATGTATGCGTTGACAAGAGAGGGAAGAAAGCCGCCGATGGTTCATGTCAGACAGTCGATTTATTCTCTGTTAGAGCCAAAGAAAAAGAAGAGTACTTCCGTGAATCTTCTTGGACATTTTGCTCCGTTAGAAGATGACAGTGAACTTTATGATCTGTTAAGACAGCTTGGGATAAAAAAGATTCGTGAGATTTCCCGATGTAAAAACTATGATGAGTATCTTGATATGGCAGAGGCGAATTTTAATCTGGTCTTAGATGCGGAAGCACGTTTTGCGGCGGCCGATATGCAAAAACGACTGGGAATTCCGTACATAGAACTTACAAGGCTATATCAGCTTGATAAAATAAAGAATCAATATACATTATTTGCAGCGGCATTAGGAAGTAAATTTGATGATGATGCTTATTTTGAGGAAGCACTTGCAGCAAAAGAAGCTTTTAAGAAAAAGTATCCACATGCAGTATTTGCAATTGGAGAAGGCTGTAACGCCAATGCATTTGAACTTGCATTTGCGCTGATTCGATATGAGTTTGCGGTAGCAGAAGTATTTGGAAATCTGTCGAAAGAGGATTTTGTTTATATCGAAAAGATGGCGAAGTTAAGTCCAGAAACAAAGATTTATTCGAATCTGGAGCCAACGATGATTTACTATGAGCCGGGCGAGAATCCAGTGGATATCGTTATCGGAAAGGATGCTGTTTACTATCATCCAGAAGCAGCACAGCTTGAGTGGAGTGATGATATACAGCCATTTGGGTATCGTGGAGTGAAGCATTTCTTTGAGGAGTGTGAACGGGTACTGGATGAGAAAAATGCGAAAAGTGAAGCAAAAAATTTGAAAAATAGTACAAAAAATATAAAAGAAGAGAAAACACTGGAAAGGGGGACAAATTAAATGAAGGGACTTAGAAAATATCTCTCCCCATTTGCTCCGGACCAGTCGGGCGCAGCAGCGGTATTATGTGAATTTCACGGACTGATTATTATTTTAGATGCCGGCGGCTGTGCGGGAAACATATGCGGATTTGATGAGCCAAGATGGTTTGAGAGTCGTAGTGCAATTTTCAGCGCAGGACTTCGTGATATGGATGCGATTCTTGGACGGGATGACCGCCTGGTAGAAAAGATTGGAAAAGCCTGCGAGAAGCTTTCCGCAGATTTTATTGCAGTGATTGGTACGCCGGTTCCTGCAGTAATCGGAACGGATTATCGCGCACTTTCCCGAATGATTGAAAAGGAAACAGGAATTCCGGCGCTTACAATCGACACGGACGGAACAAAGCTTTACGATGATGGTGAGAAAAAGACATGGAAAGAATTATTTAAAAAGTTCGCTGTTGAAAAAGACGTGGAGCCAGGACGTATTGGAATTATCGGGGCAACCCCTCTTGAATTTGGCGGTATTTATGAAGAAGATTTCCTGAAAAAGTATTTTGCCGAAAAAGGTTTTTCAAAGGTTGTATGTTATGGAATGGGCGATGGCTTAGACGCTGTAAGAGAGGCGGCAGCAGCAGAGAAAAACATCGTTGTTTCGCCGGCAGGAATTGCAGCAGCAAAGTATTTACAACAGAAATTTGGAACGCCATATGAGCTGTTTTGTCCACCGGAGATTATTCCAGAATGGAAAGAAAAAAAAGAGCAGATAGAACCCAAAATGCAAAAAGAGCAGGTAGCAAGACTGTTGAATGTAGAAGAATTATCTGAGAAAAAGATATTAATTGTTCATCAGCAGGTGCTGGCGAATACGTTGAGGGAAGAATTTATTTCTGCAAATATAAATGTTGCATCCTGGTTTATGATGAATAAAGGGCAAAAGAAAGAACAGGATATTCTTTTTAAGGAAGAAGATGACTGGATCACTTACATCAAAGAAAATGAATATGACATTATTATCGCCGATCCGCTACTGAAGAAAGCTGTGCCATTTTATAAAGGAGAATGGTATGACTTACCGCACTTTGCAATCTCAGGAAAGAAGAGACAGAGCGTATGAGAGTCTGTATCAGAGTATTTGGAATTGTGCAGGGGGTCGGCTTTCGCCCAACGGTAAAGCGTCATGCCGATGCCTGTGATATTGCCGGAAGTGTGAGTAATAAAGGACCTTATGTGGAAATCTTTGCAGAGGGCAGCGAAGAATGTGTGAATAGCTTTATAAAGCAGATTCAGGAAGAGCCTCCCAAACGGGCGGTTATTTTGAAACTGGATGTGGAGAATGTGGAATCGGGTGAGGATGGTATTCATAAAGTTGAATCTGAAACAGACTCCAAAGAAAAGTTCCAAATCATAGAAAGCGAAAAAGAAGAAGGAGAAATCTTCGTATCCCCGGACATTGCCATTTGCCCAGAATGTAAGAAGGAACTTTATGATAAGAACGACAGAAGATATCTGCATCCGTTTATCAATTGTACCTGTTGTGGACCGCGTCTTACAATCTTAGATTCCATGCCGTATGACAGAGTACGGACGAGTATGGGAGAGTTTCCGATGTGCGAGAAATGTGAGTATGAGTACACGCATGCGGAAACGAGAAGATTTGATGCACAGCCAGTCTGCTGTAACGACTGCGGGCCAGAAGTATATTTGCTTGGGAGGAAAGAACGGGGAGCAAATGCGATTCGTTATACAAGAAAGGTAATCAGCGAGGGTGGCATTGTAGCGGTAAAGGGAATCGGCGGTTTTCATCTTTGCTGTGATGCGGCGAAGGAAGAAACAGTTGCAAGATTACGACAGAGGAAAAAACGTCCGATGAAACCATTTGCTGTTATGATGAAGGACTTAGATGTTGTGAGAAGAGAATGTGAGACAGAACCACATTTAGAGGAGATTCTTGACGGGCATCAGAAGCCGATTATTTTACTTCCGAAAAAAGAAGGGGGAACGCTTTGTGAGAGTGTTGCACCGGATAATCCAAAGATTGGAGTTATGTTACCATATGCGCCAGTGCAGCTTTTGCTTTTTGATTATCAGGACGAAACGAAGGTTTCTGATTGCCTTGTGATGACCAGTGCGAATACTTCTGGAGCGCCGATTTGCCGTGACGATGAAGATGCATTAAATGAGCTGAGCGGGCTTTGTGATGTGATACTTTCCCATGACCGAAAAATACGGCTTCGTGCGGATGACACGGTTATGGATTTTTACCGGGGAGAGCCGTATATGATTCGGCGCTCCAGAGGCTATGCGCCTCTTCCATTTATGATGGGAAATGAATTTAAAGGTCAGGTGCTTGCGGTCGGTGGTGAGCTTAAGAATGCGTTTTGTATCGGAAAGAATCAGCTATTTTATCCATCGCCTTACATTGGTGATATGGGAGATGTACGGACGGTAAAGGCGTTAAAAGAGTCTGTGAAACGAATGGAAGAACTGCTGGAAACCAAGCCGCAGATTGTTGCCTGCGATATGCATCCGTCTTATAATACAAGAGCGGCGGCAGAAGAGATGGGGCTTCCTGTATTTCTCGTACAACACCATTATGCTCACATCCTTTCCTGTATGGCAGAGAATGAATGGACAACCGAAAAAAAAGTTATCGGTGTTTCTTTTGATGGAACGGGATACGGAACCGACGGAACAATCTGGGGTGGAGAAATTCTGTTGGCAGACTATGATTCTTTTACACGTTGGGGGTGCATCGAACCATTTGCACAGACAGGCGGCGATGTTTCTGCAAAAGAAGGCTGGAGAATTGCCGTATCTCTTCTTGGAAAGATTTACGGAAAGGAAAATGCCCTTCAGATTATTGAAACATTAGGACTTTGTGAGCCAAAGCTGGCAAAACTTCAGTTTACGATGGAAGAACGAGGAATTAATACTGTACAGTCTACAAGTGCCGGAAGATTATTTGATGCGGTGAGTGCGATTCTTGACATCAGAAAGTCCTCTACATTTGAGGGGGAGGCATCTACATCGTTACAGTTTGCGGCCGAAAAATGGCTGGATGCCCAGAAGAAAAAAATAGCAGGCTCTGAGGATTTTGCAGAATCTGGAATAATTACAGACTATGAAGAACTAAAAAGTATTTCTGATGTAGCGCAGAAGAGTGTTGTAGAGAAAAACAACTCTATAAATCAGAATATAAAAGCGGATTTATATTATTTACCAACATTATCTCTTGTCAAAGAATTAGCAGAGAGAAAATTAGCAGGAGAAAACAGCAATCAGCTTGCCTTACATTTCCACAGGAGATTAGCAGAGATGATTGTCTCTGCCTGCGAAAAAGCAAGAGAAGAAACAGGGATTAATACCGTTGCATTAAGTGGCGGTGTTTACCAGAATAAATTACTTTTAGATTACAGTGTAACCATGTTAGAAGAAAGAGGATTTCATGTGCTGCGACACCATTTACTTCCGCCAAATGACGGGGGAATCAGCCTTGGACAGGCGGTGGCAGCAATGAGAAGTTTACAAAAAGGGGAATAAATTATGTGTGTAGGATTACCAGCAAAAGTTATGACAATGAAAGATGGAATGGCGGTTGTAGATGCGTCAGGAGCGAAAAGAGAAGTTTCAGCAGAACTGATAGAGAATCTTGAACCGGGCGATTATGTAATGGTTCATGCAGGAATTGCGATTGCAAAGATTACAGAAGAAGATGAGGATGAGGCAGAAGATCTTCTGGAGGGGTTACTATGAAAGAACAATTAAAAAAAGCAAAAGCAATTATTGAAGGCTATGATGGTCCTGCTGTCCGTGTGATGGAAGTGTGTGGAACACATACCCATGAGATTTTTCATCTTGGTGTGCGAAAGATTTTGCCGCCGCAGGTGGAACTGATTTCTGGTCCGGGTTGTCCGGTATGTGTGACACCGGCAGGTTTTATTGATGAGGCAGTATGGCTTGCTTTGGAGAAAAATGTAACTATTTGTACCTTTGGCGATCTGGTTCGTGTGCCGGGAAGTACAAAGAGTTTAGCGGATGCCAGAAGTCTTGGCGGCAAGATTCAGATGGTCTACTCTCCGATGGATGCCTTTGAATATGCCAAAGAGCATAAAGACGAGCAGGTTGTCTTTCTTTCCGTTGGATTTGAGACAACAACTCCGGCAAGTTGTCTTTCTGTAAAGATGGCAAAAGAGGCAGGACTTACAAACTATGCACTTCTTACTGCGAATAAAACAATGCCGGGTGCCTATGAGATGTTGAAAGACAGTGCCGATGTTTTCTTATATCCTGGCCATGTTAATGCGATTACCGGCAATGCATTGAATAGAAAGCTTTGTGAGGAAGAAGGAATCAGCGGTATAGTAACCGGCTTTACTGCCAGCGAGATTTTAACTGCATTTGCTGTATTATTAAAGAAGTTCCCGGAAGGCAATCCGTTTTTTGTTAATGCCTATCCAAGGGTTGTTACGGAAGAGGGAAGTATTCCGGCACAGAAACTGATCAAAGAATGGATGGAACCATGTGATTCTCAATGGAGAGGACTTGGTATGATTAAAAATTCCGGACTTCGCCTGCGAAAAGAAGCGCAGGACTTTGATGCAAGAGTGAAGTTTTCGATTCCGAAGATGGAAGGAAGAACGAGTCCTGCCTGCCGTTGTGGAGATGTATTACAGGGGAAATGCCGTCCGACAGACTGTAAAGTATTTGGAAAAGGCTGTACACCACTTCATCCGATTGGAGCCTGTATGGTATCGAATGAGGGAGCCTGCTCAGCTTATTATCAGTATAATAGCAGGGGAGAATAACTTTCACTTACAGAGTATTAGATATAATAAATTATAAATCTAAAAATATAGTAAAAAATAATAAGAGGAAAAATCATGGATAACTTAAAAGGAAAAACAGTTTCTCTTGCTCACGGTGCAGGAGGAAAACAGACAAGTGAATTAATTGACCAGGTATTTAAAGCACATTTTGCCAATCCAGAACTGACAAGTGACGATGCGGCAGTATTAAAGATGAAAGAGGGAAAGATTGCATTTACCACAGATGGATTTATTGTTTCTCCTTCAGAATTTCCGGGAGGAAATATCGGAAAGCTCAGCATTTGCGGTACAGTAAATGATTTATCCTGCATGGGAGCAAAGCCACTCTATCTTTCCTGCGCCTTTGTTATTGAGGAAGGTTTCCCGATGGAGAAATTAGAAGCAATCGCAGCGGCAATGGAAAAGACAGCAAATGAAGCTGGAGTAAAGATTGTTGCCGGAGATACAAAGGTTGCCGGAAAAGGTCAGGTAGACGGTGTATTTATCACAACCACAGGTATTGGTGAGATTCAGGAGGGCGTAGAGACTTCTGGATTCATGGCAAAACCAGGTGATGCCGTTATTGTCAGTGGAGATATCGGAAGACACGGCTGTACTATTTTGCTTGCAAGAGAAGACTTCGGAATTGATGCGGATGTGACAAGTGACTGTGCACCACTTTGGGGAACAGTACAGGACATTTTATCTGTGACAAAGGATGTTCACGTTATTCGTGATGCGACAAGAGGCGGTGTTGGAACTGTTTTATATGAAATTGCGGAACAGAGTAAAACAGGAATCCGTCTGAATGCAGAGGCAATTCCGGTGCAGGACAGCGTAAAAGGTGTATGCGGAATGCTTGGATTAGAACCGCTTTACCTTGCCTGCGAAGGCCGTCTTGTCATTTTTGCACCAAAGGAAAATGCAGAAGCAATCGTAGCTAAATTACGAGAAGGAAAGTATTCTTCAGAAGCTGCAATTATTGGTGAAGTAACAGAAGAAATGCCAGGAAGAGTTGTAGTCACAACAGAAATCGGAGCGGAAACTTTACTTCCACCTCCAGGTGGAGAGCTTTTACCAAGAATCTGTTAATTGGAGAAAGGAAAATCATGGAAGACACAAGAATTGCCGTTCTTTCTATTATCGTGGAGGACAGTGAAAGTACAGCGAAATTAAATGAAATGATTCACGATTACGCAGAGTATGTTGTAGGCAGAATGGGTATTCCTTACCGAGAAAAAAATATTAGCATTATCAGCCTGGTGATTGATGCTCCACAGACGAAAATCAGTGAGCTGTCCGGCAAGATTGGACGACTCTCTGGAGTGACGGCGAAAGCTGCCTATGCAAAAGTGTGATAAAAGGGAAAAAGTATGATTAAAATAGCGGTATATGGAAAAGGTGGAATCGGAAAGTCCACGACTGTCTCAAATGTGGCAGCAGTATTTGCCAGCCAGGGACTCAGAGTTATGCAGATTGGCTGTGATCCGAAAGCAGATTCGACAGTTTTACTGCGTCACGGAGAAAAAGTAGAGACAGTTCTTGACTTAGTACGGACAAGAAAAGAAGATTTCACCTTAGAAGAAATGGTAAAAGAAGGCTTCGCCGGTGTTTGCTGTGTGGAAGCCGGTGGTCCTTCGCCAGGACTTGGCTGTGCCGGAAGAGGAATCATTGCGGCATTAGAGACATTGGAGAAAAAAGGTGCATATGAGAAATACCGCCCGGATGTTGTCATTTATGATGTTCTTGGCGATGTTGTCTGTGGTGGATTTTCCATGCCAATGCGCCGTGGCTATGCCGATAAAGTATTTGTTATTACTTCTGGTGAAAATATGGCAATCCATGCGGCAGCCAATATTGCAATGGCAGTAGAAAACTTCAAAGACAGAGGATATGCACAGCTTGGCGGCCTCATTTTGAATCGCAGAAATGTAAAAAATGAGGATGCAAAAGTGGAGGAATTAGCAGAAGATATTCACAGTAAAGTCATCGGAACTTTATCAAGAAGTGCGCTTGTCACTGATGCAGAAGAACAGAAAAAGACGGTGATAGAAGCGTATCCGGATTCAGAAATGGCAGAGGAGTATCGGATTCTTGCAGGAGAAATCTGTACACTTTGTGAAATCTAAGAAGTTGAATATGAAGGATTTACAGGGAGGGATTTATTTTGCTTAAAATGCTTCACGGAAAAGCAAAAGACGAACAATGGAATAATCAGATAAAAGAAAAATTATCGCCTTCCTTACAGGAGGAGATTCCTTTTCAGGATGCGGCATGGCCGCTGCCTTTTGTCCCGGGACTTGAATATAACAGCCCGGCACACGGCACATGGAATATTGTACATATGGGAATGCTCCTGCCAGGTTCTCACCAGATTTATGTATGCGGCGCAAACTGTAACAGAGGTGTTATTCTGACTGCAGCAGAAATGAACGCAGGAGACCGTTTTTCTTTTGTAGAAATAAAGGAAGAAGATTTGTTCAACGGGCAGATGGAGGATCTTGTCATTGAAGGTGTCAGTGATATTCTTCACAAATTGCCGAAGAAGCCATCCGTTGTTCTTTTATTTACGGTTTGTGTGCATCATTTTATGGGATGTGATCTGAACTATATTTATGATACGCTAAGAAGTCGCTTTCCAGAACAGTGTTTCGTGGATTGTTACATGGATCCGATTATGCAAAAGGAAGGGCTGACTCCGGACCAGAAGTTGCGAAATGCTTTATATAATCCACTTCCCATGCGGGAAAAGAATTTAAAACAGATAAATATTATCGGAAATGATTTTCCGACAAGAGAAGAAACCGAATTAAAGACAATCGCAAAGGCAGCAGGATACACGGTAAAAGACATTACAGAGTGCGAGGGGTACGAAGAATATTTATCCATGTCAGAAAGTTTCTTAAATATTGCCTGCTATCCACTTGCAAAGTACGGTGCAGAACAGTTATCTAAACGACTTGGCATGAAGTTTCTCTATCTTCCATTTTCATTTCATTATGATGAAATTAATGCACAGTTAAAAAGCCTCGTAAAAGAAATGCCGGGAGCGGTGATGCCAGATACCAGCCTGTTACGAAAGCGGTGCGAACGCATTTTACAGGAAACAAAAGAGCTTGTTGGCGATACTAAAATCACCATAGATGCCACCGTTGTTCCAAGACTTTTAGGACTTACAAGATTACTGATTTCCCATGGATTTTCGGTAGAAAGAATTTTTACGGATGCTTTTTCGGCAGAAGAAAAAGAAGACTATCTCTGGTTAAAAGAAAATGCTCCTAATTTAAAAGTATGTGCGACGATACATCCCAATATGCGGGTATATCCAAGAAATCCACAGGAAAAAATACTGGCAATCGGCCAGAAAGCCGCTTACTTTTCAGGAACAGAGCATTTTGTAAATATGGTAGAAGGCGGAGGGCTGCATGGCTATGATGGTATTTGTGAACTCTGCCAGAAAATACAGCAAGCCTATCAGACAAAAAAGGACACAAAAGATTTGGTAGTCCGAAAAGGCTTGGGATGTGAAAGCTGTATATAAATGAAAGGATTTATTTATGAAACAAGTATCGGTAACATTATCAACCTATACAGCAGATGTATCAGGGGTATGTTCTGCCCTTTATGAACTTGGCGGCATGGTCGTTATCCATGACCCGTCCGGCTGCAATTCCACCTATAATACTCACGATGAACCACGCTGGTATGATATGGACAGCCTCATATTTATTTCCGGACTTTCACAGATGGACGCTATTATGGGAAATGATGATAAATTCATCAATGACATTGTGCGGGCAGCCAAAGAATTAAAACCTCGTTTCATTGCCCTGGTACGCACCCCAATTCCCTTAATGACCGGAACCGACTTTGAAGGAATCGCCCGCGTCATCGAAAAGCAGACACAAATCCCAGTCTTTTATTTCCCGACCAGTGGGATGCACAGCTATGTAAGCGGAGCAGGAATGGCGCTGGAGACAGTAGCAAGAGAATTAGTACTTCCAACGAATGCAAATGGGCATTTTAAAGAAAATGGAATAGAAATAGAAAATGTATCAAACGAATTATCTGTAGCTGATACAAAGAGGCAAAATCAGCAGAAGTTAAAACAATCGGAACAAAAGCAAATAGAAAATACAGAATCAAAACAGAGTAATTCCAAAATAAAAATAAACATTTTAGGAGCAACCCCACTTGATTTTTCCGTAAACTCCACCTTAGATTCCATAAAAGAATTCTTAAGTAAGCACTTTGAAATCATCAGTACTTTTGCAATGGGAAGCACCATAGAAGAGATACAAAAAGCCGGCGAAGCCGATGTGAACCTCGTTATTTCATCCGTGGGATTTCCAGCCGCAAAAGTATTAGAAGAACGATTTTCAACACCGTATGTCATCGGTACACCAGTCAAAGGCTTTGCAGGTATCATTGCCGAGAAATTAATAGATGCCGCCTGGACAGGAAAATCACAGACAGCATATTTCTCTGTAACATCATCAGGAAAAAACATAAGCAGGGCAGCCAACGGAATTTATATCATAGGCGAATCTGTCATTTCCCAGTCATTAAAAGCAGCGATGGCACTCAAACAGGGAATAGATGCTACAGTCATCTGCCCACTAGAAACCGAACCAGAATATATCGGGGAAAATGTATTGCTTTTTTCATCGGAAGAAGAGATAAAAGCGGCAATAGCAGAAGCAAAAACAGTCATAGCAGATCCAATATACAAAACTATCTGCGCTGACGAAACAAACTTTATTGCACTACCACATGAGGCATTCTCTGGGCGAATCTATAGAAAAGAAATCCCCGATTTAATGGAGTGGGTTACTATTTAATTCATTAAGCAAACTACAGACGAAGCCAGTGAACTTCATAAGCCATATTTGTGCTTTTAGTCGCGG
>OGZW01002218.1_pt1 | contig 15301 bp, 10 predicted proteins | sample 1577001 | NCBI WGS metagenome assembly OGZW01 (sample SAMEA3541519, study PRJEB24748) | human gut metagenome | biome: human gut; feature: human-associated habitat; material: faeces | place: China | collected 2012 | reverse complement strand
CCTGCGCCTGCTGCTCGTCTGCTGTATGCCAACGGCAATAGTTCAGAATTTGTGGGTAGTACGCTGCAATCAAAATGTCCAACGCACCTGTATCTCCGCTCTGCGCTTTCCGCAGCAATAATTCTGTCTGGATACGGTTTACCCCCCTTCCTGTCTATTAAAACGTCCCATATCACCAAAATGATTTCCGTTTTTTCAAAAATTTCAAATAATTGTCTTTATCCTGTTCTTATAGCTTTATCATAATAAAGAGCCTTGTGTTTTTTCTTGTCAAGAGGGCTGGCACCGTCCAGCCCTCTCTCTTTTTGCCAAAGTTTCCCGTACGTTTTCTTGCAAGCTGCCGAAATCAGCGTGTTTTCGAAAGTTCGCGTTTGCGAAGCGCAGCGCAGCAATCATAACCCCGCGTGAAAACGCGGGGTTTGCAGAACGGCCCCATAGGGGCCATAATACCAGCCGCGCCTAAAGGCGCACAATGAGCGACGTCAACCGCACACTGACGTCGCTTTTACTTTCTCATACTATCTGCAGGCACTTCTGGCGAATCGTCGTCATCGAAGTCAGCTACATTCTTGAATGGATCTTCGTATTCCTTGAAGCTCAACTGGTCGCACATCTGATCGTTGAACTCTTGTTCCTGAATGTATTTGCGGATCTTGGCTTCATTTCCACCTACTGTATTTACGTAATATCTTTTCGCCCAGAACACTCTCCTTCCGTATTTGTATTTTAGGTTTGCATGTCGCTCGAATATCATGAGCGTACTCTTCCCTTTGAGATCCCCCATGAAATCTGCTACGGCAAGTTTGGGCGGTATCGACACAAGCATATGGATATGGTCTGGCATCGCGTGTGCTTCTATTATCTCTACATGCTTGTAATCGCATAGTGTCCTTAGTATTTTTCCAATTTCTTTTCTTAGCTTTCCGTATATCACTTTCCTGCGATATTTCGGTACTAGCACTATGTGATATTTGCAATTCCAGCTCGTATGTGATAAACTTTTCTCGTCCATATGGATGAACCTCCTTTTGCTTTAAGTATGCGGTTGGCGTTACCCGCTTCTATTATAGCAAAAGGAGGTTCTTTTTCTACCGTTTCAACGCTACGGCTCTTTTCTTCCACAAGCATAGCTTGTGGTTTTCTATATGAAAAAGAGATAGACTTCCCCGAGAGAGGTTGTCTATCTCTTTTTTTATTGTAAGTTGCAACTGCAACTCCCAATCATTTCAACAATGCTTTCAAATCTTCTTCCGGCGTTGTGATCGGCGCGATGCCATAGTTTTTCACCAAGAAATCAAGGACGTTCGGCGAAATAAATGCCGGCAGCGTGGGGCCAAGGCGGATATTCTTAATGCCCAGATACAGCAGCGTCAGCAAAATGCACACGGCTTTCTGCTCGTACCATGATAACACCATGGACAGTGGCAGGTCATTCACACCACAGCCGAAAGCATCCGCAAGGGCAACAGCGATCTGGATGGCGCTGTAAGCATCATTACACTGTCCGATATCTCTTTTCCACCGAAATTCGTTTCATCATGAAGACTTACATTCCAAAAGCCATCCTTACGCTGGCATTTCTTCAGAGCCTTGCTCATTGCAAGGAAGTCGTTAATATAATCCGCACGATGCAGTTCATCTGCCGGAATCTCCTCCAAAACACGCACTAATGCAGCGTATGCCCAACCATTACCACGGCTCCAATAGCAATCCTCTCCATTCGGTTCTTTATAAGGGGGAACAAAATCCGCATCCCTCCACCACAATCCATCTTTGGGATTGAAGAGTCCGTTCTTACCATGCACATTGCGGGAATAACTGTACATATCCCACATCTTATCATTATACTTCTGTTCTCCCGTCAGTTTACCCAATTTAGCGTAAATAGGCATTCCCATTTGTATGGCGTCCACCCAAGTCCAGTCATTCACCTGCGGAGTATTGACTATCATGTCAATACAGGCTTTGATTTTTCGGATCTTCTCCGGGTCGGAAGACATATTATACAAATCGATATAAACCTGTCCGCAACACTGGTCATCGGCATTACGGGTAATATTCCCGTTGCGCATTCCCCATTTATGATAATCAGCCCACTGATAAGCATAATTATAATAATCTTCCCGTGGAAAAATAGAATGTAGCGCCATCAATCCCTCATAATATACTCCCCGCGTCCAAATATTGCTGGGACGAATAATACCATTATAAGACGGCGTACGATAATCTGCATACTTCTTCATGAAGTAATCATTCACTTTTACCAAAGTTTTAAGTGTCTCTTTTCTGTCGGGTAATCCTTGTGCACTGACACTCCCGCAGATGAGACTCATAAAGAGGAAAACTCCTATCAATTTCTTTTTCATGATGTGGTTATTACTCATTAATACTGTTCTATATCTTAATCTACCTATTGTTTCACACTAATTATTGTACCCTTCACCATCCACGGTTATATTCCGGTACACCACTTTTTCGACATCATCTGTCACAAACAAAGGACGCCCATCCGGCTGTTTATAATGGAAATGTACATTATCCAGCGTCACTCCCTGTGCATGACGGATATAAAAACCTTTTGCCGGAATAGTACCAAACATCCATGGTTCCGGATAAGTCTTTTCATTCTCAGGCGGAATACGCTTGCCATCTTCCGCCGTATAGCCTCCCTGATGATAAATATGGATATTGCTGAAAGTTACATCCTCGATCCATGCTCCCGGCACCCCACTGATAATGGAAGAGTAACGTGAATCGGCATTGAATACATTGACATTACTGATAAGAATACGCTTCATTGAACCTACTGGAGTACCTTCGGGGCTACGCATACGTTTGCCAAGGCGCAGGAAGAAAGGGGCATTCACAATATCCCGCATTGTGATATTGCTGATAACAATATCTTCCAACTGACCGCCATCCACCGTTTCAAGGGCAAGACCGCGGCAACGCTCAAAGATACAGTTCGTAATAGCAATGTTCTTGAAGCCGCCACTGGATTCAGTGCCCAACTTTATACGTCCCGTTACATAGCCGTGATCGGGCGCCTGCGGTTCATCGCGCTGCCATGTGGCATCCAGCATCGTTCCACGGTCGTAACCGGTAACATAGCAATCGGAAATCGTCACATTCTCCGTGTCCCTAAAACTTCCGAGGGCGTAGGATGCCTTCAATACAATAGCATCATCCCACGGACTGTTGACACTACATCCCATTATACGGACATTTTTACAGCAATCTATATCGAATCCGTCACGGTTGGTATCCACTTTCAGGTTGATAATACTCAGATTATCCACTCCGGTAGCCAACAAGGCAAAATGTCCGCAACGCAACATAGAGAAATCTTTCAGTGTGATATTTTTGCAAAGCTTCAAGCTGATAGCCTTATTTCCCACTCCCGACAAACGACTTTCTTCACGAGTCAGTCCACGACCATAGATTAGTCCGGGACCGCTAATAGTCACATCTTCAATGCCGATTCCCCAGATCAGGGAGTTTTTCCAATGACTATGACCAAAGTCCTGATAACGGTTATGTTCGTTCGGTTCAGCCTCATCATATCCACCCTCCGGAGTAGGCAATGCCGCTATGATGCGCGCACCCTGTTCCAAATAAAGATGAACATGGCTGGCAAGCCGTATGGAATAGCAGGTATATTCTCCGGCAGGGATATATACGGTACCGCCACCTTCACCGGCAGCCGCAGAGATGGCACGATTAATGGCAGGCGAATCAATAGTCACCCCGTCGGCCCTGGCTCCATAATCTTTCACATTATGGATGGACGCCTGCATCAACAGCACCCAGCAACAAACCGATATGAACACAACCAAACGCTTCATCTCTTATTTTCTTTTAGAAGTAATTCCGGTAACATAAAGTAATTATAATCCGCCTTAGCATTCTGTTTATAGAAACAGAAGTAACAATTCTCTTGCGCAGTCCAGGAGTAGAAACCGGAAAGTACAGGAGCATCTGTTTTCTTTCCCGAATGATACAATTCAAATGGAGTTTTCTGCTGATGGGCATCCGACAAGCGAAGTTCAGAACCAATAGGCATGATTCCCGAAGTAACCCGCAAACCCATGCTTTCGCCATAATATACAGTGACAGCATTCTCTTCATCACTGAATACATTGTCACGACAAGCCCCGGGAGAGATTATATTTCCTTCTTTCGAAAGAGTTTCATCTTCATTGCAAGCTCCGAAAGCCCAACATAAAGATATATTTTGGGGTAAACGGGAGCCGGAAACCTCCATTACAAAACCCTTCGTATCTGCCAAAGGACATATTACCAACCTAACTTCACCCTTTTCTAACAATGCATCCTTTATGATATATATCCGGTCTCCCGTTTTCTTCAAATTACATTCATCCAACCAACGACTTTCATCACCTACTACTATTCCGAGTCGGAAAGTACCCGCCCCTTTAGACAAACAGAAAGGAAGCACCTGTGCTTTCACTTCCATCAGCACAAGGACTAACAATAATAATATCGTAATGCTTCTCCTCATAGTACCCAGTATTCCGTTAATTAATTCATGCTGCGAAAATAGGCCATTTCACAGTTTCAATAAATGGAAACATGTACATTTACATGGAAATTCATCTAAAAGAGTCCTATTTTGCAGGAAATTGCACTATTTTCCATAGGCTCTTTTTTCTGAGCCACTTATCTTTGCGTACATATAAATCCAACAAGAAAAACATCCATGAAAAAGCAAATCTTCACCCTACTTTGTGCATGCCTGATGAGCGAAATGCTCTTTGCACAATCAACATGGTTCAATGACAAAGACCTCACCCTGACCGGTGTTTACTACTATCCCGAGCATTGGGACGAAAGCCAATGGGAACGTGACTTCAAGCAGATGCATGACTTAGGTTTTGAGTTCACCCACTTTGCCGAGTTTGCCTGGGCGCAACTGGAACCGGAAGAGGGTAAATATGACTTCGCCTGGCTGGACAAGGCAATCGCTTTGGCAGACAAGTACAAACTAAAAGTAGTGATGTGTACTTCTACCGCTACCCCACCCGTCTGGTTAAGTCGCAAATATCCTGAAATCCTGATTAAGTATGAAGATGGTACAGTCCTCGACCACGGTGCCCGCCAACATGCATCATTCGCCTCTCCACGATATCGGGAGCTCGCCTACAAGATGATAGAAAAGTTGGCACAACATTACGGCAATGATCCACGCATCATAGGCTGGCAGCTTGATAACGAGCCTGCCGTACAGTTTGATTATAATGAGGCGGCAGAAGTAGCATTCCGCAATTTCCTGAAAAACAAGTATCACAATACTATCAAAGAACTGAATGATGCCTGGGGCACTGCTTTCTGGAGTGAAGTTTATTCTACCTTTGACGAAATCACCCTCCCCAAGACTGCCCAGATGTTTATGAATCATCATCAAATACTGGATTACCGACGCTTTGCCGCCGAACAAACCAATGACTTTCTGAACGAACAATGCCTGCTGATTAAGAAGCATGCCCGCAACCAATGGGTTACCACCAATTATATCCCCAACTATGATGAAGGCCATATTGGTGGAAGTCCCGACCTGGATTTCGTAAGCTATACTCGCTACATGGTTTATGGCGATAACGAAGGCATCGGACGTCGCGGATATCGGGTGGGAAATCCGTTACGCATTGCCTTTGCCAACGATTTCTTCCGCCCCGTACAAGGAACTTACGGAGTAATGGAACTGCAACCGGGACAAGTAAATTGGGGAGGTATTAATCCACAACCACTTCCCGGCGCTGTCCGCCTGTGGCTCTGGAGTGTATTTGCAGGAGGAAGCGATTTCATTTGTACGTACCGTTACCGCCAACCGCTTTACGGAACAGAGCAGTATCATTACGGAATTGCCAACACAGACGGCACTACCATCACCCCCGGAGGACATGAATTCGAACAATTCATCAAAGAAGTGAAACAATTGCGTACACAAGCAAAAGCACGTGATGTGAAACCCGCTGATTACCAAGCCCGTCGCACCGCCATACTTTTCAATCACGAAAATGCATGGAGCATCGAACGCCAGAAGCAGAACCGTACTTGGAACACGATGGCACACATCAACAAGTATTACCGTACGCTAAAAAGCTTCGGCTCTCCGGTCGATATTATTAATGAAAGCAAAGACCTGTCACAGTACCCGGTAGTCATTGCTCCTGCCTATCAGATGGCAGACAAAGCATTAATAGATCGTTGGACTGAATACGTAAAGAATGGCGGTAATCTGGTATTAACCTGCCGTACAGCACAGAAAGACCGTTACGGCCGTCTGCCCGAAGCACCTTTCGGTTCACAGATCTATGATTTGACGGGAAATGAAATAGAGTTTTACGACCTTCTGCTCCCCGAAGAACCGGGAAAGTTTGTTATGGATGGCAAAGAATACCCCTGGAATACCTGGGGAGAGATACTGAAACCAAGTAAGGATTGCCAGACCTGGGGAAAGTATATCGAAGAATTTTATGAAGGAAAACCGGCCATTACTACCCGCAAACTTGGTAAAGGTACTATCACTTATGTAGGAATTGACAGCACAGACGGAACTTTAGAAAGAGATGTGCTTAAAAAGCTCTATACAAAACTGAATATATCTGTAATGGATCTGCCGTATGGAGTAACGATGGAATATCGCAACGGTTTGGGAATAGTTCTCAATTATGGCGACAAGCCCTATCACTTCAATCTTCCTGAAGGAGCCAAAACTTTGATAGGAACAACAGATATTCCGACGGCAGGAGTACTGGTATTCGCAACAAAGCAATAGTTCAAAAACGGCATCTATTTATACACAATAAGTATCATGAGAAAGAAACTATTATTTATCATCTTCTGCCTGTCCGCTCTCACGGGATTCGCACAGACAGCAAACACTCACTCGCAAACGGATGATCTGAAAGGAAAACGTATCGGAGTCATTGGTGACAGTTATGTGAAGAACCACAAAGAACCTGTTGAAAATACCTGGCACTATGCGTTTGCTCAAAAACATGGCATGGAATACTTCAATTATGGTAGGAATGGGAATAGTATTGCTTATTCCAGCCCGCGCTGGGGCGAGGCCATGTACATAAGATATAAAGAGATGACAGACAGCCTCGACTATGTTATCGTAATCGGAGGACACAACGATGCTTTCAAGCTTGATTCCATCGGAGGAATAGATAATTTCAAAGCTAAGCTGGAAATACTCTGTAAAGGCCTCGTAGAGAAATATTCCACAGCCAAAATCTTTTTCTTTACCCGATGGAACTGTAAAAACTTTAAGGAAAGTGACTCCGAGAAAGTGGTAGACGCCATGGTTGAAGTCTGCGGTAATTACAGCATTCCCATCTTTGATTGCGCCAGGAAGGGAGGTATCTATGCCGACAATGACACTTTCAGAAGAATATATTTTCAGGGAGAGAAGGACACGGCACATCTGAATGCAAAAGGTCATGTCCGCTTCCTGAAAGTAGCGGAGAACTTTATATTACAGTATTGAAGCCACTGTGGGCTCTTTGACCGGAACACCTAGCTGTTTCCTTTTTTCATCTTTATCGTAAGTAGCAGTTCAAAATTGGTTTGATACATATAACTCGTTTTCGCATCATGTTTTGTTATTTGAAGATACTCAGTGGAGCCATCCAGTAAGTGTAAAATCAAGATCATGTCAAGTAAACAAGAAAAGGGTTGCCTCATCTGCCTACAGAGGACAACCCTTTACAAATCAACAAAACTATATTATCCTATACCCTAAATTAATACCCCGGATTCTGCATATCCTTCTTTTCTTGATCTGTCAGTGGTTCACCATTGTCATTAGTCAAGCCATCAAGGAACGACTGAGGAATAGGACGCAGGTTATGATGTTCTTGAATATAGAGTGTTTCAGGATTGAAAAGTTTGGCACGCTTATAAAGAGTCTTCGTGCGGCTCAGTTCATCCCAGCGATTCCACTCACCCAATAATTCACGAGTACGTTCGTTCAGAATAAAATTAACCTTACCTTCTAGTGTATTAACACTCAGTCCCATTCCGTTCAGTACAGCTTGGTCTTCTGCAGGCAGGTTGTTCCAACTGGAGATTTGAAGGCTAGATGCATTCCACGATTCACTTTCTACCGGACGTTCCACACCCGTAGAAAGTACATAAGAATTCTTCTGGATAAACGAATATTCAAATGCCTGCTGATTCGTCAACTTAGCGCCATTGGCATCTTTGTTACCTTTTGCACAATTGCCTGAAGCTGTTGAGTTACTCTTGAAAGCAATAGTACCATCTACATAATATTCACGGTCTTCACCGGCTTTCCATTCAGCACGTTTGCGCAGCAAGTTAATAGTAGCCAATGCGCCTGCATCATCACCATTACGTACTTGACATTCAGCTTTCACAAGGTAGGTCTCACCAACACGAGCCATCGTTACATCGCGGTGTGCATCCCCCTTTTCACCGGTACGGCTACCATCGGCTGTTTTGTTAATACCACAGAACATATTAGAACGATTGGCTGCCGATGTACCGTAAGTATTCATCACATATTGACCTTCAGCATAAACCGGGGCTACATTGGGTACCCATTTACCCGTTTCAGGATTGACAAATGTATGCTTAATAGCCGCACGACCAAACTCATCCTTACGAAAGCGTGTGTCATCCTTCTTATTCAACAAGAAGAGAACTCCTTGATCGCCAAATGTGGGCGCATTTTCAGCTTTAACATAATCGGGCGTTGCTACGTTATTGCAAATACCATAAACCGTTTTAAAGGTTTTCCACATACGAGAATCATTCACATTATCAAACACAGCATAAGTATATTCTGTAGGACGGCAACGCTGGAACTCCATGTCGCCGATATACTGACCACGGGGAACATAGCCACCTGAATAAGTGTTGTACTGCGAAGAGAAATAATTATAGGTACGATTTCCGTAACGGCCAACAGTAGTCGAAGCATCGTTATGCAAAGCCGACATCAAGATTTCTTTCGACTTTTCAATATTACAGTCCACCCCTGTCCAGTTGGAATACAAATTATTATAATCTTTTTCCAAGCCACGCGCATCAATGACTTCATCACAGAGCCGGATGGCACGGTCAAGATCGGTCTTTGCAGGATAATTACTCTTCCAAGTGCAACGCTCGCTTTGGCGATAGAGTAGAGCTTTAGCCAAGAAATGGGCAGCCGTATATTTAGTCCACGTACCAGCACCACGCCAATCGTCTGTACGAAGCAAATCATACGCTTTCTGCAAGTCATCAATGACTTGATTCAGTACATCTTCACCACTAGACAGCTTGAAGTTACGTGGAACGCCTGCACTTACATCAATAGGTTCCAGTTGTAATGGGCAACGCTCGTATTGGCAGAACAGACGATAATAGTTGTATCCACGCAAGAAATAAGCTTCCCCCAAGGCTGAATTGCGATCCTGTTCACTGGCTATGAGAGGAGCTTTTTGCAACAGTAGATTACACGTTGCAATACCAAAATACAATTCGTTCCACAAATCTGCAGGCGAAGGATGGTTTCGACGCGACGATCCTGCCGGATTCATTTCAGCCGTATTATAGTCCATCCATCCAAGCGAAGTTTCGTCTGATCCCATTGAAAATTCATCACAACCATAAAGTGTAATGGCATAAGCCCATTCGTATCCAAAGTGCCAACGCAGGTTACCATAAAGACCGGCAGCCATGGCCAATGCGCCCGCACCAGTTTCAAGCAAAGCATCCGTAGTAGTATGGTTTGCATTTTCTTTCAGGAAGTCATCACCGCATGAGGTCGTACCAAACATTATTGAAGCGGCAAGAATACCCGATAATATTTTATTAGTATTTTTCATATTCGTTTTTTTGTTTAATGATTAATGATTAGAAACCTACATTCAAGCCAAACGTAACACCACGATTGTAATAAGACGTACCGAGATCGAGGTCAATGTAATCAATAGATGAATAGATGTCACCCAGATTACGTCCTTGTACATATACTTTCAATGAATTGATACCTATCTTTTTACAAATGTTTTGCGGGATGTTGTACCCCAAAGAAATATTACGCAGTTTCAGGAAGGAAGCATCCTTATAGCCCAACAGACCGGCATAAGAGTCACCCGAACCGTAGATAGGCATCTGCCATTCGGCATTCGGATTATCCGGTGTCCAATAGTCTATTTCACGCTGCTGGAACTGGCCGGCCTGTGCCTCGCCTCCTGTCGAAATCATGTAACCGAAACGACCGTACAATTCAATTCCCAATTCAACACCTTTCCAAGTAAAATAGTTACTCCAGCCCAACGTCCAGCGTGGGGTCTTATTACCCAAAATTATCTTATCATCGTTGGCATCAAGCTGGTAGTCTCCATTCTGATCTACCGGCTTCACCATGCCGACCTTGAATTTGCTTCCCTTCTCATTCCACTTAGCCATTTCCGCCGCATCTGATTCTTTCCAGATACCATCGGCAGCATAATCATAAAAGACTCCTATAGATTGACCAATGAACCATGTGTTGTCAATCATATCATTCTTGCCATTAGCCAGTTCAACAATCTCTTCTTTCTGATAAGCTGCATTGAGAGATGATACCCATTCAAAATCCTCAGTACGGATGGGAGTTACATTCAACGAAATGTCCACACCGAAGTTCTTTGTCTGCCCGATATTCTGCATTGTAGAAGGATACCCTGTCAGAGTAGGAATATTTACGGACATCAACAAATCTTTCGTCTTGGAGTGATAAACGTCTATCGTACCATTGATACGGTTACTTAAGAATCCGAAATCAATACCATAGTTCCACTGTGTAGTTTTCTCCCACGACAGGTCTCTATTAGCCATCGAATTGGCTTTCTTACTCATATCTACATAGTAAGGCTCATTAGTCACAAAAATCATTTGGTTACCCGTCGAAAATGGCATCCAACCTGTAAAGATTCCACCCAATGTACCATAAGGGCTGACGGAAGAGTTACCCGTTGTACCTACACCAATACGCAGTTTCAAATTGTCAATCCAAGTAATGTCTTGCATAAACTCTTCCTGGTTAATGCGCCAACCAAGGGCGGCTGACGGGAAAAAATCCCATTTATTGCCTGCCGCCAGTACTGACGAACCGTCGTAACGTCCTGATACAGTCAAAAGATAGCGATCATTGAACGAATAGTTTATACGAGCCATGTAGGATGCCATCTGGCTTTCGGTCAAACCGGTACCCATGCCTGCTTTGTAACGGGATTGTGTAACATCAACAATCCCCATGTTATTCCATAGCATTTCGGGAACAAGGATATCAGATGCACTCATTGAACCGCTTTCATGGTTATTCTTTGAAGCTGTCTGCAACAATGTCACGCCGATGTTGTGCTTGCCAAACTGGCGGTTATAGAGAATCATATTGTCCAGCGTCCAGGAAAAATAACGGTTAGACCCCCAACTGGCATAATTCGTTGAACCGGCAAGGGATGCCGATGAACTGTCGCGGAAGATACCATTGCGATTGTAACGAAAATCAGGACCAAAAGCAAACTTATAGCTCAAACCTTCCAACGGTTTCCACATCTTACCGAAATCCAATTGTGCGTAGAAACTAGCCAATGCACGATAATTTTCACGATCATCGTTCACCTTCTTCCATTCATCCACTACCGTATAAGTACGTGATTCGGTATGCGGCGTAGCAATCACATTTCCTTCATCATCGTATGGTACAGCATAACGAGGAATGGATTTGGCCAGTCCGTAAATATCACCGGGGCCGTTATTCGTACCGGCCATACGATCCACACCATACTGTTGGTCTGCAAACGACATATTAATCGATGCTCCTATTTTAATCCAAGGTTTCGGTGTAATATCTACAGTTGCAGCCAGATTAAAACGCTCATATTCCTGTCCTTTCTGCGTACCTTTGTTATTTAAATAGCCGAAAGAGAAAGATCCTTGCAGATTCTCACTACCACCAGTGGCGCTCAATGTATGCTCATGAGTGATACCTGTACGCGTTACGATGCCTGTCCAGTCGGTATTGCTTACTTTGGAACCATCCCAAGAGTTACCTTCCCAGCCTTTGTTTACATTTTTCAAAGCATAGGTGTCACCCGCAAAGATTTTTTGGTCGTTCTCATAAGTAGGCGCATTACCAGGAGCGTAAACCTCCGGGTTATTGTTGTAGTACGCCCAGCGCTTCCAAGTAATGTAATCACTGGCACTCATCACAGGCGACTTATCTTCTATAGTTTCCATAGTGACCGTTCCAGAGTAATTTAAGGCAAATTGTCCCACTTTACCGCGTTTAGTAGTGACAAGCACAACACCATTGGCACCACGCGAACCATAAATAGCCGTAGAAGAAGCATCCTTCAAAATGTCAATCGACTCAATGTCACGCGGATTTAGTGTCTCGATCCCCCCTGCACTCAAAGGAACACCATCCACGACATAAAGCGGAGTATTACTGGCATTCAATGAACGATTACCACGGATACGAATAGAACCTACAGAACCCGGACGCTGACTGGAAGTAATATCCACACCTGCCGCCTTGCCTTGTAATGCCTCAAAAGCATTGCTTACGGGCTTTGCATTCAGTTCCTTACTTCCTACGCGTGTCAAAGCACCCGTCACGTCACTCTTCTTCTGAACGCCGTAACCTACTACCACTACTTCATCCAACATTGCATTATCTTCCTGCAATGTCACCTGGAAATTTGTTTTTCCTGCAACAGAAATTTCTTGGTCTTTATAACCTATAAAAGAAATAGAAATCGTACCATTGTTAGGTACATTGGAAAGAGTAAATCGACCATCCAAGTCAGTAATCACACCATTAGTAGTGCCTTTAACCAGAACATTGGCACCAATAACCGGTTCACCGGTTTGATCAATTACAGTACCCGAAACGGTTTTGCTTTGTGCGGCGGCTCCTATAGCCAATACCGAGAACAAAGCCACGAGAAACAGCCGTTGGAGTTTACCCAGACGACTCAACAGACTTAAATTCTTGCTGTTTTTCATACTTTAATTATTAAGTTAAACAAAAGTTAACTTGATAATATCCAAATAGAATAGCTGAGGCTCTGATATAGAGGGATATCAAGACTTTCAATACAATAATTCAGAGCAAAGTTTTACGCTTATCATTTGAGTTTCTCCCTGAGTTGGTTATTAAAATGTTGTGCTTCCAAGTTTTTCATTCAAACAATGTTTTCATCAATCTTTCCTACATCCTACACCGATGAAGATTTTTCTTTGATTTTCAGGTGTATATGTGGAGAATGAAGAGGCACTTTATCCATAACATACTCATCCTCAGTTCTTATGGATGGTTTCTGTAAGCCTCGCCAGATCGCACATAAATATCCTTTTTTGCAGTAGATTTGAGTTTATTTAATTCGTTGGCGGAATTTGGAAGCTGTCAATATCCTGTCAGAGGTATAGCAAAAAGGGGGCAAACCCTTGTTTGCTCCGTACCATCTCCACATAGAGGTACTTCTAACCGAATCTGTTACGGAGTTGATACGGACCGGATACTGCCCAACTCCAGCCTTGATCTCTTTCGGACACAAAGGGAAAGTCATTCCGCCAACTGATCGCATACTTTACAGAACACCACACAATAACTCTCTTAACGCCACACGGTAACTCCATTTACATGCCGTGGTAAAACTCGTTACATACCGTGGTAAAGACCGTTACAATAAGCGGTAAAGACCGTTACATCCTGTGGTAAATGCTTTTACATTATGAGAAAAACAATTGGTAAATGTAATGCGTTGAATATTAAAGCATTATTAAAGAACTTGCATTTATTGAATTAATCGGTCGAGAATTGCTCTGAACACTTTATCAGCATGCTCCTGCATGATTCTGATATAATTGAATATGGGACGGTTGTTTTTCATGCTATGCCCTATGCAATATTCTATTTTTTCTATTTCAATTCCTAATTCATATCCATGTTGGGCAAATGTTTTTCTGGCGGAGTAATAGGATACTTTTCTAGTAACTCCGGCTAACTTTGCCACCTTATATATATGTCTGAACACTAAACTATATACTTTCTCATAAGACGAGTATTTGCCAAAGACTAATTTTCCGCTTTCTGATATGTACTTATTGATGATATCTTGTGCTTCCGGTTGAATGGTAAAGGCTATTTCGTTCTCACTCTTCTTGCTGTTCCGGGTTTTATGACGCACATACCGCATGCAGTTCCGCTCTTTAAAATCGTATTCCATCAAGTCTCTCAAGTTAATGCCACCTAAATAATAAGTAAGCATGAATAGATCCCGTACCATTTTCAGGGTCGGTTTGCACAATTTTACATCCCTGATTCTTTTCATTTCATCTATGGTTAAGTCTAATTCCCTGACGTTACTGACTGGCATTTTGAATAGCACAAAAGGATGGACCGGATAATTTACGTAGTTCATTTTCCTGGCATAGTTCAGTATGACTCTTATTAAGGTAAGGTAAATTCTGACAGAGGTTGCGGACAACCCTTCTTCTTTCATTGTATTGGCAAAACCTTGTATATGCAGTGGCGTAAGTTGTATCAGAGGGAAATCTCCTTTCATATATTTCTGAAATCTTTCACAGGCTATCCTGTACAACTTATAGGACTTCTTTTGCTCTTCATTTCTCATAGAAGAGAGGTATTCGTCAGTTACCACACGGAAAGTAACTCTTTTTTTTTGTTGTTCACGGGTAATGGTATGTATCAACTCCGTACACGACAGTGTTTGTAAATAATGGATGGATGATAAGATTTCTTCGTATTCGTAGATTATCTTGCGCAGGCAAGTGTTAATATTTGCTGCATTTTCGTGCCTGACGACTTTACCATTTTTCATTTGGTTTGCAGAATCCAATATGAATTGAGTAGAAATATATCTGGTTTGCGAACGGTGCGCTACTGCAATTCTTATTCGATGTCTTCCATTGGATAACTTTTTTGTAGGTACAATGACTATTGAAAGATTGGCCATATTCGTTTTTGGATTTATATGTTTCTCGCTACAATATTAGAGTAACAATTCCGATAATAAAATGCCCGGAATAATCAAAATGCTACGAGGACTAATCATTTTGATTTTATTCACAGTCGTTGATACTATTTTTCAGTTGAAAAGACTGAATTTTCCATGCTTTGACACAATCCTACATTCCCTTTTTTGTACTTTGCATATATATTTGCAACACTTTTTCACAGGTGGGAGACCTTAATTCTCCTGAGAGAATAGAAAACTAACTTTTGTTTAACTTAATAATTAAAGTATGA
>OGZW01002216.1_pt1 | contig 15306 bp, 10 predicted proteins | sample 1577001 | NCBI WGS metagenome assembly OGZW01 (sample SAMEA3541519, study PRJEB24748) | human gut metagenome | biome: human gut; feature: human-associated habitat; material: faeces | place: China | collected 2012 | reverse complement strand
CCAAGCCCGGCAAAAACTACCTTTGATTTTGCACCGCCTTCTTCTCCCGCCAGAAGCACCTCTGCACATGCTGTCCCTTCCGGAAACGGCAATGCCCCGTGTTCCTCCACGATCAACGCATTGCGAAGGGGTACCATAAACAGGACACCCAACAGCCCGCCGCAGACTGCGATCGCAGCAATCTCCGTAAACGACGGCATCGCCACCTCATGGCTTTCCTCTGCCCACATAAATAACGCCGGCATGGTAAAGATGGCTCCTGCCGCCAGAGACTCTCCCGCCGACCCAATGGTCTGCACCATGTTGTTTTCCAGGATGGAATCCCTGCGAAGCAGATACCGCAAAATCCCCATGGAAATAACTGCTGCCGGAATGGATGCCGAAACTGTCATACCAACCCGCAATCCCAGATAAGCATTGGCCGCTCCAAATACGACAGCAAGAATCAGTCCCAGTATCAAAGAAACTGGTGTAAATTCCGGCAGTGTTTTATCTGCCGGAATGATAGGTTTCCATTTTTCATTTTTACTCATAACAGACCTCTATTCATAATAATCATACTTCTGTTTATATTATGCTTGTCTGTCCTTCAAATTATACCACATATTTTCGTTAATGTCATTAAAATACGACGCCGAAGCGCCGTGTATGATAACATTGTATTTTGTTTTATAAAACCGATGTCGGGGAAGCTGCCCGTTCTGCCATTCCCTGCTCTGCCACCTGTGCCGCAGAGGCATTTTGAGAAGTATCTGTCCCCGTCACTGTCGTTGTCCCGGTCACAATATCCGTTCCCGCTGCACTCTCCATACCATTCTGCTGCGCTGTATCGCTGCTCTGTCCGGACTGATCCTGCCGGAGCAGATCGATCTTTCTTTTTAAATATTCCATGTCTGCCTGCAGAAGGTCATAATTTTCAGAACGACGATGCCCGTTCTTCTCCGCTTTCGTAATCTGTTTTAATCTCTTTTTTAACTGGAGCACCTGCTGATCCAGGTCCGCTTTGACTGCGGTACTGTTTTGTACATGCTCCTGCTTTTTTATATTCTCATTTTTTCGTTCTTTGCTGTGTACCGTATCGTTGTCACTTTTTTTCTGCATTTCCTCCAGCTTCAGATGAGAAATCTTCCGACGTGCCGTCCGGATCATTTTATTGGCATGGTTGATCGCAATCTGCAGTTCCTCGTCCTTATACTGTCCGGACCCCGCCTTGCGTTTCAGACCGGAAAGCTCTGACTTTGCAGAAGCAAGGGCATTTCCCGCCTGGATTCTGGTTTTGGCACGCATAATTGCACCGGAAATTTTACGGTAATTATAGGTGAGTGTCTTCTTTGCATTTGCATTGGTTTTGGATATATTTTCCCTGCTTTTGCGCATGCTTTCCAGAAGACGCTCCATATACTCTATATCCGACTCAGAATATCCCTGGGTATCTGCATTTTCCGATACATCCTCCCCGTCAGTCTCCGCTTCGCTTTCTGCTGTTTGTTCCGCAGTCACAGTGCCCGTCTTCACCGGAGTTTTTTCATTTGCCCGGTTCGTCATCTGTCCCTTTTCCGGTACAGCGCCTTCCGACGCTCCTGCCCCCTGATCGGTAACGCAGCTGTCTCCCTCATAGGAATACATATTTTGCTGTTGCCTTAAGATCTGCGCTACTCTGCTTCTGCCCTCCGACACATCGTACTGCACATTCTCATCATAAATGCCTCTGCGATCCACAGCACCCTGCTTTCCATTCGCTATACCTGTTGACGCCGTACGCCTTGTTTTTTCTGCTGAAGTTCTCCGGCTTTTGGAATGTCCGGTCACTGTCGTCCTGCCCCGGCGATAGGAACCGTCCATATTCCCTGTAATCATTCCCTGTTTCATTTTCATTCTCCTTGAAAGCAAACCTTCGGTCTGCGCACACATCCATGTTCTGATACAACATATCCTTGCTATAATAATCGGCAAATTTTGTGAATTCCTTTATTTTCCATAGAAAACGACATTTTTCATAAAGCAGGATAAAAGAACACAAAATAAGCGGGTTACACCTCCCGGCATAACCCACTTACAACGGTTCATTCCTTTTCCTTTATCTGACCTTAGAAAATAAACAATTTTTTATAAAGGCTTTTCTGTGCCTTTGGCACCTTCAAAACAACCTTTTTGTTCACGCCCTTAAATGCGTTTTTCTTGACTTTACCTGCCTTTAACAATTTCGTCTTGCAATTAATGCTCTTCAGCTTTGTACAATTCCTGAATGCTTCTTTTCCAATCTTCTTTACATTCTTTCCAATGACAAGCTTCGTAATCTTTGTATTGTCTCTACATGCCTTGGCAGCAATAGAGGTTATCTTATAAACCTTCCCTCCCACGGTAATGGTATCTGGTATATTTACTGTCTTGCCCTTAACAATACCAACAAATTCAGCAGTATTCTTTCCGGTAATGCGATATTTTGCATTTTTGTAAGTTACAGTAGATCCAACGGTTACAGATGTTTTTCCATCACTCGTTGAAGATGGTGCTTTTGTGGAGGTCGGCTTCTGGGTTGGTACTGCTGTAGAAGACGGCTTCTTTGATGCACCCGGCGCTGCGCTTGGATTCGCCGGCTTATCACTTCCACCCGGTGCTGCGGTTGGCACATTCGGCTTGTTGCTCTCTGACGGTGATGCTGACGGTTTCGCCGGCTTACCACTCTCTCCCGGTGCTGCGGTTGGTACATTCGGCTTATCACTCTCTCCCGGTTTCGCCGTTACATCCGGTTTTCCACTGCCTGACGGTCCGGCCGGCTTACTACTCTCTCCCGGTTTCGCCGTGGTAATTGCTCCCGGTGTTGCTGTAGTGACTGCTCCCGGTTTCGCCGTGGTAACCGCTCCCGGTGTTGCTGTAGTGACTGCTCCCGGTGTCGCTGTGGTAATTGCTCCCGGTGTTGCTGTGCTAATGGCTCCCGGTGTTGCCGTAGTAATGGCCCCCGGTGTTGCCGTAGGTACCGATGTCGGAGTTGCATTCGGATCTGCAATAACTTCAATAGAGTAGCTGACGCCCTTCATATTATAATTTTCATCGCCCGGATAAATCGCTGTAACCTGAACTGTACCCGGTGCTATTGCTGTGATCACACCTTCGGATGTTACGGTTGCTACCTCTGTATTGTCTGATTGAAACTGCCATTCAACAGAGGAAATCTTTGTAAATCGAGCTGTCTTTCCCACCATTAATTTATTCACTGTTACAAGTGGAGTTTCCTTAAGCGATCCTTTGTTAATCTGGAAAATGTTTTTTGCCACACCCTCATAACTGCCGCATCCGGTTACCTGTATCTGGGCAGTACCGGCATTGATATTATCAAAATAACTTACTACATAATCGGTTCCATTTGTCAAAGTTTTACCCTGCAAAGTCACAGTAATTGCAGGAGTAAACGCTGTTCCTGTATATGTGTATGTTGCAGCCGGCAGAGTAATCTGGGCACTTGAAATAGACTGCACCGTGCTTGGATCCCAGGTACTCCAAGTGAGTGTTTTACCTGTTTCTACCTGGTATGACAGCTTTTTCGCAACACCGTCTGCTGTCCAGGTCGTATTTCCACTTGGATAATATGCTGTCTTGAGTTTCCTGCAGCTGCTAAAAATCATATTGGCACGCATTGTCGGTTCAGACGACTGAAACTGTGGCAGGTCTCCATAAAAATATACCGCAGTCAATCCTTTACAGTTGAGAAATGCACCATATCCAATATTTGTTACGGTAGCCGGGATCCGAACCACCGATAAACTGTCATCTCCCCAAAAGCAGTTTTCACCAATTTCCACCAATTTTTCCGGCAGCTGTATACTTCTTAAGTTCTTACAACTGTTAAATGCGGAATCACCTATCTTCACTACACTTGACGGGATCTCCACGCTGATCAGATTTGTATTATTGAAAAATACATCCGGTCCAATTACTGTTACCGTATCAGGAACTTTAAACTCTGAAACAATTGTCACAGTAACAAGTTCTGTTTCATCCTTACTGTAAATTGCATTATCTTTGGACATAAATGTCGGATTGTCCTTTGCTACGGTAAGTGTATCCAAATTGATGCAGCCGTCTGTGATCGCAGCAGAAATTTTATCTACTGACGCCGGTATCTCCAGCTCTTTCAGATTCTTGCAATTATAAAAAACACGTCCATCCAATGTTTTTAACGTATCCGGCAAAACAATCTTCGTGCAGTCCAGATTCCCAAGACCTTTGAAGCCGATACCGGTCACTGTATATCCATCAATCCTGGATGGCACTTCCAAAATCTTTGGAGATTCTTTTCCATCATAGGATGTAATCTTTGCATTTTCCCCGTCTAATTCATACCGGAAAAGCGTGTTCCTTTTCGTAACCGCATATGGACGATATCCGCTGTCCTTTTCCTGATTCAGACCGGCATCAATCTGATAATACTGATCGTTGATCTTTACCAGAGCAAGCTTCCTGCTGGAATCCTTTTTCGTTTCATCAATCGACCAGGCATCATATCCCAGTTTCTCAGACAACTTGACAACCGCTTCTGTTGCAGCTTTATCATTACAGCTTTTCAAAATCACCATATCCGAAAGAGAAGAAGATGTTTTGAGATAATCATACTGTGCTGCAAACTTCGCAATCGCATTTACCAAATCCATGTCACTCATATCGTCTTTGATATTTGCATCAATGTAATCTTGTATTACCTGATCCACATAAACAGATTCATAATTTACAAGATGCACCGTCAGGCTTTTCGTCTCACCCTTGTAAGTAATTTCGATCACTGCATCGCCGGGTGTGATCGTATAGTAATCATAGTTGCTCGGACTGGCAGCCAGCACCCATCCGTTCTCATATATCTTCCAATAACTGCGCTTGGCCGTAACCAGACCTTTCGCTGATACAGTCACAGAATCAGATCCAGACACTACCTCGTACCGGGTACCCCTAACATAGTCCGGTATTTGATATTCCTTCGGCAGATCTGCCGGCACCTTGACCTTGGCCCCATAATCACTTCTGATATCATAGATCGTGACCTCCTGATCGTCTGCTGCACTTGCAGGTGTTACCTGCATAAACACAGTCAGACTTAATAACATCATGAAACATATTGATAATCTTTTTAATAATCTTTTCATGCATTTTCCTCCTTGTTCTTGCTTTCCTTCCGGAAAATTATTTTTTCATTATATAACAACATTAGTATATCATTTCCGCATCAGCGTTACTGTTTTTTTCGCGAACGGAGCATATATGGCGTGAATGGTAAAAGGATTCTGTTGTATTTCCTATAAAGTTCTTTTATAATTAAACTATGACATAAAGGAGGACTGCCAATGCCCGTTGAAATTTTATCTATGACACACGACCTGACGACATTACTGTTTGGCATTTACATCTCCGCCTTTTTTCTGGGTGTCCGTCAGAATTACAAAAATACCGGCATCCTTTTTTTATTTTTTTGCGGAGAGGGACTTACCTATCTCCTGTTCTCTCTGACCATCAGCGATTCCTTTGCGCGGCAGATCTATCCGCTGATCGTTCACCTGCCTCTGGCAATCTTTCTTTTTTTATATTACAAATATCCGCTGCTCTCCTGCTTTACCTCGATATTTTCCGCTTACTTATGCTGTCAGGTAAGCACCTGGGTCGGATTGTTTGTTTTGGATCTTACCGGGCAGGACTGGTGCTATTATACGGCGCGTATTATCACAACGCTTGTGACTTTTTTTCTGCTCTGCCGTTTTGTGTGCCGCACAACTGCGGCTGTATTTGCAAAAGAAAAACGAGAGCTTTGCGTGATCGGTTTTCTTCCGCTAACCTATTATATTTTTGATTATGCCACAACGAAATTTTCCCATCTGCTCTACTCCGGCAATAAGGCTGTCGTAGAGTTTATGAGCTTTGCATTCTGTATTGCATATCTGATCTTTCTGCTGGTGTACTATAAAGAATTCGAAAAGAAACAGGAAATCCGTCAATACAGCGATCTTATGGAAATTCAGCTTTTATCCATTCAAAAAGAGATTGACCAAGTTCGAAACAGCAAACAGGAGCTTTCTATCCTGCGCCATGATATGCGCCATCACCTGAATATTCTGATGACACTGCTACAGGAAGATTCTACCGAACCGGCACGCAAATATATTAAAGAAATCGGTGATGCTTATGATGAGACGATCATTGAACGATACAGCCGTAACGAAATGATCAATTCTGTTATTTCTATTTATCAGATGCGCTTTTCGGACAAGGGCTTCGCGCTGCATTGTACGATACGCACCGGCGAAACGCTTTCCTGCCCGGATCTTGCTATCTGTACGATCCTGTCCAATGCCCTTGAAAATGCCATGCACTCTCTGGAAAAGCTGCAGTCCGATGACAAATGGGCCCGTCTCTCCCTGACCCAGAAGGATCACCAGCTTCTCTTGGAAATCGAGAATCCCGTGGATAAGGTTCCAAAATTTATTGACGGAATTCCCGCATCCAGCGAAAAAGGGCATGGCATTGGAGTTAAAAGTATTGTATACTATGTAGAGCAGCTGCACGGACAGTATCATTTTTCTGTATTGAATCATACATTTATATTAAGAATTATAATTTGAGAACTGCTATTTGTGCCTGCGCTTCAAGTTTTATGGCTTTTCGGCAAAGCATGGATATTATTTTTTGAGGTACCGTTTTATGAAGATAGCAATTTGTGATGATGAGTTATCATATTTAGATGAAACAGAACGTCTTTTAAAACAATGGGCAGATCAGCGGGGAATTGATATCACCCCGTACCGCTTCACCAATGGAGATGACCTGATCCAGGCACACCAGACATATTGTATGGACCTGATCATTCTTGATATCATTATGCCTCTTCTCAACGGAATGGATACCGCGAGAGAATTGCGCCATGATCATCAGTCGGTCCCGATTATTTTTCTGACCTCCTCCCGTGAGTATGCAGTGGATTCTTATGATGTCAAGGCATTTCATTACCTGATGAAGCCCCTTGAAAGCGATCATCTTTTTCGTGTCCTGGATGATTTTTGGGAAACAACCCACACAGCCCGCGAATCCTTTGCCGCCCAGACCGACACAGGCTTTTGCAGGATCACACTGGAGGACGTGGATTATCTGGAGGCACAGAACAAAAGAGTCCTGGTGTCCCTGTCCAATGATACGGACATAGAAATACGAGAGCTTTTTTCCAAATGTGAAGAAATCTTCAGTCTGGAAAAGGGCTTCTTTAAGTGCCATCGCAGCTATATCGTAAATCTAAACCACGTAGAACAGTTTACCAAGACTCAGATCAGTACCAAAAACGACATAATTATTCCCATTTCCCGGAATAATTATGCCGCCTTTAAGGAAGCATATTTTTCTTATATGTTCCGATAAGAATAACTCATCAGAAATGCGGGTTTGTTATCCCTCCTTTCTTCCGGTAAACAACATCCTTATAATCTATATTTATTAAATTTTTCTTCTTTTTAATGATAACACCCCTTTTATCATTAAATTTATGTTATAGTAAGAAAGTAGCTTATTATCATTATCCGCAACAAGAGATCGTGCACTTGCACAAGCGTTAATATATGAAAGAAATAATACATAAAAATAGAAACAAAATTATCTGTTTTATTGTCACTTTGATTCTCGCTTTAATCACAATCTACGCAGTATTTAAAGGAAGCGGTATTTCGCCGGATGAACTGGTTTCCAGTCTCCGGGAGTCCTCCTGGGAGGGCATTGTACCGGCCGCTGTCAGCATGCTTGGATTTATCTGGTTTGAAGGGGATGCTCTGCGGGTAATCCTGCGGCATATGGGCTATCCGGTGAAACGGTCACAGGGATTTATTTATTCCGCCGCAGATGTGTATTTTTCTGCCATTACCCCTTCGGCTTCCGGCGGGCAGCCTGCCAGTGCATTCTTTATGGTACAGGATGGCATTCCGGTCACAGCAGTCATGACTGCTCTTCTGCTGAATCTGATCATGTACACACTGGCGATCATCAGCATTAGTATTGCAGACATTCTGATCTTTCCAAAGATCTTTCTGAATTTCAGTATTGCCTGCCGTATTTTGATCGTGGCGGGAGGTGTGATTCTGGCGGGACTCGGCATATTGTTTTATATGCTGCTGCGAAAGCAGGAACTTATGAAGTCGATCTGTCTCGGCATTACCGGATTACTGCACCGGCTTCACTGCCACCGCCTCGCAGGACGCATTGAACGCAAGCTTTCTGTTTCCCTTGAGAAGTACAGCCATTGTGTTGATGCCGTACTGGGGGGGACGCAGGATGCTTTGGAGGGTATACCTTCTCAATGTACTGCAGCGAATGTCACAGATCATTGTTACATTATTTTCCTTCGGTGCCATGCATGGCGATCTGCATAAGCTGCCTCATTTGCTGGCTACACAGATCTATGTGGTGCTGGGATCAAACTGCGTACCGATTCCTGGAGGTATGGGAGTCACGGATTATCTGATGCTCAAGGGCTATTGCCGGCTTATGCCGAGGGATGAGGCATTCCGGCTGGAGATCTTAAGCCGCGGACTTTCCTTCTATGTCTGCATTCTCGTGAGTCTCGTCACGGTGATCGCAGGTTATATTGTACTTCGCAAAAGAAAAATGAAAATGGAGAAATGAAAATGATTGGATTTTATGATTACACAGTAGTTCTTACCTACCTTTCACTGATGTCGGGAGCAACCGGTATTATGCTTTGCCTGAATGGGATCGGACACCCTTATCTGGGAATGTTCTTTCTGTTGTTTTCCGGTTTATGTGATACCTTTGACGGCAAGGTTGCCCGTACCAAAAAGAACCGCACCGAACAAATGAAAAATTTCGGCATTCAAATTGATTCTTTATCGGATCTGGTCGCTTTTGGCCTGCTCCCTGCCAGTATCGGAATTTCCATGCTCCGCTATGCCTTGCGTATGCCGGGGCTTTCCGGATTTACCAGTTACGTCTTAACGCATTATCCGAAGCCAACGCAGTTTATTCTGACATTTATTGCTGTGTTGTATGTGCTGGCAGCTATGATCCGTCTTGCATATTTTAACGTGATGGAGGAGGAAGACCAGAACCGGGACGAAACAGGTGCCAAGATCTACACCGGACTGCCTGTGACATCTGCAGCCCTGATCTTCCCGGCGGTATTGCTGTTCCATCTTCTGCTCCGCGCCGATCTGACACTTCTTTACTTTGGAGTTATGATTCTGACAGGGCTTTTCTTCCTGACCAAAATACAGATCAAAAAACCGCAGAATCGCGGAATTGCCTTGCTGATCACCTTTGGTGCTGTGGAATTTATTATTCTGATCTTGAAACTGCTGTGCCTGAGACATTAATTATTTGCTAAATAATGGAGAATACTATGAATACACTTCATTTTCTTTATCATACAACACCGGGCAGACTGCTTCTAAAGCCCCTGACGGCACCTGCATTATCAAGGGCCTGCGGTGCTTTTCTGGATTCAAAGCTGTCCCATTTTCTGGTCAGACCATTTGCACGTCATAATCGGATCAGGCTGTCTGACTATGAAATGGACAATGTTCAAAGCTTTAACGATTTCTTCTCCCGAAAGATCCGGGACGGACTCCGTCCCATCGACCGGGATCCGGAACATCTGATTGCCCCGTGCGACGGCCTTTTATCAGTCTGGCCGGTTCAGGGAGACACCGTGCTTCCCATTAAGCAGAGTCACTACACATTACCGTCCCTGCTGCACAGCAAGAAGCTGGCAGCCCGCTATCAGGGTGGATACTGTCTTGTCTTTCGCCTTTGCGTTGATCATTACCACCGCTACTGCTACGTGGACTCCGGATCCAAAAGCAAAAACTATTTTATCCCCGGCGTACTGCATACGGTGCGCCCCGTTGCGTTGGAACAGGTACCCGTTTTCACAGAAAACAGCCGGGAATACACCTTGATCCGGACCTCCCATTTCGGTACTGTGACCCAGATGGAGGTGGGCGCTATGCTGGTGGGACGCATTGTAAATCACGAGAATGAGGGAACTGCTGTCCGCGGTAAAGAAAAGGGATTTTTTCAATATGGCGGCTCCACGATCATTCTGCTGATCGAACCGGATCAGGCGCGGATCCGTCAGGATCTTTTAACGCATTCTCTGTCAGGCAGGGAAACCACAGTAAAAATGGGAGAGGTGATCGGACATGCAAAGCAAGCTTAAATCATTGATACCAAAATATGCCATTCTCCCGCTGGGGCTGGCTCTTCTGGTCAACACCTGCGTCTATACCGGAGTGGGGCAGCTGCGCCACTTTCTGACCTTTTCCTCCTGGGAGACTTCTTTTGATAAAGCCTTTCCCTTTGTTGCTCCTTTTGTTTTTTTTTATATTCTGGCTTTTGTACAATGGGGTGTCAGTTATATTCTCATTGCCAGAGACAGCCGGGAGCTGTGCTATCGTTTTTCCATCGGTAATATCTGCGCCAAAATGATGTGTCTTTTCTTTTTTCTGCTGTTCCCAACCACGCTCACCCGTCCGGAAATCTCCGGAACCGATCTGTGCAGCCGTCTGGTACAGCTAATCTACACTATTGATGCACCGGTCAATCTTTTTCCGTCCATTCACTGTCTGGAAAGCTGGGCATGTATTCGTGCCGCCTTTCTCTTAAAAAAATCAAACCGCACCTACAAAATTGTTACGATCTTGATGTCTTTGGGCGTCTTTGCTTCGACCCTGCTGATCAAGCAGCATGTGATCGTTGATGTTTTCGGAGGAATTCTGGTGTTTGAGGTGGGATTCCGGATTGCGGGAAGGATTCTGAATACCAGAGGACAATGCAAAAAGGGAGCTGCCACACCATGACAGCTCCCTTTTCACTCTATATGATTTAATTTTTAACAGATCTCCGCACCTGCCGGCATCTCTTTCTCCGGTGTTACCAGTGCCAGATTGCCGTCCGCATCCTCTGCGCAAAGAAGCATTCCCTCAGACAAAACTCCGGCCAGCTTCGCAGGCTTTAAGTTTACCAGAACCATAACCTTCTTGCCCACCATCTCCTCTGCGGAGTAGTGCTGCTTGATTCCGGATACGATCTGCTTGACCTCGCTGCCGATACGCACCTGGGAGCACAGAAGCTTCTTGGACTTCTTTACTTCCTCGCAGGCAATGATCTCGCCTACCTGGAACTGCATCTTCGTGAAATCGTCAAAGGTGATCTCCGGCTTCGCCTCAATGTCGATAACATTTTCCGGAACACCGCCGCCGTTGGCTGCCGCCTGTGCCTTCTGAATCTCCTCCGCCTTCACTTTTACCTCGTCCATATCAAGACGGGCAAATAAAATCTCCGGCTTCTCTGTTACCTTTGTACCGTTTACATAACCGCCGAAATGATCCATCTCCTCCAACGGACGCTTTGCCGCACCGATCTGGGCGAGGATACGGTCTGTCGTATCCGGCATAAAGGACTCCAACAGACTTGCACCAATGGTAATGCTTTCCAGAAGATTATAAAGCACTGTAGAAAGACGGTCCTTTTTCGCCTCATCCTTTCCAAGGATCCAAGGCTCTGTCTCGTCAATATATTTGTTACATCTCTTAAAGATGGTGAATACCTCTGTGATGGCATCGGCTACACGGAGCTTATCCATTTTCTCCTCCACCTTCTTTGGTGCTGCCAGTACCACGGCCTTCAGATCATCATCTACCACCTCTGTAACACCCTTATCCTCTGCAACACCGCCAAGATATTTATTGGTCATAGAGATAGTACGGTTTACCAGATTGCCCAGTGTATTGGCAAGGTCAGAGTTCATACGCTCTACCATAAGCTCCCATGTGATGACGCCGTCATTCTCAAACGGCATCTCGTGAAGTACGAAATAACGGACAGCATCTACACCAAACATATCTACAAGATCGTCTGCATAGATTACATTTCCTTTGGATTTACTCATCTTGCCATCGCCCTGCAGCAGCCACGGATGACCAAATACCTGCTTCGGCAGCGGCTCACCCAGAGCCATGAGAATGATCGGCCAGTAAATTGTATGGAAACGGATAATATCCTTTCCGATCAGATGGAGATCTGCCGGCCAGAACTTCTTATAAAGATCCTCTCCATTCTCATCGAGGCGGTCCTCTCCGTCCACATCATAACCGAGACCGGTGATATAGTTGCTGAGCGCATCAAGCCATACATATACTACATGATCCGGATCGAAATCTACCGGGATACCCCATTTGAAAGAGGTTCTGGATACACACAGATCCTGCAGTCCCGGAAGAAGGAAGTTGTTCATCATCTCGTTTTTGCGGGACTCCGGCTGAATAAACTCCGGATGTGTATTGATATGCTCGATCAGCCGGTCTGCATATTTGCTGAGCTTCAGGAAATATGCCTCCTCCTTTGCCGGCTGGCATGGACGTCCGCAGTCCGGACACTTTCCATCCACCAGCTGGGACTGTGTAAAGAAGGACTCGCAAGGTGTACAGTACATGCCCTCATAAAATCCCTTATAAATGTCGCCCTGATCATAAAGCTTTTTGAAGATCTTCTGTACCTGCTTCTCATGATCCTCGTCCGTCGTACGGATAAAACGGTCATAAGACGTATTCATCAGATCCCAGATTGTCTTGATCTGCCCGGAAACATCATCTACGAATTTCTTTGGTGTGATTCCGGCTTCCTCTGCCTTCAACTCGATCTTCTGGCCATGCTCATCCGTTCCTGTCTGAAAACGTACATCATATCCCTGCTGTCTCTTGAAACGCACGATACTGTCTGCCAGAACGGCTTCATATGTGTTACCGATATGTGGTTTTCCTGACGTATACGCAATCGCGGTTGTCAGATAAAATCTCTTTTTCTCTGCCATCTGCTGTCCCTCTTTTCCTAATTTTCTAATTTATTATTGCCTGTCATGACTTCTTCGATACGAAATGTATCCGTTTTTCTGTAAGCTTGCTTCTTTGTCATTTTGCCGACAATAACCCTATCTTATTTACTTTAGTATTCCTCCCCCGATTTGTCAACTATTTCTGTACCTCATAAAGCAACTCCATCTTCATATCATAATAATCTGGTGTCATATCCAGATAGTGCACATGAGGATTTTCAAAACGCTGCTCCTCCGGCCACATCTCCTCCTTCATCTGCTCCTTGACATAGGCACGGATCTCCTCCAGAGACGGCAGCTTATAAACCAGCTTTCCGTCCTTAAAGATCGGCACCTGAAGCTCCTTTCCCGTGCAGTTATCAAAGGTACGCTGACGCCATGGAGCAACCGGATCCACATAGCGGAACGGCTTGGTGAGATCTATTTCCTCATCATACTTGCCGATAAGATCCGCTACCGCCTTCCCTGTCTCATCATAGATACGGTAAACCTTTTTCAGCCCCGGATTCGTGATCTTCTCCACATTTTCCGAAACCTTGATCCTTGGCTGATATACGCCATCACGCTTTACGGCAGATATCTTATAAACAGCTCCAAAGACCGGCTCACTCTTGGAAGTGATCAGACGCTCCCCCACGCCAAAGCTGTCAATACGACCCCCCTGATCGATCAGGGAAGAGATCGTGTACTCATCAAGACTGTTGGAGGCTACGATCTGGCAGTCTGTGAGCCCGGCCTCATCCAGCATTTTCCGGGTCTTTTTGGAAAGGTACGCCAGGTCACCACTGTCAATGCGCACGCCCTTAAGACGCTTGCCCATCGGCTCCAGCACCTCTTTGGCAATCCGGATCGCATTCGGTACGCCGCTCTTTAATACATCGTAGGTATCAATGAGAAGCACCGTTCCATCCGGGTATGTCTCCGCATACTTTTTAAATGCCGTGTACTCGTCCTCATAGTACATTACCCAGCTGTGCGCCATAGTTCCGCCTACCGGAATCCCAAACATTTCTCCGGAGAGCACTGTCGCCGTTCCATTGACACCGCCAATATATGCAGCCCTGGCACCATATACTGCCGCATCCATATTGTGGGCACGTCTGGCACCAAAATCAGAGACAGCTCTGCCCTGCGCCGCCCGGACGATACGGCTTGCCTTCGTTGCTACCAGAGACTGATGATTGACCTGCAAGAGCACTGCCGTCTCCACAAGCTGTGCATCGATCAGTGGTGCTACGATCGTCAGGATCGGCTCATTCGGATACATGATCGTCCCCTCCGGGAATGCATAGAGATCTCCTTCAAACCTGAAATTCCGCAGATACTCCAGAAAATCCTCCTCAAAGATCTTCTGCTCCCGCAGATACGCAATATCATCATCATCAAAATGAAGATCCTGAATATATTCTATGATCTGCTCCAGTCCCGCAAAAATGGAATATCCGCCTCCATCCGGGTTTTTGCGGTAAAATACATCAAATGCCACACGGATATCTCTGTCCTGCTCCCGGAAATATCCGTTACTCATCGTCAGCTCATAAAAATCCATCACCATTGTCAAATTACGTTTGTCAAACTGTTTCATTGTCATCACGACCTTTCTATATCACCCTGTCCTTCTTTATGGACACTTTCCTTCTTCAACCGGTGTCACGCATTACTCCCTTGCGGTTTATATTTCACCTTTGCCAATGCAAAATTGTTACACTATCTTTACCTGACATGACCGCATGGTCGCCAGTGCCGTCTCGTGGCTCTCCGGTGTCACCCCGGCACAGCAGCAGCTATCCACAGTCAGCGGAGTCTCCGGAAGCCATGCCTTTGTTCCAAGTACATTGGATACCACACAGATATCTGTACACAGCCCCACAAACTCGATCTCATCCGGATTCCATTTTGCCAGCTCCTCCATCGCGGACTTTCCGGGAGGGAAGCCGGTACGGGTTGTACGCTCCGGCGCTGGCGATGGCCAGCTTTGGAGACACCGCGTCGTACAGAGCCGGGACAAGGCTGCCTGCGGAACCGTGGTGAGGCAGGACGAGCACGTCCGCCGATAGGTCCGCGCCGCTTCGCAGCAGGGCCCGCAGGTACGGCGCTTCGGCATCTCCGGGCAGCAAGGCGAGGCCGTGCCCGTTGAGGACAAGCCGGAACACCAGCCCGTCATTGCCGGAAGGCGTCACGCCGGGGGCCGGGGCCAGCACCTCAAGCGCCAGCCCGTCCGCAAGGGGGAGCACGTTTCCCGCGCCCAAAGTATGACGGGGAATTCCGCGCGAGGCAAGGATGGCGGTGAACGCTTCGGAGAGAGGCCGGGGCGATCCATGTTGCGGCGTGTCGATGCCTTCAAGCGGAGCGGTGTATGCGGCTTTCATCGCATAGTTGGCTGCGATGAACAGCAGCAGGTAGCCGCGTGCACGCTCCTTCTCCTTGATATAGTTCTC
>OGZW01002215.1_pt1 | contig 15321 bp, 17 predicted proteins | sample 1577001 | NCBI WGS metagenome assembly OGZW01 (sample SAMEA3541519, study PRJEB24748) | human gut metagenome | biome: human gut; feature: human-associated habitat; material: faeces | place: China | collected 2012 | reverse complement strand
GAATTCGACTGCAAATATATAAGGCTTAAACCGATGTGATATAAGCTTGTCATCAGACGGCTTCAAATGTCATCAAATATCACTAAGAACAAATAGATCCTTTACCATGCTCACAAATCGTCTAAGTGTTTATGACCATATTGTCAGTCCCTAAAGTCTTACCTTATTCACATTGTATTCATGCTCATATTTTAAAATTCAATCATTCAGGCATATAACTTTAGACAATCTTATTTTCCTGTTCTCGTTTATAATGATAGGATAAAATAATACCATATCGTTACTGAAACGACTTATTATGTGGAAGCCATAGTCAAACAAATATTTAATGAGAATTATCTTTGAGAAAAATGCATCACATACGACAGTATTTGAAATACATTTCTGATATTCCATTTTGTTGATAAGGTAAGAACTATACTAGTCTACTAAATTCTTCCCAAGTTTTTCCTACGTTATATAGACATTACATTTATAATAAATGATAAAGAAAAAACATCAAAAGTAATGCCTTCAACATTGTACAAATAAAATAGTTTATCTGGAAATCAAGGTTTATTGAGACTGCTTTTAATAAAATATACGTAGTTAAATTGAGTGATTTATTTACGATTTACTTGCATATATTCAGAAATTCAATTAATATTGCAAAACTTATTATGCGCATTATATTAGCATACAGATAGTTATTCCACTTTAAATTGTAAAGTTAATAATACGCAAATATTTTTATATATGATTTTTTTTTGTTTTAATTTCATTAGTATATTATGAAAATATTTGATATTCTATTGTTGATGGGTTTAACTTCCCTTGCTGTAGCCTGCTCAGGTAATATTGAAAAAGATGGTACAATAAACGTTGCAACCCCTATGCAGCATCTGAGTCAATTATGTTTAGAAGATATACAAAGTAAGGAGGTTAGTTACGTTCTGTTGGAAACAACGGATAGTTCATTAATCGGCGACCGTCCTTATGTGAGATTGTTGAAAGATAAAATCCTGGTATCCTCTCAAGGTCAACCTTTGAAAATGTTTGATGCCCAGACTGGTAAATTTATATCCACAGTAGGAATGATAGGGCAAGGGAAAGGTGAATATAATCTGATAGATGATATGCCCGTATTCTGGGTGGATGAAAAGGCAGAAAGGATTATGATTAAGGCTTCAGGACAAAAAATTCTTTGCTTTGGTTCCAACGGTAATTTCATAGAGAACTTAACGATACCCAATGAAATTATTCTTCAAATGGCCTCACAGATTTCATCAGGAGGAAAACTCTACTTCTATTTTCCAACAGAGACAAGTAAAATATCAGTTTATGATTGGAAAACAGGACAGATAAGCAAGACGATATCCGGTTATGCAGAAGAAAAAGCCACACAAGATGATTATCAGGGCATTCCTATTACTTACTGTGGATATGGAAATGTGGTAACATGTCCATCCTGTATTATTCGTCAATTAAAAAATGACCGGTTATCTTTCAGCTATAGAGAAGATCCAGTAATATGAAACTTTGATACCACTTTGAAGGGAATACTTATTTAAAAGAAAGATTTAATGATACGATTTATGTGGCATCCGAAAACAAGCTGGAATCCAGATTGATTTTCGACTTAGGCAGTTGGCATTGTCCTTACGAAAAGCGTTTTGATGTGGATGGCTGTGAAAACCGTATTTCTATAGACTACGTGCTGGAAGGCAAGAAATGTCTTTATTTCGTATTTCAAACAAATTATTACAATATAGGAAAAACCAAAAACTTTTATGGCGTATTTGACAAGCAAACTCATGAAGTGAAGATTTCGGATACAGAATCTATTCTTGATAACAATAAAAATATCAGCATCAATAAGTTGCAGACTGTAACTGAAGACGGAACTTTCCTCGGCCTTATTCCTGCAACGGAATATAATGAGAGTGCCAACGAAGATGATAACCCTGTAGTTGTGATATTGAAGTAACCTATATAAAAGAACTAATATAGCTAATATAGAATATAAAAGTAAAATCACAGACAATCAAAACTGTTAAGAAGTAATACATTAATTGTTTAACTTTAATTAAGGAATTAATATGAAAGAGCTAAAAAAAATCAAGCTAAAAAAAGATGCGAGTATCTTAACAAATTGGAAAATATAAAGTCGATTGACCCATTATTATACCCTTAATTGACCCATCAAAAATATCTTAGAATTAAGTAGAGAAAAATGCATTTTAACCCGGGTCAGTTTCAATTATAATTCTTTACAGTAGATACTACTTCTTTTTAGCATTAATCTTTCTTACAGAATCTCCCGTTAGTTCAATTTTGTGTGCAGTATGTACAATTCTGTCCAGGATTGCATCTGCTACCGTAGGATCACCAATTGCATCATACCAACTTTCGACAGGAAGTTGTGATGTTATTATGATTGATTTTAATCCGTGTCTGTCTTCTATTATTTCCATAAGGATTGACCTTTCCCTGGCATCCAATCCTATAAGAAACAGATCGTCAAGAATCAGCAGTTGGCACTTTTCTATTTTTTCATCTCGGATTCTATAGTGCCCTTATTTTTGGCAATTTTAAGCTGCCCATAAGTTTTGACGCATTTGAGTACAAAGTCTTTATTCCATTTTTGCATGCTTCATATCCTATCGCCGAAGCTATATAGCTTTTACCTGTTCCGGAACTTCCTGTGATGAAAATATTCTGTCCGTCTCTTATAAAATCAAGAGATGCAAGTCTTTCAAGCCGTTACGGTTAAGATTCCGTTTTATTGTATAGTCTATTTCCTCGATATATGCCTTATATCTGAAGTATGCAGACCTTATCAGTCGCTCAATGCTTACATTGCGTCTGTAATCATACTTGCTTTCTGGAAGCCATTTAAGGAATTCATCGTTTGTCATACCATCAGAGGATGTAGTCCTGCAGTCATTTCTGTATGTTTCAAGCATACCGTAAAAACGTAATTTGGAGAGTAATTCCATTATTCTGTCCATATTTTTTTCGACTGTTCTATTTGTTTTATTATTACTTGTCATTTTTATCTATGTTTTTAGAGTTAAAATAATCCTTACCTCTGAGATTTCTGTGTTTAGGGGTAAGTTCCGGAGCCTGTCCTTCCATTTGGACATGATACTTTTCATCTTCCCTGTTTACAAGAATACTTTCAAGCTCGTTGAATCCGAACATGCAGGATTCCATTGCTATCTGGCATGCAAGAACCATTCAGTCGTGTCCGAAACGTTCCACAAGACTTAATATACCATCAGCTGAACGTACTGCTTGAGCCGGATATTTTTTGGCTACGGCCACAAGCTTTATGTACTCCTCTACTATCGGATCGATTTTACGTGCCTTGCAGTATACATCATCCATTCTGATTCTGTATTCATGTAGTACTCCGGGAAGTTTATGGGACGGTTTTTCTGAATAGGTGAAAGGCGTATCATCCCTGCGATGTGTCGTTATGTGTCTGAATTTATGATATATCTCCACTGTATCCCCATCATACAGCAATTCTACAGTATCGCCGATATACTCTTTAGGAACACTGTAATAGTGGTTGTTGAGCGACACATAACTGTTTCTCATGACAGTTGCTGTTTTCCGACTTTTTGATATAAACTTTGTTGTCGGCAATGTATGCAGCCTGTCTTTTTCGACTTCAAGGAAACGTTCCGGATTCCTCCTTTGTAAGGTCCGATTGCACTGTTAAACTGTACACGATATCCGGTGTTTACATGAGCCTGTCCTTTATCGTCTACCCACGGCACACGGAATTTGATCTGACGCTCTGGCTCTACCATTCTCTCCAGAAGAGCAACTTTTCTGTATTTTTCCTCGTTTGCTTCAATAACAGGGCGAAGAGATTCCAGAACCTCTTTGACTGCCTGATGGAATTCCGGCTCAGCTGGGTTTTTTGCAACTACGGACTCAATAACCTCATCTACGTATGACATGTTAGTTTCCTCCTTGAAATTTCTCCCTTAATGTAGTGCAGAAAGATTTCTTTAAAAGATCCATCTGCGGTTCTCATCAGCCTTAAAGCGTGGAGAAAATCATTTCCGCACTCTCTCGCGTCTCCGGTGGATTCTCCCGTCCTCCGGATCACTTAATTTTATAAGGTCAACGATTGGTTGATATTATAGCATAAAATATCCGGTTTTTGCAATATTTCACGCAAAAAATTCCTAATAAATCATGATTTTGTAGCGTTTTCTAATATTTACCCAGTATTTTTGTCGATTTTGTATATTTTTACCGAAAGTACTATAAAATTTCACGTGCTGATTCTTTAGAAAATAAAGATTAGCTGCGGTTTTTTGTTTTTATATTAGGTGTTTTCGATTTTTTCTTCACGCTCCAGCCAAAGGTTCCCTGCTTTTTCCCGATTCCAAAGTACTCTCCGTGGGAATACACAATCGGTTTCGCGCGGTTCAGATCGAAGCGGCCGCGCTCATCCATGTATGCCTCATCCGCATGGACAGCCACAACTTTTGCAAGAAACATGTGATGCGAGCCCAGTTCGAGCACCTGCTCCACTTTACACTCGATATTAACCGGCGACTCCCCGATCATCGGTGCGGAAATCTCCTCCGCCTCGACTTTCGTCAGTTTCATCTCTTTGAACTTATCCACATCTCTTCCCGAGCGCACGCCGCAGTAGTCGGTCGCATAGCAGAGGTCCTCCGTCGTCAGGTTGATGACGAACGCACCGCTCTCTTTGATCATCTGATAGCTGTAGCGTTCCGGCCGCACCGAGATCGATACCATCGGAGGATTCGTACACACCGTGCCGGCCCAGGCAACGGTGATGATGTTGTCCTCCCCGTTCTTTCCGCGCACCGACACCATGACCGCCGGCAGCGGATACAGCATATTTCCCGCTTTCCATGTCTGTTTTCCCATTCTTATTTCTTTCCTTTCCTCTTTTTCACCCTTTTATGACCGAAAAAAGCGTGCCCCGGATCTGTTTTCAGGCCCGGAACCACGCTTTTTTATTTTTTCTGTTTTTACTGATTCTGCAGCGCCATCATAAATGCCGGAATCAGCTGTTTCTTTCTCGATACAACACCCTTCAGCTCGCAGCTGACCTCGTTGACCGGAAGATCTTCAAAAGCTTTTTCGATGACTTCCTTTGCCCCGCTTCCATAATACAGAAGCTCTGTAGATTCTTCTATAATATTGGTCAGCATAAAGAATACCATCTCGATGCCGTGTTTTCCGCACTCGCTTTCCATCTGCGGCAGAAGCTGTTCCTTGATGGATTCCAGTTCGCCCGCATCGAGGGATGTAATCTGGCCGACACCAAACGTAACATCGCCCATGATGAATTTTTTGAAATCCTGGTAGAAAATTTCTTCCGGTGATTTATCTTTCAGGTTGCTTCCTGCACGGAACATTTCGGATGCAAACTCCGGAATGCTGATGCCTGCAATGTCCGCCAGTGCCTCTGCTGCCGCTTTGTCAAGAAACGTACACGTCGGCGACCGGAACATCAGCGTATCGGAAATGATGGCTGCGCAGAGCAGTCCTGCGATGTTCGGCGCGATCTCCAGCTCTTTTTCCTTATAAATTTCATACATAATCGTTCCCGTGCAGCCCACCGGCTCATTGCGGAACATAACCGGCGCCATCGTCTCAAGTGATCCCAGACGATGATGGTCGATGATCTCGAGAATCTCCGCCTCTTTGACGTTATCGACCGCCTGTGATTCCTCATTGTGATCGACGAGAATCAGTTTCTTTCCTGCATTTCCGATCAGGTTCCGACGGGAAATCGTTCCCACATATTTTCCTTTCTTGTTCAGAATCGGGAAATCGCGGTGTCTCTGATTTTTCATAACTTCTTTGATATCATCGAGGAAATCTTCGGTGTTGAACGTGATCAGATTGCTTCTGCGCATCAGATATTTGACCGGAATACTCTGGTTAATCAGACGCGCAATCGTATACGTGTCATGCGGACTGCTGATGATCACACAGCATTTTTCCTCTGCAAATTTCTGAATCGTTTTCGTCACCTTTGCGCCAAGTCCGACGATAATGCAGCTTGCATCCATCTCGATTGCACAGAGCTGGTCCTCCGCACGGTTTCCGAGAATGACAAGGTCATCTTTTTCGATGTAGTTCTCCATCGTATCCGGATGGAATGCGCCGACAACGACTTTTCCGCGGATAAAATAACCATGTTCATTTCCGACAATAACCGAACCATCCAACGTATCCGCGATACTGCGGTATTGCGTCCTTGCCAGTGACATGACATGGCTGTCATAAGAATCCATATAGGATTCTGCGATATCACTGACCGTAATCACGCCCTGCAGATCATTGTCCGGCGAAGTAATCGGCAGTGTGACCACGTTGTTGTTTTTCATCATGGAATACGCTTTCTTCACGGAAATCGTGCCCGGTACGCTCGGCACCTCATGGATTTCAATTTCCTTTACCTGCGTTCCCGCATTCGGCAGATACCCCGGTGCGCGCACGCCAAAGCGCTTCAGTACATACTCGGTCTCCTCATTGATCTGACCGGCACGCCGCGCCATGTAGGTTTTGGTTTTATCTGTCCTGTTCTTGATATCCGCATAGGCAATCGCCGAACAAATGGAATCCGTATCCGGATTTTTATGTCCAATTACATAAACTCTTGAATTTGATTTCATAATAGTACTCCTCCCTTCTGTATGTTTGTGGTATACAGTAAGTTCGTCCCGGTAGTTTTACTTCTTTTTTTGTAACGACTACAGTTACTGCTCACTTCGTGACCAGTAACCGCCGCCCTGCACATGCAAATTCGCTCCGCGAAGTTCCGGGCGGCCACCTGAATCACTTTCTCCTGCAGCCGCGCAGCAAGTGCGCGTCTCAGTAATTTTGGTAACGACTACACACATATTACCATCCTTTTTTCATCTGGTCAAAGAAAATCTTTTATGTTAAGATAAACGCAGATAGAAAAACGTGCAAAATTGAACCCGATTTTTTCATAAATCCACAATTTTCCTCTCGTTTTCCTGTTATTCTTACGAAAAAGGGGTGTTTCATTATGTCAGAAGAAAAATTAACCATGGATGACTTCTCCGCAGAGCTGGAAGCTTCCTTCAAAAAAATTGAGGAAGGCGACATGCTCACCGGAACCGTCATCTCCGTAGATGAAAAAGAGGTGATTCTCGATCTGAAATACTACGCAGAGGGCGTCATCCGCGCCGAGGACTTCAGCAACGAGCCTGGCTTCTCCTTAAAAGACGCTGTTCAGGTCGGTGACGAAATCACCGCAACCGTGATCCGCAAAGACGACGGCCACGGCAACATTCTTCTCTCCCGCGCAGAGGCAAACGATATCCTCGCATGGGAAAAACTCGCACAGTACAAAGAAGAGAAAACCGTACTGGATGTAAAAGTCAAAGGAATCGTAAACGCCGGTGTTATCGCTTACGTCGAAGGAATCCGCGGCTTCATCCCGGCTTCCAAACTCTCCCTGAACTACGTGGAAGATCTGAATGAATACTTAAACAAAGACATTCAGGTACAGGTTTTTGACCTCGACAAAGAAAAAGACCGCCTGATCCTCTCCGCCCGCGAAATTCTCCGCGAGAAAGCAGACGAAGAGCGCAAAGAGAAAATCTCCAACGTAGAAGTCGGCCTCGTCACCGAAGGAACCGTTGAGAGCCTGCAGCCATACGGCGCCTTCATCAGCCTCGGAAACGGCCTCTCCGGCCTCGTCCACATCTCCCAGATCTGCGCCAAACGAATCAAACATCCATCCGCAGTTCTGGCAGTCGGCGATAAAGTCAAAGTAAAAGTCATTGCCATCAAAGACGGCAAACTCAGTCTCTCCATGAAGGCACTCGACGACGTTGCCGCCGAAGAAATTCAGGAAGAAACCATCGAACTCCCGGAGACAGAGGAAGTGACAACGACACTGGGATCGCTGTTTAAAAATATTAAACTGAACTAAAGTGACTGTTCACGTTGTTATAACAGCATTTTCCAGGGGTTTTGCAGCATCACAGATTTTACCCCCATGACACGTAAACATAAAGCAGCGGCTGTACCGGATTTTTCTTTCCCGGTACAGCCGCCACTGTTATTTTATACCGGCATCGCCGCCACAAAATAGTACATCACAATAAAATGACAGAAGCTTCCACCCATCACAAACAGATGGAAAATTTCATGTGTTCCGAACTTTTTATGTTTTGCATTAAACACCGGCATTTTTAAGGAGTAAATCACCCCGCCGACTGTATAAATAATTCCGCCGGCCAGCAGCCATCCAAACGCCGGCCGCGAGAGGGCCAGAAACAGCGGATGAAACGCCAGAACGCACAGCCAGCCCATTGCGATATACAGCACCGAAGAAAACCACTTCGGACAGTTGATCCAGAATGCCTTGACGAGAATCCCGCCAATCGCTGCCGCCCACACCAGTGCACAGAGTGCAATTCCCGTCCGTCCATGCAGTGCAATCAGGCAGATCGGTGTGTAGCTTCCCGCAATCAGCACTGAAATCATCATATGATCAAACTTTTTCAGTCGACGGTTCACCTTCCCGTTTACATCAAACGTGTGATACACGGTGCTCGCCAGATACAGCAAAATCATACTCAGCATAAACACTGCCATTGCGACCACATGCAGATGATCCGGCTCCCGCGCCGCCTTCAAAAGCAACGGCAGCGTTCCCACCACCGCTAGGATCAGCGCAGTCCCATGTGTAATCGCACTGCCAGGATCCTTGATTCCATTTTTTCTGATATACTTCATTCTGCCCACTCCTTTCCTGTCAGAAACGCTGTTTTATTTCAATTACTGTATCACATAGTTTTTATTACTACTTGTTGCCGTTTCTTTTATTATAACAGGATGAAATTATTTTGCAAGTCAAAATATCTGGTTTCTTCCGGAATCGTTCGACACATTTTCACAAAAAAACAGACTTTCCGCATCCACACATTGTTGTGTCTGTTCGAAAAGTCTGTTTTTGATTCTTATTTCGCCTTGATCAGCTTCCATTTCTCTGTCCGCGAAAGCTGTTTAATCTCCCACTCCCGCCGCATCGCCTCTTCTTTGGAGGAATACGTTTCAAAATACACCAGTTTTACCGGTCTCCGGCTTTTGGTGTATTTGGCACCTTTTCCCACATTGTGTGTCTCAACGCGGTGCTCAAGATTGTTGGTCCAGCCGGTGTAAAGTGTTCCATCGCTGCATTCCACGATGTAAGTGAAATTTTTCGGATGTTCCTGCACCTTACTGCATTGCCAGCTCATCTACAGCCAGTTTCAGCGCACCCATGATACCCTGATTGTCGTTCAGGCTTGGAAGTACAATGTAGCTGTCGAGATCCTCAAGTTCTTTTGTTACAAGATATCCGTTCAGCTGTTTCTTTACTTCTTCTCTTACGAGCGGCATCATATGCTCCTGATGCATAACGCCTCCGCCCAAAACGATTCTCTGCGGGGAGAGCAGCATGATGCAGTCTACAAGTGCCTGTCCGATATAGTAAGCCTCAAGCTCCCATACCTCTTTTTTGTCTGCCAGCTCAATACCTTTTTTGCCCCAGCGTGCTTCAATGGCAGGACCTGCAGCAAGGCCTTCCAGGCAGTTGCTGTGATACGGGCATTTTCCGCCGTAAGTATCTTTCGGATGTCTGGTCAGCAGAACGTGTCCGCCTTCCGGATGAAGCATGCCGTGCAACAGCTTGCCATTGGAAATAATTCCCATTCCAACGCCCGTTCCGATGGTGATGTAAATGCTGTTGTCCAGACCTTTTGTGATTCCCCAGGTAGCCTCACCCAGTGCAGAACCGTTTACATCGGTATCAAATCCAACCGGGATGTCCAGTGCATCTGCGAAAGCGCCTACGATGTTGTAGTTCTTCCATGCTAATTTGGGAGTTGTGGTAATGTAACCATATGTTTCGGATTTTCTGTTCAGGTCGATCGGTCCAAAGCAACCGATTCCCAGTGCCTGAATGTCCTTCTCTTTGAAATACTCAATCATTTTCGGAACGGTAATTTCCGGTGTCTCGGTCGGGATAGAAATTCTCTCATAAATTTCTCCATTTGCGTTTCCAATTGCGCAGACCATCTTTGTTCCGCCTGCTTCTAATGCTCCAAGTCTCATTGTGTTTTTCTCCTCTCTTATGCTTCTGGATTTGAGCAGATTACAGAAAGTTTTCCTTCAAATCTGCATCCATTAAAATTAGCCGGTATAATAAAGTGAGTACCTTTCTTAACCGGAATACCGTTTACAGTACCCTCTCCGGCGATTACACTTACATTAGTATAATATTTTTTCGCATCTAAGGTGAATACACCGTCGATGTCGTATTTATCTACAGAGTAGAACTTGCATGTTACAAAATGGGTATGTACCGCGCCCGGGATTTCCTCTGTAAAGGTATCGATATCTGCCGGTTTAAACGGAGCCTCGATAACATCGATACTCTGCTCTACATGAAGCTGTCTCGGTTTGCCGTTCTGCAGTCTGTCATAATCGTATACACGATAGGTGATATCGCTGCTCTGCTGTGTCTCCAGAATCAGTGTGCCGCCTTTGATGGCATGTACGCATCCCGGATTGATCTGGAAGAAATCTCCCTTATGTACCGGCACTTTGCGGATGAAATCGCTCCACTCATGATTGCGGATCATTTTCTCCACTTCTGCCTTGTCTTTTGCATTGTGTCCGATAACAATTTCTGTACCCGGTTCGCAGTCCAGCACGTACCAGCACTCGGTCTTTCCAAGAGATCCATTCTCATGCTCTCCTGCATAAGCATCATCTGGATGAACCTGGATGCTCAGATCATTTTTTGCATCAATGATCTTGATCAGCAGCGGAACCTGGCTTCCCGGGTAATTTCCGAAAATTTCCGGCTCCTCTTTCCAGAGCTCACCTAATGTTTTTCCATCAAATCTTCCGCCTGCCACATGGCTCATTCCGTTGGCATGTCCGCTGATCGCCCAGCACTCGCCGGTTGTATCGCTCGGAATTTCGTAATCAAATACGTCTCTTAACTTTGTTCCACCCCAGATTGCTTCTTTGAACACCGGGTCCATAAATAAAAGCTCCATATTTTTCTAATCCTCCTTGTTTTCAGGATCTGTCCACTACATCTATTTTAACCGATAACATTCAAAAACGAAACCCCTAAAATGACAAACTTTCACATTTTCTGTAACCGGTTACTTTCCTTTTATTCCACCCTTTTTCTATATCAAAACAATCCTGTTTGTTATATGTAAAGCTGACTGTTTTCAGCCAGCCTTTTTTATAAAAAGCAATCGAAAAACGGTATTTTACCATCCGCGGTCTGCGCCGCCTTTTTTGTATTCAAAACCTGTAAAAAAGATTCGATTGCGAATCCTACACTTTATAATACTTTCCCGCATCCCATTTCGTGCAGGTCCTCTTTTTTATTCCGAAATTGCCGGGAGATATACCATAGGATCAATGGCTTTTCCATCTTTTTTCATCTCAAAGAAAAGATTGCTTCCCTCTTTTACATAATATTTCGTCGGTGCTGCAACTGCTCCGATCCGTGCTGCTTTCTGAACTTTCTGGCCTGCCTCGAGGGAAACGTCTGTGAGCTGTCCGTAGATGGCTTCGTATCCATTTCCAAGATTCATGGTGACGGTGAGGCCGGTTCTTGCATCATTTTCCACACTCACAACTTCTCCGTCCGCTGCCGCCAGAACCGGAGTTCCTTCTGCCGCCGAGAAAACAACGCCTGGATTGCACTGGTAAAGATCCAGTGTCGGGAAATAAACGGTATTTTCCATGTTATACGGAATCAGAACTGTTCCAGTAACCGGCAGTTCCATGATTGTCGCTTCGCTGAACATCAGATCCTGTGCAGCCCCTGCTGTCTCAACTGCCGTTTCCTGATTTTCTGCAGAATCCACAGTTCCGGATGCTGCACTCGTTTCTTCATTCGCCGCTGTTTCTCCTGATCCTGTTTCTCCGTTCTGATCCGCCGCTGTTCCGTTTACCGCCTGCGCGTCCTGTCTTTCTGTATTCCCATCTGATTCTTCCGGTGTATTCTGAGCCGTCTCTGCATCTGCTTCTGGATTTCCCGCCGCCTCTTCTTCACACGCCGCTTCCATTTCCGGCACCTGTTCCAGACTGTTTTCCACATCATCTGCCTGATCCTGTACGGCACGCGTTCCGTCTGCATCTCCCGCCGTCTCCTCCGTCTGCTGTTCTGTAGTTCCGGTGCTTTCGTCCTCTGTAAGCTGTGCCGTCTCTCCCTGTTTCGCCTGATCTGCCTTACCGTTTCTCGCATCCTGCTGCCAGGTCAGCACTCCGCCTGCAATCATCATTGCCAGTGCCGCTGTGATCACGCCGATTCTCAACTTGTCTCTTTTCATGTTCTTACCACCTCTGCTGATATCTTTTTAAGCATTTCAGAGGCGTTTTTCGATTTCTCGCTCTCCTCCTGCTTTTCTACAGTAAGCAGTATTTCCCATCCGGCGCGATCTATACACAAAAACTGGATTTTTCCTTTCCGTTATCCACAATTTTTCCCCTGCGCTTCTTTCTTTTGTGGAAAACATAATTCTTTTCTGCGCATTCCGTGCAAAACATCCCCAATGTTATCCACACCTTATTTTCTCGACTTGCTTCACGTAAAAAAAAGAGCCGGAACCGGGAATTTTCTCCCGTTTCCAGCTCTCGCTTTCACCTGTATTTACTGTAATCTTCCATACACCGTACTCGCATCCGCGATGCTGTCCACCGCAGATCCCGAATCCGTCATGGCCTCTGCCGTAACAAGTATGTACTCTTCGCCTCCATATTCTGCAAAGCTGACCAGGCACTGACCCGCCTCATCGGTAAATCCGGTCTTTCCGCCTTCAATGACTGCCCCGTTCTCCAGTGTCGTACTCATCTCATAGCTGGTAAACCGGTGGAGCATCGTATCATACAGCGTAATTCCCTCCGGGTGTGATGCGGTAGCCTCCGTTGTGTAAACCTCCCTCGTCACGATCTCGCGAAACGTATCACTCTTCAGACACTCACTCATCAGCACCGCAATATCACGGCAGGTAGAATAATGGTTGTCGTTATGTAGTCCCGTGCAGTTCTCAAAATGCGTATTGGTAAGTCCCAGTTCTTCTGCTTTCTGGTTCATCATGGCCACAAAACCTTCTTCCGATCCGCCGACTGCTCTCGCCAATGTCTCACATGCATCTGCGCCGGATGGCAGCAGCACACCATAGAGAAGATCACGAACCGTCGGCTGTTCGTACGGATTAAATCCCGCTACCGACGCATCCTGTGCCGTCAGTTCCTCGAAGATGTCCTCCGGAACCGTAATCGTCTCGTTCAGATCCGGAAGATTTTCAATGGTAAGCAGCGCTGTCATAATCTTTGTCATCGACGCCGGATAAATTCTCTCATCTCCGCCCAGATTCATCATCTCAGCCAGATCGCTTTCCCGCACCAGCAGGGCATGCTGACTGTTCAGACCATCTGACGAAATCTGCTGTACCGGCTCAGGCATCGGTGTAATCTCCTCCTCCGGGCTGGAATCCGATATCGGCTCTGAACTGTCCCCAGCAAGAGAGGATGACGAAACCGAAGAGGATGCACTTGCGTTTCCATCCGTCTGTTTTTTCTCGTTCTTCTGCATCTGATATCCAAGCACGCCAATCAATCCGATAATGATAACAAGCAGAACACTTAAAATCACTTTCTGCTGAAACTGGCGTCTTCGTCTTTTGTTTTTCTTTTTTTGTGCCATAAACAGATTCCTCCGTTCTTTTTTATTCTTTCAAAGCATAGTACATTTCCTGCTCTTTTGCAAGATTTTCGCCGCCCTTTCCGCACCATACCTGTTTTCATCCTTTCAATAACGTTTAACGCGCTGTCGGCTCGTCGGAAACCGTACGAAACGCATGAAATTTTGAATCATCACAACTTCAAAAGTACTAAAATTTTCAAACTACACAAAAAAAGATATCTTATTTTACAAAGCCCTGACGCTGACACAAAACGGCCGCTCCTCTCCAAACGGAGCATAAAATACTACAAATAAGAACGATAAACACTTCCGTCCCATACCTTCCGAAGTGCTTCCGTAATAGAAAATTTACAATTACCCGTACCGCCGCCACAGGTTCCGGCATATTATCCGAACGAAAAATACCGTCAAAATATTTCGGATATTCGGTGAAATTTATACGGCGCGACGAGTCGCCGGTCGCCGTGCAACGGCCGGCATAGAGGAGTTTCGTACCCCGGACGCTCGGAAAGCGCCGACTTTCCGAAAAATCCGGTCGCCACCATTTAAAAAAAATTTGTATCTTGGGTGCTGTTTTCCATAATCATCCGAAGAATATGACCGATCTTTCACACTATTACGATCTCTTTCTGGCAGGGATGACGGCGCTGGCCGTCGTGGTTTTCATCGCGCTGTTTTTCGTCCGGGCCGGGTACGGCATGTTGCGCGACGGGAAATGGGGTCCGAAAATCGACAACCGGCTCGGCTGGATCGCGATGGAAGCCCCTGTTTTCATCGCCCTGTGTATCCTCTGCCTCTGCTCCCCGCGCCGCGGCGATGCGGTATGTCTGGTCTTTTTCGGGCTGTTCCAGCTCCACTACCTGAACAGGGCGTTCGTCTACCCGCTGTTGTTGAAAGGGCGTAGCACGATGCCGCTCGGGATCGTGCTGATGGGCGTGACGTTCAACGTACTGAACGCTCTGATGCAGGGCGGCTGGATCTTTTACATAGCTCCGGAAGGCTACTACACGCCGCAATGGCTGCTGTCGCCGCAGTTCATCGTCGGCACGCTGATCTTTTTCGCAGGAATGGCCGTCAACATCCACTCCGACCGGATCATCCGCCGCCTGCGCAAGCCGGGCGACCGCAACCACTACCTGCCGCAAGGCGGCATGTTCCGCTACGTAACCTCGGCCAACTATTTCGGCGAGATCGTCGAATGGATCGGATTCGCCGTGCTGACCTGGTCGGCCGCCGGAGCGGTATTCGCGATCTGGACGTTCGCGAACCTCGTACCGCGCGCCGACGCCATCTACAAACGTTACAACGAACTATTCGGCGAACAACTGCGCACGCAGCGCCGCAAACGGATTATCCCTTATATTTATTAGCACAACGAAATGAAAGAATCGCTGTTGTTCACTCCGTGCAAGATCGGACCGCTGACCCTCCGCAACCGCACGATTCGCGCCGCCGCCTTCGAAGGCATGTGCGCGGGCAACTCGCCGACCGACCTGCTGTACGACTACCACCGCAGCGTCGCGCGCGGCGGCATCGGAATGACGACGTTGGCCTATGCTTCGGTAACGCGCAAC
>OGZW01002212.1_pt1 | contig 15336 bp, 12 predicted proteins | sample 1577001 | NCBI WGS metagenome assembly OGZW01 (sample SAMEA3541519, study PRJEB24748) | human gut metagenome | biome: human gut; feature: human-associated habitat; material: faeces | place: China | collected 2012 | reverse complement strand
CGTGACCATCTCCAAGTGGTGCAGCACCGAAGGGTGGAAAGAGGCGCGCGCCGCCAAGAATGTGACCCGCCCCGAACTGGTCAACAAACTGCTGCTCACCATCGACACGCTCATCACGCAGGTCAACGAGTCGGAAGACCCGGCGCTCATCGCCGGACTGGGAGACAAACTGGCCAAACTGTCGGCAGTCATCGAGAAGCTCGACAAGAAAGCCAACGTGGTCGACTGCGGCCTAGATTCGGCCCGCCTGCGCACCGAGATCTCCAAGAAGGTCGGCGTGAGCCCCAAGTCCATCGACGCCTACATGATCGGCGAGCACGGCTTTAGCCAGCTTGCCGCCTTTAAGGCCGCGACCATCGCCGGCAAGAGCCTTAACGAGCTTCAGGCCGAGAATCCCGACAAGTACGCCTTCGACCACATGGAGGTCGAGGAGCTCGCACGCAAGGGCGGCTACGTAACCTACCAGGGCAAGCAGTGCACCGAGTACGCCGTCGCCAACTCCGCCGCGCGCGTCTGTGCCGCCGTGCTGCACAACGAGCACGCCGTGCTTTCGGCCTCTACGCTTATGACCGGCCAGTATGGCGAGGAGGGCATCTTCACCTCCCTGCCGTGCGTGATCGGCGCCGAGGGCGTCGAGGAGGTCTACACGCTCGACCTTTCCGAGCACGAGCTCGAGGGCTTCCACAAGAGCTGCCAGCACATCCGCGACAACATCGCCCAGCTCGACTGGTGGGATGCCGAGGCCTACGACGCCAAGTAAGCGTCGGTTGCCGCGACACCTCGCGAATCTAAGCGCGATACCAAGCGGGCCGCGCCGGAAATCCTACCTTTCCTCCTAGAATACCTTCACAAGCAGCATCCTGCGAATCGACCCTTGCGAATCGAAGGTGAATGGTTTTCCCGTTACTTAGTACTGCTCGATGCCCATGTAGCGACGAACCTCGGGGCTGTGGTCGAACACCTTGCCGCGGGCGGCGCGCAGCTCGCAGCTCATCGCGTAGAAGAAGATCGGCTCCAAGAACGAACGCACGCTGGCGGGCACGTCGCCCAGGCCGTACTCGAGCGCATCGAGTACCATGACCGTATCGGTGTGCGTGTTGAGGAACGCAAGTGCGCGCTCCTCCATGGGGCGGCACTCACCCGATCCGAGCTGCACAAAGTAGAACACGCCGGGCTCGGTGGCCTCGAAGGGACCGTGGAAGTACTCGCCGGAATGGATGTAGCAGCAGTGCTGCCACTGCATCTCCATGAGCGAGCAGATGGCCATGGCGTAGGTCTGGCTAAAGTTGGGGCCCGAGCCCAGGATGTAGAAGAACTTGTGCTTCTGGCAGAGCTCGGCAAAGCGATCGCCCAGCTCGGCGTTGACCTTCTCGCGGGCGGCGGGCAGCAGCGCGTCCATCTGCTTAAGGCCGGCGTACATGTCGGCGAGCGCCTCGTAACCCTCCTGCTGGTGGAGCAGTTCGGCGGCGATCAGAGCGCCGATGCCCTGCGGCACCTCGGCCTGCGACACGCCCTCGCCCCAAGGGTAGACCCAGGTGGTCCACTTGCCGTTATCAATCTTGGAGCCCTCGCAGTCGGTCATGGCCACGACCTCGGCACCGGCTGCCAGCGCCATCTCGCAACCGTCGACGACCTCCTGCGTATTGCCGCTGTGGCTGCAGGCGATGACGAGTGACTTCTCGCCAAGACTCTTGGGGGCCATCAGGCAAAACTCGCGCGCCGTGTAAACCGTCGAGGTAAACGTGGTCGCCTCGCGCTTGAGCAGCTCGTTGGCCGGCATCAGGTCGATCATCGAACCGCCGCAGGCAATCCAAAAAACGTTCTCAATCTTGCCCTTGCGCTCGATAATTTCCTGAACCAGATCATGTGCGTTCATCCTGATGTTCCTCCTTGTGGGGCGGCTTTGAGCGACGACAGCTCGTACCTGCGGTCGTTCTATGTTGTCCTATTTATAGCACGCAAGCTGTCGCAGGTGAAGTCATTGCGGCAAATTTGTTCCATATTGTTCTATTCGTGGATGTTAGATGTCGAACACGTAGCGCGAGCCCACGATCTTTTGGCGCCCGAGCAGCAGGGGGCGCTCGTCTGCATCGGTAAAGTACGCCTCCATATAAAAGAGCGGCTCGCCGACCGGCACCTCCAGCAGCGGGGCCGCCTGAGCATCGGCAAGCGCAATCTCCACGGTGCAGGGATCGGACTTGAGCGGCGCGCGGCCCGAATGCTCTGCAACGAGCGCAAAGATCGAGTTATCGGCGAGGTCTTTATCGGCAAGCGTCTGCAGGTAGGGATGGTCGGCGAGCACAAAGGCGTTGTTCTCGAGCATGACGGGCACGCCGTCGGCCGTGCGCACGCGCTCGACCACGATAAGCTCACAGCCGGGTTCCACCCCAAAAAACGCCGCATCCTCGTGCGTCGCTGCGACCACCGTGCGCGACACCAGACGCGCACCCGGCACCATGTCGTTGGCAGCACAACCCTCGGTAAAGCTCTGGACGTCACCCTTCTGGCGAATCTTGCGCTTGAGCTTGGGAGCGCACACAAAGGTACCCCTCCCCTGCTGGCGGCTGAGATACCCCGCACGCGACAGCTCCTCGATGGCGCGGCGCACGGTGATGCGTCCCACGCCGTAGGACTTCGCGAGCTCCATCTCGGAAGGAATACGCGAGCCGGCCGCGTACACGCCGCGCGCGATCTCGCCCTTTAGGTCGTCCATAACCTGCTGGTACAGCGGCACGGCGGACACCTCGGCGCGCTCGGAACGTTCGGTCTTGCTATCGGCTGCCATCATTACGCTCCATCCCGTGCATGCTCGGACTCAAACTCTTCAATCGCCGCCATAAACTGCTCGCCAAAGGCGTCGGCCTTTTTCTCGCCAATGCCGTTGACCCGGATCAGCTCCTCGCGCGTTTGAGGGCGCAGGCGGCACAGGCCGCGCAGAGCCTTGTCGGAAAAGACCATATACGGCGCCATCTCCAGCTCGGTCGAGATCTCCTTGCGCAAGGCACGCAGGCGCTCGAACAGCTCGGCATCGTCGCCCACGCGCGGGCGCTGATCCAGCTCGGCCTCCTCGCGCAGCAGATCCACCGCGCGGCGGGCGCGGGCCGAGGCCTTGCGCTTGGACGCGCGACGCTTAACGGTAAAGGCGAACGCCTCGTCCTCGACCTCGCCGGCACGCGGGCCCAGCCCCACGACCGGGTACTGCCCCTGCGAGGTGGCCAGATAACCGCGGCCGCACAGCTGCCCGATGATGTCCTTGATGCGCCCGACCGATTCGCTCGACAGCTCACCGTAGCCGCGGTCCTCGTCCAGATGCATCTGGCGAATGCGCTCGGTGTTGCCGCCGTGGAGCACGTCGGCGATCAGCGACTTGCCAAAACGCATGGGACGCGTGGCCACATAGCGCACGGCAGCGCGGGCCATATCGGTGACGTCCTCGACCTCGAACTGCGTGAGGCAGTTGCTGCAGTTGCCGCAGCCCTCGGCTTCGTCCGTGGCGGTGGCGCCCGCACCAGCCGCAGCAGCATGCTCGGCCGCGGCCTCGTCGCCAAAGTAGCGCAGCATATATTCGCGCAGGCAGCCGGTGGTATTGCAGTAGCCCTCCATCTGGCTGAGCAGACGATATCGATTTTGGAGCGCCCACGCGCGTTGCTCGTCGTCGAGCGCCTCGTCGGCCGCATCGCCGCGGTCGATTAAAAAGCGGCGCATGCGAAAATCGTTGCCGTTCCACAGTAAGTGGCAGCTGGCCGGATCGCCATCGCGGCCGGCGCGGCCCGCCTCCTGGTAGTAGGCCTCGATGCTCTCGGGCACATTGTTGTGGATCACGTAGCGCACGTTGGGCTTGTCGATGCCCATGCCAAAGGCGTTAGTGGCAACCATCACCTGAATATCGTCATCGATAAAGGCACGCTGGCTTTGGCGGCGGGCGTCGTTACCCATGCCGGCATGGTAACGACCAACGCGAATGCCGCTGGGGCCCAGCGCTTCGGCAAGCTCGCCTGCCAGCGCATCGACCGTCTTGCGGGTCGAGCAATACACGATGCCGCTCTCGCCCGAATGCGCGATCACATAATCGCGCACCCACGCGGCCTTGGCCTTGTCGCCCATCTCCTCGCAACCAAAGTAGAGGTTCTTGCGATCGAAGCCCGTCACTACCGTCGCGGGGTTTTGCAGGCCGAGCATCTGATGAATGTCCGCACGCACGCGCTCGGTTGCCGTAGCGGTAAAGGCCGCCACGATGGGGCGCTGCGGCAGGGAATCGATAAACTCGCGAATCTGCAGGTAGGCGGGGCGGAAATCCTGTCCCCATTGGCTCACGCAGTGGGCCTCGTCAATGGCCACGAGCGGCACGCCAATGCCGCCGTCCGCTGCGGCCTCCTGCGCAAAGGCCAAAAAGCGCGGCTCGAGCAGGCGCTCGGGCGCCACGTACATAAGTTGGTAGCGGCCCTCGCGCGCCCGCTTGAGCACGGTGTTTTGCTGGGCCGGAGTAAGGCTGGAGTTGAGATAGCTGGGCCGCGCACCCGCCGCGAGCAACGCACGGGTCTGGTCCTCCATAAGCGACAGCAGCGGGCTCACCACAAAGGTGATACCGGGCAGCATGAGCGCGGGCACCTGGTAGCAAATGGACTTGCCGGCGCCCGTGGGCATAACGCCCAGCGCGTCGCAGCCGGCAAGGATCGCATCGACCATACGGTCCTGCCCCGGGCGAAACGAGGTGTAGCCAAAATAGGCGCCGAGCGTGTCGAGCGCCGTCTGCTGCATGCTATCGGTCATGGTTTCCTAACGTCCAAGTCATCTGCCGCCGATTATACGCCGCCACACGGACCAGCGCCGCACGGCGGCCAGCCACGACATGGGTAGTCATTGGGGACGTTCTTGAATGACTAGTCGTTTAAGAACGTCCCCAATGACTATCTTGATAAGCGCGGAAACATCGCCAGTTGAGCATAAGTCAGCGAAAACGCCCCCAAGCGAGCAAGGTGACGTGAAAGAGGAGGGAAGCGTACTTCGGTACGCGACCGACGATTGAACGTCAGATTGCCGCTTAGGGGCGTTTGCAGCGTCGACCGGTCCGCCGTTCGTTAGAACGGCGGAACCAAGGGCGCAGCGTCGGCCCGTTACACGGTTTGGTAAAACCGCGTAACTTACATCACCATGACGTAACGGCTACCCACGTAGTACTGCTTACCCATCAAAACCGGCTCGCCATTGGGGCCGATAAAGCCGGCACGCAGGTTGAGCAGCGGATCGTGCGGAGCAATGCCCAGCTCAGCCGCCTGCTCGGTATTGGCACGAACGGCCTCGACCGTGCGGTAGCCAACCGAGACAATCGGCGTTCCGCCAACACGCTCGACCTCGGCAAAAATCGACTTGTCCTCAAGATCGGCCGTCAACAGCTCACGGTAGGCGTCAAACGGCACAAAGACGTTTTCCTCAAAGATGGGCTCGCCGTCGGCCGTACGCACGCGTTTGATATGCAGTAGCAGCGCATCCTTCTGCAGACCAAAGAACTCCATCTCGTTTTGGCGCGCCGGAACGATCTGGCGATCGACCACGTGCGCACCGGCCTTCATGCCGTTGCCGGCACACAGCGCGGTAAACGTCTGCAGCGTCGAGGCATGGAACTGACGATTGATGTGCGGTGTGGAAACAAAGGTGCCGCGGCCCTGTTGCTTAACCAGGTAGCCATCGGAGCACAACTCCTCGACGGCGCGACGCACCGTAATTCGGCTCACGTCGTACTGCTCGGCAAGCTCGAGCTCGGACGGAATACGCTCCTTGGGTGCATAAACACCTTTCTCGATCGCATCTTTGATTTCGTCATAAATCTGCTGGTAAAGCGGTGCATTTTTGGGTGCAGGCATATCTAATCACTCTTATCGAAATATCGAAATAACTAATACGTATATAACGTCTAGTTTCATGTTACCTCATATTGATAAAACGATACACCCCACCTACCAAAAAGCGACAGCTTCATTTTGGTAGGTTTTATCTGGGCAAACGAAAGTCCCTCGAAAGCAACGGGGCTTTCGAGGGGCTCATGCGGAAGGGTTGCGCCGGGCCGGCAAAATGCCAATACCCTACTTGCCGTCGTCCTGCTGCAGGCTGTCCTGCTCGCTGAGGCGCGCCTGCCTGCTGGCCATGCGCGCGGGCTTGTCGGGATCGGGAACGGCCGTGGGCATAGGCTCGTCGACATGACCACCCCACCAGCCACCCACAAAGTTGAGCGTGTGGAACACGTTGATCACGGCTCCTGGATCAACGTCGCACACCAGCTTGATAATGTCCTGGCTCTCGTAGGTCGAGACAACGGCGTGCAGCAGGTACATCTTTTCGCGGCTGTATCCGCCGACGACCTCGGCGCAGCTAATGCCGTGCTGAAAATGGTTTACGTAGGCAGTCATGACCTCGTCTGCCTTACGCGTCGTGATCTGCAGCGTCACGCGATCGTAGCGACGATAGAAACTGTCGATGGTCTTGGTCGAAATAAACTGGAACACGATGGAATACGCCGCATTGTCCCAGCCAAACATAAAGCCAAAGATCGCCAGGATAGCGCAGTTAAAGCCAAAGATGACGCCCCAGATGGTCTTGCCTGTATGGTTGGAAACCCACAGCGCGATAAAGTCGGTGCCGCCGGTGGATGCGCCGGACTTAAGCGCGATGGCGGCGCCCAGGCCCGAGACCACGCCGCCAAAGATGATGAGCATGATCTTGTCGCCCAAAAACGGGGCGAAGTGAAAGATGTTGAGGAACAGCGACGAGAGCATGACCTGCATCATCGAGAAGATGACGAAGCGCTTGCTGATGCCGCTCCAGCAAAGGAGCGCCACGGGGATGTTGAGCGCGAGCATGCCGAGCGAGATGTCGATATGAACGCCGCCGAGCGAGGTGACGCGATCGAGCAGGACCGCGACGCCGGTGAGGCCGCTCGGAAGCAGGTCGGCGGGGCGAATGAACGCCTGAATCAGAAATGTCTGGAGAACGGCGGAGATGGTGACCGCCACGGCAGTAATGGCGCGGCGGACGATGGTGAGACGGCCGAGCACGAGCACGCGGTCCGTGAGCTGATCGATGGCGTTCGCCACGTAGGCTCCTTTCGAAGGCAGATGTAATTGTGGGGCATGCCGGCGATTGTAGCATGGAGCGCGAGAGGGCGCTTCAATTCACCCTCTCTCGACAACCAAAACGAGCCAGCAGCTCCCCAACCAAAGAGCCAAATTCTAAGTGAGTAGGCTTTTCGCGACCTACCAAGCACACTCAAAACAGCCACCTCTCCGACCTGCGGTTTTACTAAGGCAGATACGCTTTGTGCTCGGCATGTGCCAAAAAGTCTACTCACTTAGTCCGAGTCGAAGCCAAACGGATCTAAATTGAAGCCAAAATGAGCCAATCCACCGCAAGAGACGTGTGAATCCGCACTTCTTGCGGCGAATTGACGCTACAAAGCGGTCAGAATGTCGGCGAGGTTGTCGATGACGGCGTCGGCTCCCGTTTGGTCCAGGTTAACGCCCTCGTGCGGACGCAGTGCCAGGACGCGGGCGCCGGAGCGCTTACCGGCCTCGATGCCCAAAGGCGAGTCCTCGATAACCAGGCACTCGGCAGGCTCCACCCCCAGCGCCTCCATGGCACGCAGGTAGATCTCGGGGTCGGGCTTAAACGCACTGCACTCGTGACCGCTGATGGTGTAGTCCAGCACGTCGGCGATACCGGCAATCTCCACCAGCTCGTCAATGAGCTCGCGATAGGACGAGCTCGCGATGGCACACTTCACGCCGCGCTCGTGCAGCTTGCGCATCACCGGCTCCGTCTGCTCGTTGAGAAGCTCGGCATACGGAACGGGGTGGTCCGGGCTGTAGACCTGCTTGTACTCCACGCGCAGGCGCTCGCGCAGCTCAACATCGTCGGGCACCAGCGCCTTCCAAATGGCGGGCTCGTTAGACCCCGAAAGATCGGGGATCTCGTCAAAGTGGAAGCCCTTCTCTTCCATAAATGCCACGCGGCGACGGTTGTAGAACCACTCGGTATCGACCAGCACGCCGTCCATGTCAAACAGCACTGCCTTGATCATACGCATCTCCTCCCACCTGCCAAAAAGGGACAGGTTTATTTTGGTAGGTTTTATCTGGGGTTTTGCGACACGACAGACACGCCCTCCCCAGAGCAAAAAAGGGGACGGGGCGCAAACCCCATCCCCTCTCAATCAACCCGTAAGGTCTACTTACTTGTGATTAGTAGGAAAGCTTCCACATGTAGCGACGCATGGTCAGCGGGTGCTGACGGGCCTCGGCGATCTGGTTGCCGTACTCACGCATAACGGCGAGGTGCAGCAGCGGGTTGAAGTAGGTGATGACGCTCGCGGGCACGGCGTCAGCCAGGCCGTAGTCCTTGGAGTCGATCAGAGCGACCTTGGCGCCCATGCGCTCAAGGAAGGTGAGGGCGCGGGCGTCCATCGGACGGGTAGCGCCATCGGACATGAAGAAGACGTAGGGCTTACCCTCGGTGGAAACCTCGAACGGGCCGTGGAAGTACTCGCCGGTGTTGTAGGCGGCGGCGTCGATCCACTGCATCTCGGTGAACAGGAAGGCGGCGTGAGAGTAAGCCATCTTCTCGGAGGCACCGGAGGCCATGAAGTAGATCATCTTGTCGTCCTTGAAGTCCTCGGCGAACTTCTTGGCGAGCTTCTTGCAGTGCTGAGCGGCGTTCTCGCAGAGATCGAAGACGTTGGTGAGGCCGGTGATCATGTCCTCGTAGTGGTCATAGCCCTCGGTCTGCTGAAGGATCTCGAGAGCAAGAGCGATGGCGTAGCCGGGCTTCTCGCACTTGGCAGCGTAGTTGGCGTGGAAGCCGTGAACGATGACGTGGTCGGCGTCGACGGTCAGAGCGGAGCCAGCCTTGTTGGTGAGGGAGACGACCGGGCAGTTGTGCTTCTTGGCGGTCTTGTTGGCCTCGACGGTCTCGGGCGTGGAGCCACCGAGGGAGCAGGTGATCACGAAGGTGTGCTCGTTGACCCAGGAAGGCGTGTCGTAGTTGAACTCGTTAGCGGTGAAGATCTGAACGTTCAGCTTGTCCGTGTTGTTGGCCAGGAAGTACTTGGCGGGGTAAAGGTCGGACATGGAAGCGCCGCAGCCGACGAAGGCGACGCTGTGGATCTCGTGGTTGGACAGGACGTCAGCGACGATCTGCTTAGGGAGGTTAAGGTCGATCTCGTACATCTGACACATTCCTTTCGATTTTTGCGGCGCCACATTGCCGGGCGCTCGCAGGGTTACCGTGATTTGGACCGAGTCGCCGGCCCGTTGAGGATGTGACAAAGGAACTGTCCCTTTGACACATTTGGGGATGGAAGCCTGCCTGGGGTATGGGATGCCAGGCAGGCCCCCGGGGGAAAGCGGTTAGACGCTTAGTCGCGACTAGGCCAGGATGCCGGCCGCGGAGAGGGCGATGCCGCCCACGATGGCGATCACGAGAAGCCAACCGGTGTTGACGTTCTTCTTGATGAGCCAGTACATAAGGCCGGTGAGGCCAAGGGAGATCATCTGGGGCATCATGCCGTCCAGGATGTCCTGGATAACGACGGTGCCCTCAGCGAACTGCAGCGGGGTGGTGGCGCCAATCAGCGTGGCGATCATGCCGCCCACGGACATAAGACCCACGATGCCGCAGACATACATGAGCTTCTCCATGAGGTCGCCGCCCTGAAGCTTGCTCAGGTACTCGTGGCCGCCCTGATAGCCCATCTTGGCTGCGAACCAAGTGATCAGCACGGAGGGGACGATGGAGATGAGCATGGCCAGGATCGGGCCCATGATGGAGCCCTGCTGAGCCAGCTGAACGCCCAGACCAAAGGCGATAACGCGGATGGTGCCTTGGAAGAAGGAGTCACCGATGCCGGAAAGCGGACCCATGAGGGAGGTCTTGACCGCGTTGATCGAATCGGGGTCGAAGTTCTCGGGATCCTTGGCGTACTCCTCCTCCATGGAGGCGGAGAGGCCCAGGATGAAAGCGCTCGTCTGCGGGGTGCAGTTGTAGAACGCCATGTGACGGTGGTAAGCCTCTTTCTTAGCAGCGAGCTGCTTGGGATCGGACTCATCCGGATAGAGGCGATCGAGCGTGGGAACCATGCCGTAGAGGAAGCCCATGTTCATCTGACGCTCGTAGTTCCAAGAGGCCTGGATGGCCCAGGAGCGCCAGAAGAACTGGCTGACCTTCTTGTTCAGGGACACGTCCTTGGTTGCGGTTGCCATAGTGTGTTCCTCCTTAGTCTTCGTCGTCTTCGAGCGGATCGTAGTCGGAATCGACACCGGCGGCTGCATGGGAACCGTTGAACTTGAAGCCCATGAAGACGACAGCCAGGCACACACCGATCAGAGCGACCGCGATGACGGACAGGTTGAGGTAAGCGGCGAGCAGGAAACCGATGAACAGGAACGGAGTCATACCCTTCTTGATCATCATGGTGAGCAGCAGGGCCAAGCCGTAGGCGGTCATGATCTTGGTCGAAACGTTAAGACCGGTGGACAGCCACTCGGGAACCATGTTGACGATGGCCTGAACCAGGTCGGTGCCAACAAAGACGGCGAGGAAGATCGGCAGGAAGTACATGACGGCGTACAGACCGGAGCCGGCGCAGATGTGCATACGGTAGGCGGTCTTGAACTTTCCGTTATCGATCGCGCTATCTGCCACATGAGTGAGGGCGGCGATGATGGAACGGAACACGATGCCGAGGAGCTGACCCAGGACGGCGACCGGGATGGCGATCGTCATGGCGGTCTCGGCGGAAGCATCGGTCAGGCATGCAAAGGCAGCGGCCACGATGCCGCCCAGGACCATATCGGGCGGAACGGCGGCGCCGACCTGCACCAGGCCCATGGACACGAGCTCGACAGCGGCACCGACGGCAAGGCCGGTGGGCACATCGCCCAGCAGCAGACCGACGAGCGTAGCGCCAACGAGGGGCTGCTCGAAGTTAAGACGACCGAGCAGGCGGGAGTCCCACATGCAGAACACGCCGACGAGGCCGACGAGCACCGCACTGATGAACGTATTCATACCCTTCTCCTTTCAGTCAGGCAAAAGCCTGGTTGATTACAGCTTGGCGTCGATGTCGACGCTCTGATACGTAGGGGTCTGCTGGACGTAGAGCTTGATGCCCATGTCGAGCAGCTGGTTGACGTCGGCCTTCTGGGTGGCGTCGAGGAAGACGGAGCTGTCCTTGCCGCCGGCCTGCTCGGCACCGTCGTGGTTGGCGGTGGCGCCCAGGTTGATGGCGTCGAGCTTGTAGCCCTGGCAGAACTGCAGCATCTCGGCCGTGTTGCCAAAGACGAACATGACGCGCTCGCCGAGGGTGTTGAGCTTGTCCATCTTGGCGAGGGCACGCTCGACGGTGAAGACGTTCAGGCGCACGCCCTGGGGCTTGGCCAGCTTAAGAGCGCCCTTCTTGATGTCATCGTTGGCGGCAGCGTTGTCGACGACGATGATGCGCTCGGCCTGGACCTTGGTGGTCCAGGTAAAGACGACCTGGCCGTGCAGCAGACGGTAGTCAAGACGTGCGAGGACGATCTTGGCGGGACCGGAGCTGTGACGGGACGCCTTGGCCTTCTTGGCGGGAGCCGCGGCGAACTCGACCGGTGCGTTGGGGTTGGTCAGACCGGTGCGGGCCTCGTTGATGAGGGCCGCGAGCTCGGCGCCCTTGACGGGGGCGGGGCTCATAGCGAGCGTGAGCGCCAGCGGGATGTTGAAACCGCTGACAACCGTGAACTTCGTGCCGTTCTTGGAAAGCTCGACCATGTTGTTGTTGACCGAGCTACCGAGCATATCGGTTAGCACATACACGGTGTCGTCCGCGTTGAACGTGGCGATCATAGCCTCAACCTTATTGGTGATGGGCTCCTTGTCGTCACGAGCAAGCGACACGACGTGGACGTTCGACACGTCGCCGAGAACCATCTCGAGCGTGTCTTTGGCGCCTGCGGCCAGGCCGCCATGAGATGCGAGAATGATCTGATTCATCTTGCCTCCTCCTTTTCGTTATGGTCATTATAACGTCTTATACGTTGCTTATATTGCTAATTAGTATAAAGACCGTTCGCGGGTGAAAATCGACCGTTGACGGGTTTAACGTACTTGAAACGTTGGAGCCGGGCAGGCCGACGCTGTCTTGGCGACACCCGATCAGACGCCTCGCCAATCCACTATCGCACGAAGTACCAGGGGCTTTCCTGCACGGTGGGCTCCAGCGCAATGCCCGTGCGCTCGCGGAAGAGATCCATGTCCTGCGATTTCTCCGTCCACCACGCGTTGGGCTTAAAGGTCATGCTCTCAACGACATGGCCGACAAACACACTGTTGCGCAGCTTGGAAAAGTCGGTGTTCATAATCACGATGGACGCGAGCACCAAAACGATGCCCAGAACTTTGATCGCGCCGGCGGGCTCGGCGTAGACACCAATGCCCAGCAGTACGGTGACGACTGTCTCGAATGACATTACGACGGGAACTTTCGACGTCTCGAGCCCCATGGACAGACCCTGCATATATAAGATGTAAGCCACGGCTGTGGGGATGAGTCCAAAGCCAAGGAACAACAGCAGCAGCTGTGGCGACATTGCCGCGGCGACATCCGGCCACGGAGCCGCGATAGCTGCCATAACCGCACCGCCAAAAACAAAGCCCCAAAACGTGACAGCCAGCGGGTGGACCGTCTTGGTTGCTATCCGGCTAAACACCGCGAGCGACGCACCACAAAGGCCTGCAATCACGCCCGACGTGACGCCCCAAACCGAAAAATGAAAACCGGAAAGGTCGCCATTGGTCACCGCAAGCACGCAGCCAACGATGTTAAAGACAATGGCGATGAGTTTGTTGAGGGTCACGTCCTCGCGATAAAGTACGCGGCCGAGCGCGACGCCAAACACCGGCGAGGTGTAGAGTAGCACCGATGCCGTGGACATGCCCACCTCGCGCATGCACTCGTAATAGCAGGTGTTGGCGGCAGCCAAACCGACGATACCGACAAGCGCGCAGGAAACAAGCTCTTTAGGGCTTGCCTTGAACAGCGTCATGGGACCCGAGGCTTTTCCCTCACGAGCACCTCCCTGGCAACCCATAAATGCCAAGACCGGAGCCATCAAGACGGCACCCGACAACAGGCGAAAGGCCGCCATGCTCTGAGACGAAACGCCCAGGGCCGATATTCCGTTAACAAAGATTCCGATGGTGCCCCACATTAGCGCGGCGATCAGCACCAGCACATAGCCCAGATTGCTCCTCTTCAACGCAGCCTCCTCGGTATTATTTCCAATATGTTTCATGCTACGTTATAGTCGTTATATACATTTTTCAAGGCACAAATCGGCGAACGGGAAATCTCTAGACAAAGGGAGTGTCCCCAACTGCCGGCACAAAAGGAACATCCCTAACTGCCGGCAGAAAGGGAACGTCCCCAAGTGCCGCTCTAGCAGTTGCGGTGAAATAGTTCTCAAACAGAGGCTTCACACTCCCAAACAGGAACTATTCCACCGCAACTCATGAGGGGTATTGGGCTGTTAGGCCGCTCTATCCCTTAGTAATCCAGCTTCCACATGTAACGGCGCGTCATGTAGTCCTTGTGGGTGACGGCGGAGAGCGCACGCATGTAGACGTTGTTGAGGATCGGGGCAAAGATCAGGTGGTTGAAGTACTCGCTCACGCTGTCTTTGATGTCGTTGAGACCGAGCTCCTTGGCATCGAGCTGATAGACGCGCTCGCCACCGTACTGGTTGACAAAGCGGATGCCGCGCTCGTCATTGCAGCGGCTGCGGCCGACGCTGATGAGCTGGAACAGCGAGGTGCGCTTGTCCAGGATCTCGAAGGGGCCGTGGAAGAAGTCGCAGGTGTTGATGGTGCAGGAGTCGATCTGCAGCATCTCCTGCACGTTGCAGATGCTAAAGACATAGGCGGCACCAAAGAGCGGACCCTGAGCCATGACGTTGATGCAGGGCTTGTCAGCGTTCTGCTCGGCCCACTTGGCAGCGAGCGGACGGGTGTACTCAACGGCCTTGCGATAGATAGGATCGACCAGGTCGAAGGCTGCCATAGCGGTCTCGTACTCGGCATAGCCCTCGGTCTGCTGCGTAAGCTCCATAGCGATCATGGTCACGACGGCGGAGTTGGTGCGGCCCATGCAGGACTCGTCGACGGCCAGGCTGTCGTACTGGATCTTGTAGTCACAGACCTCGGTGAGGGCGGACTCGTCAACATAGATGGCGATGGTGCTGGCGCCGTGGTCCTTAGCGACCTGAGCGGCGACAATGGTCTCCTTGGTGCCGCGCATGGAAACGACGACGGCCAGGGTGTTCTCGTTGACGTAGGCCGGGGTGGCGTGCACGAACTCGTTGCTGGTGTAGCTGGAGCTCACGACCTGCGTAGCCTCGTGCTCCATAAAGTACTGGGCAGGATAGTTGCCGCCGTTGGATCCGCCGGCGCCAATCCACACAACGCGCTTGATGCCGCCCTTGTCTGCCTTGTCAGCCAAAACCTGGGAGACGACATCCTTAACCTGTTCCTGAGTAGTCATCGTGCATCAGCCTTTCTTCTCATTTGATGCTCTTGATGGCATACAAGTTACATATATGTTTTAGTGATGTCGACTAGTTGTATGCTATATTTGTCTTAGATTTTTTGCTGATACGGTATATAAATACTCGTTACCAGCGGTTTTGTTGTTGTATTGGATACATGCTTGATTAGGCAAGCATAAAGGTTAGATACAGGTTGATCGCATGAGCGCTTCATCTAAAAAGAAACTGACCCAATACGAGCGTCTGGCGGCCACGCTTCGCGACCGCATCGCTGCCGGCATCTACGCCTGCGGAGACAAGCTGCCGTCCGAGATGGAACTCATGGACGAATCGGGGCTGTCGCGCAGCACTGTGCGCCATGCCCTTAAGGTGCTTGTTGACGAGGGCCTGGTTCGCACCGAGCGCGGGCGCGGCGCCTTTGTGGCTGACACGCCGGCGCTCCACGAGAACAGCCTGGTGTTTTCGAGCTACACGGCGCAGATCCAGGGCCAGGGCATGAAGCCCACCACGCGCACGGTGGACTCGGGCTTTGCCAAGGCTGCCGGCGACGTGGCCAAGTTTTTCGATGCCGCCGTGGGCAGCAAGCTCGCCGTGCCGACAAGCTTATCGGCGACGAGCACCCCGAGGTCAACGTCGATGCCATGAGCTTTGACGAGATGGACGCTTTCATCGCCGAACACGAGGATATTGTCTGCCCCGTCTGCGGCAAGCACGACTTCACCCCCATCCGTAAGTTCAATCTGATGTTCAAGACCGCCATCGGCGTCACCGA
>OGZW01002202.1_pt1 | contig 15371 bp, 10 predicted proteins | sample 1577001 | NCBI WGS metagenome assembly OGZW01 (sample SAMEA3541519, study PRJEB24748) | human gut metagenome | biome: human gut; feature: human-associated habitat; material: faeces | place: China | collected 2012 | reverse complement strand
CTTTTATTTTTCCACACGAAACCAGTCTACATCCAGCCAGCCACGCTCCTTTCCATGAGGAGTTACGCTGAACATTCCCACCTTCGCACCAATCCATTTTCCCTGACGGGCTTTGAACAGCGTGCCGGCCTCCGTAAATTTCTTTCCATCCAGACTGTAGCTAAAGCGACAATATGCCCCTTTGTCCACATGTACCCTTATGTAAATCTCTCTTTCGTAATTGGGGAACAAACCTGCTTCAAACTTCCGGCTGGGCTCTAATACGGCTAATGTAGAAACCTGTTCCAGATTACCCTGTTCTGCATCCTTACATACAGCCTGCTTCAGCAAGAACTTTTCTCCCTGCTTTTCCACTCCTATCCAGGAATAGTCCCAGCCCATAATGATGAGTCCCGAAAGTTGTCCGTCATCTTTTGCCGAAACCTTTAATTTAGCGGTAGCCGTAAATTCCTCTGCCGGGAATTTTTGCATCAACAGATTCGGAACTTCCCAGAAGTTCTTAAAATGCGGCGAAAGTTCATGCCCATAAATACGGACATATCCCATATTCGTCGTAAAGCCGAACACATCCTGATAATTTGCATGCCATTCCCATTGCAGCCCCAGCTTACGAGTATCAAACTCATCACTCTCCACAGGCGTTTCTATCGGATACGTTTTACCGGTTTTAGGTTTACGATAACGGCTCACCGGGTCTCCACAACCGTCTCCGTCCTTATCAACTCCAATTACCGGCCAGTCATTTACCCATTTCATCGGATTCAGATGCAGTACACGTCCATAAGCTCCCTTATCCTGAAAATGCAAAAACCAGGATTCTCCGGCCGGAGTGTCTACCCATCCTCCCTGATGCGGTCCGTTGATGTCCGTCTTTCCTTGCGCCATCACAATTCGGGCTTCATACGGTCCATACACATCTTTCGAACGCATCACCAGTTGCCATCCGGAAACTACTCCACCCGCAGGTGCAAACAGATAATAAAAGCCATTACGCTTATAGAACTTTGCTCCTTCAATGGTATGATTTACGCCGTCATTTCCGTCAAACACCAGTACCGGGTCCGAAATGACTGCCGTACCTTCCTTATTCATCTCGCACGCCGTCAACACACTGTTGAATTTCGCCCGGCTTCCGGCCCATGCATGAGCCAGATACACACGCCCGTCGTCATCCCATAACGGACAAGGGTCAATCATCCCTTTTCCAGCTTTTACCAGCACTGGTTTATCCCATTCTCCATACGGGTCACGAGTCTTTACCATAAAAATGCCAAAATCCGGATCACCCCAGTATATATAGAACACTCCTTCATGAAAACGAATAGAAGGTGCCCATACGCCTTTTCCATGACGAGCTTCATTATAATATTCCACCGGTTCCACCTTCTTCAAGGCATAATTCACGATTTTCCAGTTTACCAAATCCTTTGAATGCAAGATAGGAAGTCCCGGAGTACAATTAAAACTGGACGCCGTTAAAAAATAGTCCTCTCCTACCGCACATACATCCGGATCAGAATAATCCGCATGAAGCACTGGATTCCGGTACATGCCATTCCCTTCATCAGACACCCATACCTCAGAACGATACTGTGCCATCGCTGGATGAAACAGGCTGCAAACTGACAGACTCAATATAAAAAACAATCCTTTCATTCTTCTTTCCTAATTTAAGTAACCCTCAAAAACAATCTTCTACCTAAAGAAAAATACCCAAAACTTAAAAATCCATTTATCTAAAAACTTTTCGTCTATAAATACGAATCAGGGTTCCATTCCACTTAAAAGAAGAACCTAAAAATTTCTTAAAATGATTCTCCGTTATATTTCTTATAAGCTTTTGCTTCCTTTTCTGTCACCGGCACCAGTCTCACGGCAGCTCCTCCTCTGGGTTTCAGGGCAAACTTTATCACATCCCCAGCTCCAACCAACACATACGAACATTTCACCTGTGTCTTTGTCTTCACTTCTTCTCCCCCATCGGTATAAATAGATGCCAGATACATCTGATTCTTGTCCAGGAAAGAACAATCCAAAGTTTCAACAGAACCGTCATTGTTGGTCAGCATTCCCACAAACCATTCTTTCCCTTTCCGGCGAGCCATGGTGATATTTTTACCCGGCATACCATCCAACACATGCGACTCATCAAATACAGTCTGCAGATTTTCAAACCATTCAATCTCCGGTTCACCGTTGTAGAATTGAGGACGGTCATACCAGAAAATTGTCATCAACGGACTATAAAACACCAATGAAGCCGCCAGCTGATGCGCATGCGTATTCTTCAAGCGCTTGTCATAATAACAGATAGTATAATCTGCGGCCCCGTTAATCATACGCGTAAACGGAAGAATGGTACTGTGTGTAGCATCCGGAAACTCTTCGTTCCCCAGGATACCTTCCTGTGTCAGCAGATTTGGATAAGTACGGCTGAATCCCGACGGACGGAACTCATCATGAATATTCATCATCAGGTTATTCTCTGCAGCCAGACGCACCATGTCGTGCAACCAGGTAGCCCAACGATGACTTGCATACTGCACAAATCCTGACTTCACTCCCACAATGCCCCATTTGTGCAACAGTGGGAACAATTCGTGCATCTGCTTCTGCAAAGCATGTTGATTGACATACAACCAGATACCTACACCTTTCTTCTTTCCATACGCCACCACTTTCGGCATGTTCAGTTTTGACACCACCTTCGTAGCATCCCCATCATGTGAGGTACAGGGCATATACCACTGCCAGTCAAAAAGCATGTACGGGATGCGGTGTTCCGCACAGAAATCAATAGTCTTCAAAGCCTGATCTGTCGTAAGCGAGGTTTCGCGCATGATTTTTCCCAGCTTAATCCAGTCCGTATTCTTAATCTCACAAGGAGGATTCAAATTTTCAATAATATAATTGTGTTCCAGCAATTCCCCCGGTTTATCTGCCGCCATGATAACCTTCCACGGCGTTGCATAATAAGTAACAATATCCACCGGACTGTACATGACAGAAGTCAATGTATGCTGTTTTTCAGAAGAAGCCTGAAATTTGGTCAGACACCAGTCGTCCACATCCGCATCAGTCAATGCCGCCCATACCCCATTAGGTAATTCCAGTGTCAAGGCACGTTCCACCGGCTTCTTCAGCGCATTCACATCCAGGTATTCAAAATGCGCCTGTGCCCATTGTTCAGCCCAAGCCTTGGTCCCTTCCGGAAAAGTATACTCCGTCAGGTCTCCCACTACCTTGTGGAAAATAGCTTTCGGATGTTCCGGAAAATAATAACGAAAAGCCACCCCTTCATCATAGGCACGCACTTCTACATTCAAACGGTAGTCAGAACCGTCCTTTTTCGATAAATACAATGTGACCCATTTGTAGTTGTCACGCACCGAGCTGCGTTCCCCATAAAGCGGTGTCCAAGTAGCATCATGACTACCGTAAGCCACCGAATCCACCTCCAGATTGTCCATCTAGCATGCCGGCTGAGGCAATTTACGCATCCCCAAAGCCATTTCCCAGACACGATTGTCCAGTTGCAATCCGGCCTGCGATTCCTTCACAACCTGTTTCCCATTGTAATTTACCTCATAGCAAAGCACATTGGCTCCGGAAGCCGATTTTTTCTCATAAAATTTCACCTTATGTGTACCTTCCGGAGAAGACAAATTCAATTCGATCGGTTCTGCCGCACACATTGCAGCTCCAAGAACCCATAATCCCAACGTCAAAGACAAGTTCTTCATATTCCTTTTATATTGTTTTTTATAGAAATACGAATAACTTGTCCCGACTACTCAATCAAAATGTAAATTTCTTTGATTTTTATTTCACTTGAAACTCAAACGTATTAAAGGAATGAGCCTGCAAAGTCACATTCAGCCATTTTTCTCCCAACTTCACCGTCAGTTGCTGCGGACTATCCTGAAAGTTTCCTGCTACCACCACGGTTTTTCCTTCCGGAGTCTGTACCACTAACACCGGCTTCTTATCCTCACCCGTCGGTTTAAACGCCAGCACCTTCGTACCCGGCATCAGGAAACGGGTGTAATGCTTCACGGCATAATATTCCGGCGTAAAGATAGCCTTAGCCTGTTTGGAATCCACCCGTATCAAGGCATTCTGCTTCCATCCCCACGGACTTACTCCTTCATCCGCCAGAATCGGATTCCAGAAAGTATACTCCTCACAGCCATTTCCCAAATAATGGTTCATCAGATGAAAGGTATGCTCTGCGGCTTTCCAGTCGAAAGAACCCCATCCGCATTCACTTTCAGTCTGCACATAGTTATAATTCGGATATTTCGCACGCAGGCGGGTCAGTAACTGTCCTCCTTCCCACTGCAGTCCTATTCCTTGAATCGTTTCAGGCATACGCTGGTCGTCCAGCACCTTTTCTATTACTTCATAACGGTTTGTGTTGATGGTTCCGAAATACAATTTCACGTCCGGATGCGCTTTCTTCAGTGCCGGAGCCAGATACTCTACATTGAAACGGATAATTCCCTCCGGTGTCCATGCACATCCCGGATAAGGCGTATAGCTCCACGATTCATTTTGAAACATCACCATCTTTATGGGAATATTCAGCTCTTTATACGCGGAAACAAACTTGCAAAAGAAATTCGCGTATGCCGACAGGTAACGAGGGTCTTGAATAAAGAAGTCCGTTTCAGCCAGTTCTGCCGGGAATACTCCTTCTGTCTTAGGTCCTTTATTTCCTTGCAAATAATAATCCTTCGCCGGATGCATCGTATTATATTTATCACTGCGCACCGGATAATCCTGATTGATTTTCATCCAGTTGGGCGGACTCCATGGAGAAATCCAGAAGGTCATGTTCGGATTATAACGCTGAGCCGACTTGATATACGGCACAAGCGAAGTCTTATCGCGGTCTATATTAAAATGCTTCAATTCAAAATCTCCCGGCACCTCGTCGCAGCTGTACCAGTTGCGTGAGAAGTCGTTCGCATTCATCGGAAAACGCCCCAACGTAAACCGCAAATCACCTTCCGGAGAAAACAGTTTCCTCAGAATTTCCTCTTTCTCATTACTAGGCAGCACATTCAAGGCATCCCATCCCAACTCATTGAAACAAGTACCCCAAGCCTTGAAAACGACTACAGAATCTCCCTTATCTACCGATAAATCAGCAGCAGTTCCCTCTGCCTTCGTTTGCAATTTCACCTTGTTCTGTGTCCAAGTCTTCCCTTCACAACTACTCACCCAATCACATGTCTGTGCCTGCACGGATACCTCAAGCAGTGCAAGCCCCATACAACTGAAGTAAATTTTTCTCCATTGTCTTTTCATAGCGTCAACTCTTTTTTATTTCTCAAAAGTATTCAAAAAAGAAACACCTTCCACATGCGGACCCACATAAATTCGTGCCATATCTCCCGTATGATACCATTTCGGCTTTCCCGGCATATCATCAGAGATAATCTGACCATTTATGCGAAGGTTTTCAAAACGAATGTTCCGTACCTTCCGCTGTGCATCATATCCCTCAATCACGGAAATCTCAGCCCGATTACCAGTGTACGACACATTCTTGAACACCACATTTTCAATCCCTCTTCCCGGCGCCTTGCAATATTTCTCATTAAAGAAAATACGAAGATTCACCAACTGCCCCTGTCGGAAGTTTTCAATGCGTATATCTTCAAAACGCACATTCCGTATCAGATTCTCATCGCCCGCATTAATAGCCAGACAACCTTGATAGTTCAACTGCTTCTCCTTATGGTCCAGAATATCGATATTCACATAATTCAGATTCTCCAAAATCTCCGGTTTGTCCACATTTCCATGAATCCCGATAAAAATAGGATGCGCCACATCGGCCCATAACGTAGAATTCTGCATGGTAATGTTCGAACTTGGTCCTTCAAATCCCAATCGTGTGCCATACACCGTAGTACAGTCATCCGATGTCCGGCAAAATACCCTGTCGAACAATACGTTCCGGCTGGAAAACACATTCATTCCGTCTCCCCAACCAAAATAACTGATGACTTTTACATTTCGAATGGTAACACTGTCCGAGCCACCCGTAGCACATTGTGTAGCCATTAATCCTTCCACGTACACATTACGGGAATTAGCGATACGAATACCCATCTTCACGCTCGGGTCAATGATGCCCCTTCCCAGCAACTTCACGTCATGCACATTTTCAATCAGCATCCGTCCCATCATCACGGCTCCACCGGCCACATAAACCGTCTTACCAGAAGGAATACGAAATTCTCCTCCTTCAAAACGATGAATTCCGGGGCCAAAATAAATCAGGTCCGGATTCTTTTTGTCTACCTTAAATGTAGACAAGGGATTGGCAAACAAATGCAGGTTATGAAAAATATCTCCATTCACTTCCACCGAAAGATTGGCCGGTTTCTCTAATGAAAATTGAAGCGTATTCCCTTCTATCGTAAAAGGAATATCGTATGACAACGGACGTACACGAGCCGAATCAATCTTTCCTTTATTATACGTCACTGCAATTTCCACCTTTTCCGAAAAATCAAAGGTAGCCATGGAAGCATGTTCCACATGGTGCTTCGTCTCACGCACCTCATCCACCTTCACCAGGTAAGTGGGCACAAGCACCCACTTACTTTTTCCTTCCGGACGGACTTTGACTGTAAAGTCATTGTTCAAGGAGATGCCTTGAGGTGCCCCAGCTACCTCCACTTTCGCCCCAGTTGCTGTCCCTGTCAGCACGCATATCCATAAGGCACTCAATAACCAACGTAACATAAAACTTTATTTATTCCAAAACAACAACGAGCCAAAAGCTGGCTGATCTCTCTCAAATCCTTCCGGACGTATCTTATCCAAGACTTCCTTTGTATAAGGCATTTCCAAGTGTTTACGCAACACATAATGGTTATACACTATCTCATAAACCGGTTTAAAGCTTCCCCGGGAATGGGATGAGATAGACTGCCAGTCAGAATATTTACCGGTAATATCTTTCCACACCACATAAGGCACATCATACCCCAAGTTGTACCGGGCCGTATACTCATATCCTTTCAGCAAACGATTGTCTAATGCCGAGTACAAATCATCTCCTTGAATCCAGGCCATTTCACAAATTGTAGCCATTGCCCCCAACCCTAATTGCGGATGTCCCTGATCACGTCCACTTTCCTGACACTGTCCGGTATCGCCACTGATATAATTCTTTATCGTACCATTATCATGCGCATTCAGGTAAAAGTCTTTTGCCTTCTCATACATTTGCACATTATCCGACCAAATGGCAATAGCCATGTAAGTTTTAGTGGCTACAGGTCCCCAGTTACCGTTAGTATACGGCTCACGCGCATAAAAATTCTCTAACACCGGCAAAAAGACTGTCAATATCATCTTACTGATTTTGGCCAAAGAAGACGCATCAGCTTCTTTATATGTGTATTTTAAAATTTCTGCCGCATATACAATTTTCATACCTTCCAGGCCAGCCAATAAAGGTGCATCATTCGTTTCCGGAATGTATTGCAACGTATCGGCATAAGCAGTCAATATATCCAGCGATTTTTCCGCATGTCTTTTATCACCCGTAAGCATCCACATCAGAGAATTCTGGTAAGCAGCACTGAAATCCCGCTCCATGTTACCTTTGGTATAAGCATATTCCCCGTCACGAGAAATCACCTTATAAGGGCCACGTAATTCATAATCAAACTGTGAACAAGGATGTGCTTTCAAAATCATCCAGGACCCATAAGCAGGCATTATTTTTTTCTCTATCTGCTGTTTCATCACCTCAAAACTTTTCAAGTTATGAAGCACACCAGGATGTGTAAAACTACGGGCTGACAAAACGGTACATAACACACACAGCCACATACTGACAACAAATCTTCTCATAAGCCTTCCTCTATTTATTTCACCACAATATTATCTACAAATTCGTTCTTTACAAAATCTTTTGTGTCTTTCATTTTCTTGCCATTAATGACAATATTTTCAAAAGTCACATTTTTTACTCTCCGGTTCTCATCAAAACCAAAAATCACAGACTTGTTTTCTCCGATACCATCATACGTAATATTGCGGAAAGTCAGTCCGTCAATTCCCCTACCGGGCTGTTTGTCATATTTGGGATTGTAATTTACCCGAATGTTAAACATCATCCCCTCTTGTATGCTTTCAATGCGTATATCTTCAAATAAAATATTCCGAGCCAGGTTTTTATCTCCACAAACCACGGCCATACAACCCTGATAAGGATAATCATCCTCGTCCTGTTCCAGAATATCAATGTCTCTGAATGTCAGATTCTCTATAGTCTCACCTACTTCCGATTCGGGGTCACCATGCCCGCCAATATTAATCGGGTGAGCAATATCTGCCCAAAGTACTGCCTTTCGCACATTTACATGATTGGTACCTCCCCACCAGTTCCAACGGTGATTATAGAAAGCCAGGCAATCGTCACTGTTACGCATAAAAATATTTTCTATGTCGATATCCTGACAACTCATCACGTCAATTCCATCCGACCAGCCCTTACAACTGAAGGCTTTAAAATTTCGCACGGTAATACCTTTTGAACCACCTCCAAAAATAGAATAATGATCTGGATTCACCACTGTTATCCCGTCAATATACACATTTTTCGAGTCTGTCACCTCAATTCCCCGAATAGCCTTGTAAATAATACCACGCCCTATAATCCGTACATTTTCCGCATGATCAACCAGCAATTTAGCTTCCACTACGGCTCCAGGTGCCAGATATACAGTCGTATTACTCGGAATCCGGATTTGATTATTCGGCAAATCTCCCGGACGATGCGTACCCGGTCCAAAATACATCACGCCCTCTGAGCTTTCCTTATAAGTTTCCGTTTCTACCGGATTGGCAAACAGATGCAGATTGTTCAAACGGTCTCCGTTAAACTCTACAGAAAGGTACTGAGGCTTATCCAAAGTAAAAAAAATACAATTTTTCACCTGTTTGTATTCTATGTTTTTGGAATACGGACGAATATCCACCTGCTGAATCATGCCGTTATTCTTCTTCACCATCACTTCCACCGGTTCATCCATGTCAAACTGTACCATTGAAGCATCTGTCACCCGGTCCATATCCACCTGAACCTTATACTCAAAGGTCTCTTTCCATTCTCCACCTTTTGTTCTGACTCTCACTGTAAAGTCATCATTATGTGGTAGTCCGGTACGAAGTCCTTCCGGATATGTATAAAGCTGGGCATTAATTCCCCCTCCACATATCAAAAGTAACAATATAAAAAATATCTTCTTCATCGCAATCCTTCAATTTAAAAGACAGACTATCACTTTCCATGATAGTCTGTCATCAATACAATCAAATTTATTTATCTTGCATACATTAATGTGCCACAGCCTAAAAGGTCATAAGTACCACCACCATCTCCGGTTTGAGCACCTGGTTCTGGTCTCATCTGATTGACTCCCATCAACGTATATTGCGTCCATTTAGGCTCCACATTTTTAACTTTTGCATAATGTCCATAGAGTACCTCCCACATCGGTCGTTGAGTACCACGGGCATCTGCTGAGACCTCTGTATGCCAACCATGTACACGATTATAATACTCTACAAATGGGACATCCAATCCTGCCACATTATATTTAGCAGAATATTCAGCTGCCTTTAAAATCACATTATCATTGTATCCAAAGAAATCATCCCCTTGATTCCAAGTTGTCTGGGCAATGATTCCCAATAGACCTATCACAAGAGTAGCATGCCCCTGGTCACGTCCAGACTCCTGTATCTGAGCTAATCCGGCATCATCTCCATCAAACACATGAACTATTGTATTTTTCAGGCATCCATTGCCTTCACCTTCCAGCAAATATTCTACCGCTACATTATAAATGTCACGTCGGTCAGCCAAAATTCCGATTGATAAGATTGAAGCAAGGTTACACAAATCCCAGTTTGCCCAATAGTTCATTATATCCGCATCATGATGTCTGGTCAAATAATCAAGATTCATAGAATAAAATACATCGACCATCCATTTCTGATAAGCAGCAAATTTATCAGCCCCCCATCCTGCATAGTCTCTCATCAACTCTCCAGCATTTGCAAACTGATAACCATATAAGCCGGCAGCCAATGATACGTTAGAGTCGCCATTCAACGATTTACAAGTTGTAGCCCATGCATTCAGTATATTAACAGCAGCTTTAGCATACTCCTCATCTCCTGTTATTTTCCACGCCAACGCATAATGATATGCAGCGTGAGCCTGATTAGCTGCATTATTATAGTTATCCGGTTCAGACTCCCAAATGGTATTTCCACCTCGAATTAACTTTTCTGTTGCATTTGGAGTTACAGAAATACCTTGAAAGCTTCCATTATACGGAGCTGTAAAATGATTATTCGTCATCAATGCATTCCATCCGTCTATCCATGGAGATGTCTGAGAAGCTACATTATTCTTTGCACGGTCAATATCTTCTTGGCTATGTAATATTCCCGGGTGAACAAAAGCTACACTTTCATCTTTAATTTCTATATTATGCTGAATTTCTTCAACCTCCTCTTCTTCTGTTATCCAATCACGTTCAATCGGATCAATATCGTCTCCGCAAGCAGAGGTAATACATGCTAAACCTACAGTTGCTATAAAAAACAGTTTATTCATAATTACTCATTCAATTATTACTTCCTAAATAAATTAACTTCACAGATGAAACCTTCAAATTAGATTCTGACTGTGTTATATTAGCAAGAAAACCTAAAGAAATATTATCATATACCTGATTTAAAGTAAATATATGTTCATAGTTCTGTTTAGTATCCAAAGCTAAATAACTAATGTTATTAGTTTCCAAAGCTTCTTTATCCGGCAATTCCTCACCTTCACAAATAACAAAATATCTAGTACCTCTTGTGGGATTAGTTACCTCCTCAACTGCGATTTGCACTTTATATTGACCTTTAGGAAGCTTTATACTCTGGTAAATCTTTCCATTTGACACAAACGTTACATCTTTATTCCAGCCAACTTGAATCGTCAACAAATCCTTATTTGTACTTAGTCCACCTGTTGGAGCAGAAGCCCAACCACTTCCAAGTCTATTATACATATTTTTCACTGCATCATTCACAATCCAATCAGTAGGTTCAGCCCATACATCTCCAGTATTATCACCTGCTTGTCCTTCGCTATATGCTTTAGCACTAAACGGCTGCTTATAGTTTTTCAAAACAGAACTAGTTATATCAGTATTGGGAGCCAATACCTGCAATTCCTTCTCTGAAACTGCCTGACGATTGTTGCGAGTTACTGTAACTGCACCTCCGGTAAATCCGTCCGGCACCTGAGCTTTAATTTCTTCATTTGTACATGAAACTACAGTGGCAGCCAATCCACCCATTGTAACTTCTACCTCATCAACTACAGTTCCAAAACCCGTACCTTTTACAATTACGTTATCACCTGCAAAAACAAACTCTCCAATCAAAGGATTTTCCACCGTAACAGAAGTTATAGCAGCCTGTTCCAAGTAAGTGAATGACAATTTATTCACTGCACTTCTGCCTAAAACAGACAGATTCAAATCAAACTGCCCAAATTCAGACACTGCAGGAACTTTAGCCTTGATTTCCGTATCCGTACATGAAAGAATCTCAAATTCAATTTCTTCTCCATCTATCACAGAATACAAACGGACATCTTCCACTGTAGTTCCAAAATTACTACCAGTAATCACAATTTCATCACTTGCATAGCCTTGTTGAACAGATACGGAAGCCATTTCCGGATCTGGAGTTACAGCAAACTCCAAATCTGTCACAATCTTCTGATCCATCACTACGATTGTTAAAGGACCTGTTTGAGCTCCTTCCGGTACGGCCACTTGAAGCTCTTTATCTTCACAACTTAATAACGGAACACTTTCCTCAACTCCTGTAAAATACACCTGCACAAGCTGCGAAGCTGCTCCAAAGTTTGTTCCGGCAATTGTCACTACAGTACCTACCAATCCTCTCTGAGGAGAAACAGAAGTAATAGTCGCATTGGGATCCGGATTTTCCATCCGTACTATTTCTGCATCGTCGTCACATGCCCACAAGAATGCCAGCATCAGAAAAGGTAAAACAAAATAATATTTTTTCATAATCTATTCTTTATTAAGTAATAAAATTCTGGTTTATTATTTCAATTCCAATTTCAGTCCAGTCGCTCTAAACCAGCTATTTGCACTAAATGATGCCACAAATCCTAATGCAACTTCTTGAGTGTCCTCCGTAATCTCAAACTCTATCACACATTCCGATGGTGTTTTATTCTCACCTGTTCCAAAGTCATGATAAGCTATTGAATTACTTGTCACATCATCTACATCAGGAACCTCATTACCAGCAGCTACAGCAAAATACAAAGAAGAACCAGCCTTCACTCCATATTCTTTAAAGTTGACAGTCAATTTATAACTACCTTTAGGTAAAGTTGTGGTCTGATACAATTTACCATTGGTAAAATCACCCCAATCCCAGCCTGCCTGCAGGATAAGATTATCATTATTCAAACCAGCTACTTTCTCCGTAGCACCATTGTTCAATGCAGAACGTCCTGCTTCATTTACAATCCAATCTGCAGGTAAGCAAACTGAAGCAGAAACACCTTTTTGTGCATCCGTCATATTCGGGTCTATCTTAAATGGTTGCTCATAGTTCTTCAGATAGGCAATCGTCACATCACCCTTCTTCGTAGGATTCAAGATACCACCAATATTGATGTCTAACCCATTTACATTCAGAACCAATGCACCAGTCGGGAAATCAGCAGGTGCTACAGCCTTCACTTCTGTATCTGACCACGAAGTCACTTCTCCTTTCACTCCGCCAAAAGTCACATATACATCCTCTTCCGACTTTCCAAACTTCTCACCTTTTATAACGACTTCATCACCAGGATTTACCACTACAGTACCTGAAGCCGTAGTATACTCAGAAACTACAGGAGAAGCCCATACCTCATACTTACCAGCAACCACCGTATTTGTCCATACTGTAAGCTCAACATCACCAGTCAATGCTTTTTCCGGAACCTCCACTACAATGCAGTTATCTTTACAAGATAAAACATTTTCAGCTTCAATACCTCCGAATAAAACTTTTACAGCTTCTGTTCTGTCTCCAAAGTTTTTTCCGTAAATAATTACCTGAGAAGTCACATATCCTGCGTCCGGAGAGATTTTCTCTACTTCCGGTACGGGATATACATACTGCTTGATATTTGCATCTTTTTCACAGCCCACTGCTGAGAAAACAGCCAATGCACACGCAAAATATCTTACTATTTTATTCCACATATTATGTTTCATATTAATCTATTTTACTATTACTTTTATTAATATCCAGGATTTTGAACCAGATTTGAATTCAAGTTAATCTGTTGCTGAGGAATAGGCCACAAATAATGTTTTTTCGCGAATGAATGATTAGACTTGCTACTAATTACTACACAATTCAAAACTCCATCACCTGTTTCCACTTCTTCTTCTCCCCAGGGGAAAGTTCCTGGTTTATACATTGCCGTCTTTATGGTTCCATCTGCAGCCTTAAACTCTGTTTCATAGCCATTTCCACCTACAACCATACCTAAACGAGACTGATTTAATTCCTGCTCTGCTATTCCCCAACGTTTCAAGTCGTCAAAACGGAATCCTTCCATAAACAATTCCAAAGCTCTTTCACGTCGTATTTCCGAAAGCATATCCATTTCGTATCCTTTTGCCTGACATTCTTCTATAAACTGATTGGTAAGCGCCTTTACACCACCTCTTGCTCTCAATTGATTAATACCAGAAAGCTGTTCATCAGTCACCTTTCCATTACGTTCATAACAAGCCTCTGCATAATTTAAGAACACTTCAGCCAGACGTAACACCGGATAATTGGCTGACTCCTCTTTCTCTTTTCGATATGCCGGATAATTATGAGAATAAAATTTAGAACAATTATATCCTGCCAATCCTCTATCCAAAACAACCGATCCAGATTCAGGATCAACTCCCTGATTGGTATAGTTCATCAAACGGTAATCTCGATTTTTATACTCATCTCCCGTATTATGATATCCTTGAAACAAATCTGAATATTTAATAGGTAGACCATCTGTACATAAAAACATATCCACAAATTTACGACTTGGAATCATAGAAGCTACCGTATGGCTTAAATTTACCCCACCTTGTCGCAAAATATAATCATACACTCCATACAATATAAATTCATTGTTTGAAGATTTAGTCAAACCTGCAGGGTTACTTCCCTCATCTTCCAAATTAAACAAGAAATAACTGCTTTGATTAGGAATCTTAGTATTACTGTTCTGATTCCAGATTTGATAACCTCCATTATATATCACATCCTCACACAAAGTAATAGCCTCATCCAGGAACTCATTTATCTGATCTTTAGCAGGTCCAGCAGAACCTTTAAAATCTGTAGATGTCCCATTGTATTTTCTCCAGGTAGCTTCATAAAGCAAAACCCGTGCTTTAAAAGCTTCTGCCGCCATTTTTGTCACGCGTCCTTTATCAGTACTTGACAAATTTTGCTCAAGAGGCAGATTTTTAATTGCCTCAGTCAAATCTGACAAAATCAAATCTACCACCTCATACCGGCTGTTACGAGCATTTGTCAGTTCTGGTGAATCAGTATCCAACACTGTTTTCACAATAGGAACTCCTCCAAAAGTCTTCAACAGCATAAAATAATTGTAAGCTCTAAAGAAATAAGCCTCTGATACATATTGAGCAATTTCGTCTTTATTTCCAGAATAAGTTTCTGCTTTATTCAACAATATATTTACCGTACTGATATAATTATATTTGTTTCCAGTTATATCAAATGGGAATGTATTGTTTAATATAGCAATATACTATTTTGAAGGGCAATTACATTATTCTATAAATAATATTTCAGAAAGGATAAGGACATGAATGCCGGATATGTGCGTCTTTCAAGAGATGACGATAAGCGAAATTATGTTTCTATAGAAAATCAGAAGTTAATTATCAATCAGTATGCATCTAACAATGGAATGGTTATTGACCGATGGTATGAAGATGACGGAGTATCAGGTTATATTTTTGACAGACCGGGATTTAGGCAGATGATGGCTGATTTGGATAAAGATATTGATACCGTATATGTGAAAGATTTCTCGCGTCTTGGCAGACATAATGCGAAGGTTCTTTTGCTTTTGGATGAATTTCAGGAACGGGGAAAACATCTCATTGTCATTGATGATAATTACGATTCTTTTGATTCCAGCGACGACACCATTGGAATTAAAACATGGTTCAATGAGCGTTATGTAAAAGATACCAGTAAGAAAA
>OGZW01002197.1_pt1 | contig 15385 bp, 16 predicted proteins | sample 1577001 | NCBI WGS metagenome assembly OGZW01 (sample SAMEA3541519, study PRJEB24748) | human gut metagenome | biome: human gut; feature: human-associated habitat; material: faeces | place: China | collected 2012 | reverse complement strand
CACACCGTTCTTAAAACAGTTCGACAACCTCAAAAAATACATTTAACAGACGTCCCGAAGGACACCCGCATGATCTACATGGTCTACAGCAAAAAGAATTTTACAAATATCTCATCGAGTTGATCCGTTCTGTCCTGGAAGAGCGGAAACCGCAGCCAAAGCCAGAACAGATTTCCATGAAATGTCTGTTTCTGACAGCGAAGAAACACAATCTGGCCTGTATGGCATACGATGCGGCAAAACAGATCGCAGGTGAGGAAGACAAAGAAGTCATGGAGACATGGCAGAATTATAGCCGCACCTGTATGATCATGAGTGCTGTTCAGGGAAAAGAAGGAGAACGCTTGCTTGAGAGATTTTCAGATAATCAGGTGCGTGTACTGCCACTGAAAGGCTGGATTATGAGGAGATTTTATCCGAAACCAGAGTATCGGCAAATGACAGATCTGGATTTCCTGATCGATGAGGAAAACAGAAAAGCAGTTAAGCAAATTATGACGGATCAGGAGAGGTATCGGTTTCAACATATCGCAAATGAAAATACGGTGGACTCCTATCAGAAAAATCCATGGATGCATGTAGAAATCCATAATGATATGATTTCATATAATAAGGAACGATATGAGAACATATGGGAGCGATGTGAACAGAAAAATGCTGTTTATTCCATGAACTGGGATGATTATTATATGTTCATGTTAGATCATCTGGAGAAACATTTTACCGTTGCTGGATGTGGGATTCGGTTTTTACTGGATGTTTATATTTTTCTGCAGGCAAAAGGAAAGGAACTTCACCGGGATAAGCTGAAAAAAGAGTTTCGAAAAAGAAATCAGGAAGCGTTTTTTAAGCAGGTGGAAGAGACAGCAAATGCTTGGTTTGGGGAAGCATATCATGTTGGAGATACAGAACTGGAAAGAGTGATACTTTTGTCGGGGACTTTTGGAACAAACAGCCAAAAGTTTAAAAATCGACAGGAAAAGATTCAGAAAAAATATAAGAATAAAAAAGTGGCAAAAGCCATGTATTTCTTGACAAGGACATTTCCGGAGTATTCTTATATGTGCAACATATATCCATTCCTGTATAAAGCTCCGGTATTGATGCCTGTTATGTGGATCGTGCGTCTGATCTGTGCACCTGTAACAAAGATGGACCGCATCCGAAAGGAAGTTGGATTCTGGAGAAAGATGGGGAAGAAAGAATAACAGATGTTATACCGGAATAAGAGTGGGTTAAAATAATGCGAATGAAGGGGAGAACAGTATGATTGATTTTCACACACATATTTTACCACGGATGGATGATGGAAGCCGCCGCATGGCGGAAACACAGAAAATGCTTAAAATGGAGTATGATCAGGGAGTTCGGCAGGTTGTGGCGAGCTCTCATTTCTATGCCCAGCATGAATTCCCGGAGACCTTTCTGGATCGGCGGGAAAGACGGCTGGCACGTGTAAGAGAAACACTGCATGAGGAAGAATGGGGACGGGAAATGCAGATCTTCGGAGGAGCAGAAGTACTCTATTACAATGGAATGGCAGATTCCCCGATGCTTCCAAGTCTTTGTATTGAAGGGACAGATACACTGCTTCTGGAGATGCCTTTTTCTCAGTGGGACAAAGAAGTCTATAGGGAAGTGCGGAAGATCATTGAAAACCGCAGGATTAAAGTGATACTGGCTCACGTGGAACGTTACAGTTCGTATCAGAAAGATAAAGATATCTGGGAAGAAATTCTGGATCTTCCGCTGACAATCCAGTTAAATGCAGGAGAGATCCTTCAGTTTGGAAAGAAAAAACTCTGCAGAGAGCTGCTGAACAGCGGGATTCCGGTGCTTCTTGGGAGCGACTGCCATAATACAGGAAGAAGAGCACCGAACATGCTAAAAGGAAAAAAAGCAGTGGAGAAGCTGGCAGGGGCAGGAAAATCAGAAGAGATCGATCGATTGGGAGAGCAGGTATTAAATATATGAAAAGACAGAAAACAACAGGGATCATAGTGCTGCTGGTAGTACTTGTGTGTGTACTTGCTGTGGGAACGTGGTATTTTAGAAAACAGCACTCAGAAAAGGTATCAGCGACAGAAGGGCAGACCGAGACGCAGCAGAGTGAAACAACGGATGAGCTGGAGCGGCTTTTATGGAACAAAATAAAATTAAACGGGAAAAAATATAAATATTCCACGGACTATGAGACGTATCTGTTTATGGGGACGGATGGCAGCGGTAAGGAAGACGCAGACCGTGATGAGTATATCGGAAATATGGCAGATTTTCTGATGCTTGTGATCGTAAATAGAAAAGAACAGACGTATGCATTCCTGCAGCTGAACAGAGATACGATGACAGAGATCAATCTGATCGGACGCAATGGGAAAGGGATGGCAACCGCCGATATGCAGCTCTGTACGGCACACTGGTACGGAGGCACACCGGAAGAAAGCTGCGAAAATACAGTAAAAGCAGTCTCCAGGATGCTTGGAGGAGTCAAAATCAATGGCTACTATGCGATCAATATGGAAGATATCGGAAAACTGAACCATGCGATCGGAGGAGTTACCGTAACCATCGACAGCGATTTTGGCGATGTAGATCCGACACTGAAAAAAGGCGAGACCGTTACGCTGAGTGATGAACAGGCATATAATTTTCTGAGATATCGTCAGGGAATCGATGACAGCGAAAATACTTCACGTATGAAACGTCACAGACAGTATATGCAGGCATTTATGGCGAAATTAAAGGAAAAAATGCACGATGATCCATCCATTGGGGCAGAAATTTATGAACAGATGTCAGAAGTGGCAGTCACTGATATGAGCGGAGGAGTTCTGACAGACATTCTGACGGATATGCAGCAGGCAACAGACAGGGGAACCTTTGAACTGGAAGGTACGACAAAACTCGGTCAGCATCTTGACGATGGATTGGAGCATACGGAGTTTTATTTGGATAAAATAGCTATTGTCAAAACTTTGAAAGACTTGTATAATATGTAAGAAAAATGTAGAAAAAGACAAAAGAGAGGAACTACTTATGGATCAGAGCAGGGAGAATATAATCGAAGATTCTCAGGACGAAATTGATATTGGCGAACTGCTTCGTTATCTGAAAACGAAATGGATTGTGATCGTGGCAGTGTTTTTGATCGGCGTGATTGGAGCCGGCGTTGGGACAAAGTGTCTGATCACACCTAAGTACACAGCAGTATCCAAACTTTATGTTGTGTCTGCTTCAGGGAAGAACATTGTCAATCTGGATGATTTAAGACTTGGTACAACCTTATCATCGGACTATACAGAGCTTTTGAAGACCAGACCGATCTGCAGCGAGATCATCAGTGAACTGGGACTGGATTATACGGTCAGCCAGCTGAAAAGCATGATTTCGATCGTTCCGATTGAAGATACCAGGTTGCTGACAGTCAGCGTAGTAAGTGCAGACCCGGAAGAAGCAAAAAACATTGCTAATACTCTGGCAGACAAGGCAGTTACTTATCTTCCGAAGCTGATGGGTATCTCAGCCCCGAATATTGCAGAAGAAGCAATCACCCCGGCAGTACCGACTTCCCCGAGCACAAAGAAAAACGTAGCTCTTGGAGGCATTCTGGCACTGGCACTGATCGTTGGGATCTATACCGTACGTTTCCTGATGGATGATACCGTCAAGACGGCAGAAGATGTAGAAAAGATTATCGGAGTTATGCCGCTTACTGTTATCCTGGAATATCAGGATAAGGACAAGAAAAAACAGGGAAGACATCGGAGGAAGTAGGTTATGAATAAAGTACAGATCAATAATATGCCGACGCTTACCTATTCTACAGAAGAAGCGATCAACCGACTGAGAGTAAACTTAAACTTTCAGGCAAAAGATGTGAAAAAGATTATGGTGATCAGCAGTACCGAGAATGAAGGCAAAAGCTTTGTGGCATTTCATACCTGGAAACAGATGGCAGAGTCCGGTATCCACACATTGCTTCTGGATGCAGATCTGAGAAAGTCTGTTATGGCAGAAAAATATCAGATGGAGGCAGAAAAAGGCAAAAAGCTTATTGGTACATCCCATGTGCTTTCCAAAGATATGCCGTTAAGAGATGCTGTATGGCACACGATTATGCCGCAGGGGGATATCTTACCAAACGTAGAAAACCTGGTAAACCCGGCAATGCTCTTAGAGAGCGAGACATTCCACCGTCTTCTGGATGAGGCGTCCGAAGAATATCGCTATATTTTCATTGATGCACCGCCTCTTGATCTGGTATCCGACGGAGAAAAGATCGGTTCCCTGTGTGATGGGGCGATTCTTGTTGTCGCAAGCGGCAAGGTGTCACGTGGCATGGTTCAGAATTCTATCCATCAGCTGGAGAGAGCCGGATGTCCGCTGCTCGGTATTGTGCTGAACCGTGTGGAAGATCAGCGAAAGAAAAATTATTACCAGAAATATGGTTACTACGCAAGTGAAAAAGGAAAGAAAAAATAAATCCGGGTATTTCAGCGGCTATCAGGGCTTGCTGATTTACTGCATGGCATCTTTCTTACCATGCAATATATTTTTTATAAAAGGAGAAAGGAGGGAAAACAACATGAAAAAAGTACTGAAGAAAGTTATGGCATTGGCTCTGGCAGCAGTATTGACGATCGGTACAGCTGTTACATCTACCGCAGCAGCACCGAGCCCGACAACCGGTAAGAAGCCAGTCAACCAGATTGCAGACACAGACAGTAAAGGTAATAACACTAAGAGCCCTGTTTATACGGTAAGGACCTATGATACAGGCAGAGCACGTATTATCGGAGCTGCGACAATCAAGAAAAATGTGACTGTTCCGAACTACGTTAAAGTAAACGGCGTGAAGTACAGAGTTACCAGTATTGGTGCAAAGTCTCTGAAAAACTGGAAATCTGTAAAAAAGATTACACTTTCCAAGAATATCAAGACGGTTCACAATCAGTCTTTCAAGAGCTGTAAGTCTCTGAAAACAATCGTTGTGAAAAATACAAAGAATATCTGGTTCTCACCGGATACGTTCAAAGGAAGCAACACAAAGAAAATGACCGTTAAGTTCAGCAAAAAAATGTCTAAGAAAACTTATGCAAAAATGCAGAAGAGATTAAGAAAGATTGGATTTAAGGGTAAGATCACCAGAGGCTAGTTCTGGATGGCAGCTGCAACAGCTGCGAAGGAAAGGCACTATGCTTGTTAAGCAATACATTATAAGTATAGTGCCTTTGCTTTACAGTTGTGAAAAAGAAAACGATGTAGCACCGTGGGGGGAGCAATTTGCAAAAACGGGATGCACATTTGAAAATAAAGGGTACATGGGGATAAATAAAAGATAAGAAAGAGAGCAGTTTTATGTATAGAAAAGATTCAGAAGGCTGGTTGAAACATGCAGATTTACTGGTGATTTTCTGCTATGGCACAATGAAAGGCGTACTGAAAGCAATTTTATATCTGTTTCTGCTTCAGCAGCGGCATATTAAAAATCGAAAAGGAGAAAACTTGAGCCTGTTAATCTGAAAAGAATGATGGGCTAAAGGGCGTTAAGTTGCCGATGTGAATAATGAAAAACTAAAATCCCCCAGAGTATGTATGTGTTTGTTTGTGTGTGGGGGGTAAAGCGAGGTGTGAAAAATGAAGCAGATGCGGATTGCTGAATGCAAATGCAATTCCCTAGCCCCTTGTAGTGGAAAAGAAGCAAACGGAAAAATTGAATATGGCAAGAATCTGATGAAACATCGAAAAATCTATCTGGCAGTTTTTATAGGCTGTCTGCTTATGGCTGCTATCTATTATCAAATAGAATCACATTTCTTAATTAATAGAAATCCATTTTTTTGTGCTTTACCTGCCCTGATAATTGGGGTATGTGTCGGGCATAGATTGTTTCTTAGTAGTATTGAATGTAATATACAAAGTCCTGAGAAGGACTTCATATTTTCTTGTAAAAAGTCTTTGTTCGTTAGCAAGTCAGAGGATTGTAGCAGTTAATTAAAGCCGAACGTAATGGAATCTGAAAAATGAGTAAAGGGGAAAGAAAGTATGTATAGAAAAGATTCTACAGGATGGATAAAACATGTGGATTTTATCATCTTGGACTTAATCTGCTTGCAGGTGGCGTTCGTTTTGGCGTATGCGTTAAGCGGATATGGAGCTAATCCATACCAGCTAATTCTTTACAGAAATATGGCTGTCTTTATGGAAGTAGCAGATTTGGTAGTGCTGTTTGCAATGGGAACATTGAAAAATATTTTGAAAAGAGGGTATTATAAAGATTTTGTTGTAACAGCACAGCATGGAGTGATTCTTGGAGCATGTGTATTGCTTTATTTGTTTATGCTTCAGGAAGGACAACAATATTCCAGACTGGCATTGGTACTGAATATCGTTATCTATATTCTACTTACTTATCTGGTACGAGAGCTGTGGAAACATTTGCTTAGGAAGAAAATGGAAGATGGTGAAAATCGTTCCTTACTTCTTGTTGTTTCAGCAGATGTAGTGAGTTCAGTAGTAGAAAGCATGAAAGAGCATAATTATGCCCGGTATAAGATTGCTGGAATTGCTGTTATAGATAAGGAAATGACAGGAAAATATCTTGATGGTGTGAGAGTAGTGGCAAATATGGAAAATGCTGCCGAATATGTTTGCAAAGAATGGATTGATGAAGTTCTGATTGTGACATCCGGTGTAGTTCCATATCCAAAAGAACTGATCGAGCAGTTTACGGAAACTGGAGTAACAGTACATCTAAATCTTGCAAAGGTACAAAGCGTGCCGGGGAAAAAACAGTTTGTAGAAAAAGTTGGAGATTATACAGTACTGACTACCAGTATTAACTATGCATCTACAAGAGATCTGATGCTGAAACGGCTGATGGATATTGCCGGAGGTTTGGTAGGATGCTTGATTACTGGAATCTTGTTTATATTTGTTGCTCCAGCAATTTACATAGCATCACCGGGACCGATTTTCTTTGCACAGGAACGTGTAGGAAAGAATGGAAAGAGATTCAAAATGTATAAGTTCCGAAGTATGTATATGGATGCAGAAGAACGGAAGGCTGAACTGATGAAAGATAACAAACTGGGTGATGAAAAGATGTTCAAATTGGATTTTGACCCACGAGTTATTGGAAATAAAATTCTTCCAGATGGAACACATAAGACTGGTATTGGGGATTTTATCAGAAGAACAAGCATTGACGAATTTCCGCAATTTTTTAACGTATTGAAAGGAGATAGCGGTATAATAGGGACAACCAAGAAAAACCTTGATTTTACAAGGGTTTCGCTGGCTTAGTCGAATTTTGTTATGATAATTTTTCTGTATGGTTGTGTCGAGTAAGTTGCGAAACTGCGAAAAGTGAATGGTTTCTTGGATGCTTATTTTGACCCACACTATAAGCTGAAAAATTATGATAAGGAGGTTTGACCTAGCCTGCGAATGATCTTTTTAATAAGAACATTCACAGGCTAGTCGTCGTGTTGAAGAGCTTACCTAATAAAAATAAATAATTATGAGGAGTGTGTTGAAAATGAGAAGAAAATTATTAATTGTAGCCTCTAAAAGATATGGAGATTATGTGAAAGAGATAGCAGAGTCAATGGGTTGCTTTGAAGAAATCTCCTTTGTAGATAATGACAGAGAAGGTGCTATTGGAAAACTGGAAGAAGTAGAAACTTTTTATCCAGAATATAACTGTGCGATAGCTGCATGTGATGATGGAACAGAAAGACTTGAATGGAATAAGAAATTAGAAACACTTTATAATATTCCGGTTTTATTCCATATGGATTCTACAATTTCTCCATCAGCTAATTTAATGCCTGGTTGTATTGTTGAGCCGAGAGCAGTTGTTGGTTGTGGAAGCACTATCGGTCAGGCAACAGTTATAGGTGCTAATACAGTAGTGGAGCCATATAGCTTTATTGGAGATAGCTGTACATTAAAATCTGGAACGATTGTGAAATCAACAAGTGTACTTGAAATGGGAACTGAAACAGAGCAGGGAACTGTTTTATTTACACCGCTTGAAAAGAAGTAAATCACGAAATTGAAAAGAATTATGAAAGGATGAAACCCGCCCAATTTTCGTGGGGGGGGGTAAACAATGAATAGAGCGAATGAGAATAATATGAACGTGAATCGTACAAAGCAGAACAGTACGCCAAATATCAGATGGATGCTGGTCGGGTATGATTTGATTGTGTATGCAGTAGTAGCAGTAATACTGTTGGTGCTGTACGGAGGAATGGATAAGTTATCAACTACAGGAATACTTCAACAAGTATGCCTCTCTGTACTGTGTATTTTTGTAGCACGTCTTATTGGTAAAGTATATGGGCAGGTATGGAGATATGGTGGGATACAATGTTATATCCGGCTGCTGTTTACCGATTCTATTGCTTTTGTTGCCTATCTGTGTCTGGAGTTATTACTTCCAGTTCAAAAAATTACATTTGCCAGAATGCTTTCGCTTGTCTGCCTCAATCTCTTAGGGGCTTTAGCACTTCGTATGATGTATCGCTACGCATATAAGTGCGGAAATCAGGAAACAACAAGAGGAAAAATTCTTTCTACATTATTACATATGTTTTCTGGTATAGAGGCAGGAAATGAAAAAGAAGTTCAGAAAATCAAAGTTGCAATTATTGGCGCTGGTCGAGTAGGAGTCAGTTTAGCTGAGGAACTTTTGAATAACTCAGAAGCAGCTTATATTCCAAGGGGATTTATTGATGTAAACAAAGAGAAAGTTGGGCGTGAAATTCATGACATTCCAGTTTGGTCAGAAGATGAGGCAACACTTCAGAAGTTAGGAGAGTTTGAAGTGCAGGAGATTATTTTTGCTATTCCATCTATGGATGCCGAAAAGAAGAAAGCTCTTTATGAATATTACAAAAACGCAGGATATAAGTTAAAGGTTTACGATTATCCGACCATGTACACTGCAGGTGGAAAGAGGCATCTTAGAGAATTTGATATTGAAGAACTTCTGTTTAGAAAGCCATTAGTGGTTTCTGATGAAAGAACAAATGCTTACTACAAAGACAAGATAGTACTTATCACTGGCGGTGGTGGTTCCATTGGATCAGAGCTTTGCAGACAGTTGGCAAAGATGAATCCGAAGAAAATCATTATCTTAGATATTTATGAGAATGGTGCATATGATGTTCAGCAGGAATTGAAGATTGCCTATGGAAATAAACTGGATTTACAGATTGAAATTTGCTCTATTACGCATAGAAAAGCACTGGAAAAAGTATTTGAAAAATATCATCCGCAGATCATCATCAATGCAGCCGCTCATAAGCATGTTCCTTTGATGGAGCATAACTGTGTAGAAGCTATTTACAACAATGTATTTGGTACACAGAATCTGGTAGAGCTTTGTGAGGAGTATGGTGCAGAACGCTTTATGATGGTATCAACGGATAAAGCAGTTAATCCTACAAATGTTATGGGCGCAACTAAGAGAATGTGCGAGATGATTGTCCAGAGTGCAAGTACACACGGAAAAGTAAAATACAGTGCAACACGTTTTGGAAATGTACTTGGCAGTGCCGGATCAGTTATTCCGTTGTTTAAGCGTCAGATCGCAAATGGGGGTCCGGTTACTGTTACAGATAAGAGGATTATCAGATACTTTATGACAATTCCAGAGGCTTCACAGCTTGTTCTTCAGAGTGGGGCGATTGCGAATAATGGAGAATTATTTGTTCTGGATATGGGACAACCGGTTAAGATTATGGATCTGGCAGAGAATATGATCCGTTTATCTGGTGTCCAGGGAATTGAAATTGTTGAAACTGGATTAAGGCCAGGAGAAAAGTTGTATGAGGAACTGTTAGTTAAGACAGAAGAACTCGATAAAACAGACAACAGTATGATTTTCATTGAAAGAGATAATGCACTGAGTAAAGAAGAAATCTATAAAAAGATTAATGTACTTAGAGATGCATGTGATACAGGTGATGATCTGATTGCAAAAGAAGCTCTCCGAAGTGTTGTTCCAACATTTAAAAGACCGGAAGACGTAAATAAAGAGATTGCTTAATAACAAGTTAATACATTCTGAAAAAATGAGATTAGGCGAAAAGAGGTAGAAAGTTATGTTTAAAGAAAATAATAAATTTGAAAAATTTGAGTCTAAAGTATGGTTGAGCAGCCCAACCATGCATGGTCTGGAAATTGAATATGTGAAAGAAGCGTATGAAACAAACTGGATGTCCACAGTTGGTAAGAATATCAATGAAGTAGAAAGAATGGCATGTGAATATATCGGCTGCAAATACGCAGTTGCATTATCAGCAGGAACAGCGTCACTTCATCTTGCAATGAAATTGGCTGGTATTGAAGCATATGGAATGCCGAAAGTTGGACATGGTGCATTAGAAGGGAAAAAAGTATTTTGTTCTGATATGACATTTGATGCAACTGTAAATCCGGTAGTCTACGAAGGCGGAGAACCTGTATTTATTGATACAGAGTATGATACTTGGAATATGGATCCGGTTGCGTTAGAAAAAGCATTTGAAATTTATCCAGATACAAAAGTAGTTGTGGTTGCACATTTGTATGGTACACCTGGTAAAGTAGATGAGTTAAATGCAATCATTAAAAAGCATGGTGCCATTTTAGTAGAAGATGCAGCAGAATCTATGGGAGCTACATATAAAGGCGTGCAGACAGGTACATTTGGAAAATATAACACTATTTCTTTTAATGGAAATAAGATCATTACCGGCAGTGCTGGTGGATGCTTCCTGACAGATGATGAAGAAGCAGCAAATAAGGTTCGTAAATGGTCTACTCAGGCGAGGGAAAATGCTGCATGGTATCAGCATGAAGAACTGGGATACAACTATCGTATGAGTAATGTGGTTGCTGGTGTTGTTCGTGGACAGTTCCCTTACCTGAAAGAACATATTGCACAGAAGAAAGCAATTTATGAGAGATATAAAGAGGGCTTAAAAGGACTGCCGGTATCTATGAATCCAATGGATCTGGAAAACTCTGAACCAAACTATTGGCTGTCTTGTCTGATTATTAATAAGGAAGCCATGTGCAAACAGGTTCGTGGCGAGCAGGATGTGTGCTATGTAAAAGAAACAGGAAAGTCTTGCCCGACAGAGATTCTGGAAGCGATTGCATCTATTAATGCTGAGGGGCGTCCAATTTGGAAACCAATGCATATGCAGCCGATTTATCGTTTGAATCCATTTGTTGTCAGAGATGGAAACGGACGTGCCAGATCAAATGCGTATATTGCAGGCGGAGTAGCTGATGTAGGTATGGATATTTTTACAAGAGGATTATGTCTGCCAAGTGACAATAAAATGACAGCAGAGCAGCAGGATAGAATTATTGAAGTAATAAAGGCTTGCTTTGAATAAGGAAGTGTTTTAGGAGAGATTTATGAAGAAAGAAAAAAATCATAAATTGTACCGTAAAATGGGATTTTACGAAAGATACATAAAAAGAGCGATTGATATTTTTTGCTCTGGATTGGCAATTATTGTATTCTGTTGGCTGTATGCAATCATCGCTCTGCTGGTTCGAATCAAACTGGGAAGTCCAGTGTTGTTTACTCAATATAGACCTGGACTGATTGATCCGAAAACGGGAAAAGAACGAATTTTTAAAATGTATAAATTTCGGACTATGACAGACAAGAAAGATGCAGAGGGAAACTTGCTGCCCGATGAAGTGCGTCTGACAAAATTTGGTGCATGGCTTAGATCTACCTCTTTGGATGAACTGCCAGAAGCATTTTGCATTTTAAATGGCACGATGACACTGATAGGGCCACGTCCGCAGTTAGTTCGAGATATGGTGTTTATGTCAGAAGAACAAAGAATGCGTCATACTGCAAAACCTGGATTGTCTGGGCTTGCACAGGTAAGTGGCAGAAATGCAATTTCATGGGATAGAAAATTGCAGTATGACTTGGAGTATATAGAACATGTTTCTTTTGGGCGTGATTTAAAAATTCTTTTTAAAACTGTTGAAAAAGCATTTATTAAGCAGGAGGGAATTACAGAAGAAGGTAGTGTAACTGCTGCAGATTATGGGGATTATCTTCTCCAAACAAAACAGATAAGTAAAGAAGAATACGATAAAAAACAGAACGAAGCAAAAGAACTACTAAAAGGATTGAAGTAATGAACGAGTTAGTTTCAATAATAATGCCCTCATATAATACTGCGAAATTTATTAGTAAGACAATAGAATCTGTATTAGAGCAAACATACAAAAATTGGGAACTGTTGATAGTTGATGATTGTTCAACTGATAATACAGATGAGATTGTATCGAAGTATGATGATGACCGAATTATTTATTTAAAAAACAAAAAAAATTCTGGTGCTGCCGTATCAAGAAATAAAGCATTAAAAAATGCAAAGGGTAAGTGGATTGCATTTTTGGACAGTGATGATTTATGGTATCCGACCAAGCTGGAAGAACAAATAAAGTATATGAAAAAAAATAAATACTCTTTTTCATATACTAGTTATGAAGAAATTGATGAAAATGATGTGACGAATGGAGTGAAAGTAACCGGACCTAAGAAGATTACGAAAATGGGAATGTATCGTTATTGTTGGCCGGGGTGTTTGACCGTAATGTATGATGCGGAGAAGATTGGCAAAATACAGATTGCAGATATTAAAAAGAATAACGATTATGCCATGTGGCTGAAAGTAATCAAAAAGGCAAACTGTTATCATTATGATAAAGTGCTGGCACAGTATAGAAAACGGTCAGGATCAATATCTAATCATGGCTATTTAAAATTAGTAAAATGGCACTATAAGTTATTCAAGGAAGCAGATAATAAGAATAGTATTGCATCGTTATTTTTGACTTTACAAAATTTAATTTATGGATGCTGGAAAAAGGTGCGGTACGTTAAAAAGGTGAGTTAATTATGGGTATGAATGATATGCTGCGTAAAATGGCTGTTCTTTTGGAAAGAAGGCAAGACGCATTATTCTCATATGATGTCAGTAAACAAAAAAAATACATTGCTAAATTAGGAAATCCACGAGATGAGATTGAAAGATCGTATTTTCAGTATAAGTGTCAGATGCAGTTTAATGGAAAAGGAATCACTTTTTTGTTAAATCTGGTTTCATTTCCAGTGGCGATTCTCTATTGGTTCAAATATGGAAAAAAGGTTCAGGTGAATCGGCTAGAGCATAAAAATTTGGTATTTTTTAGAGATGGTAAACCGGAAAATATTTTGCCAAAGTCTTTGAAAAAAAGGTATAAAGCAATTGAAAGTAATCCGGTAGAAGGAACTTTATTAACTGCAAAAGATAAAAAGTTTATAAAAGGAATAATATGTAGATATCCATTTTCTTGGCAGTTTATTTTAAAATGTTTGATTAAAATTGGAAGATATAGTTTTGCCATTGAAGAATATTCACCTGAAGCAATAGCGGTTTGTGCGGAATACTCTTTTACGTCTTCAGTACTGACAGCTTACTGTAAACAAAGAAATATCAAGCATATAGATGTCATGCATGGAGAAAAAATGTACTATATGAGAGATTCGTTCTTTAAATTTGATGAATGCTATATTTGGGATGAATACTATGGAAAAATATTAGCTTCTATGAAGGCAGATAAAAATCAGTTTGTTGTTGAAGTTCCGGCTTCTTTGAAATTCGATGGAGAGCTGATCAGAACACAGAAATATGATTATACATATTATTTAGGTGCAGAATCGGAAGAGGTATTAAAGGAAATATCAAAAATATTGGAACAGTTATATAAGAGTGGAAATAAAATTTCAATACGTCCACATCCGAGATATTCTAATATGGATATTGTTAAAAAGATATTTACTTTTGCAGATGTAGAGGATACAACCCAAATTTCGATAGAGCAATCTTTATTACAATCTGGTGCCGCAATTTCGCTTTATTCAACGGTATTGAATCAGGCATTATGCAATTCAATTCCAATAATAATAGATAATATGAGTAATCCTGAAAATTTTAATAAATTGAAAGAATTGGGATATGTTTGTCTTTATAAGGAACATAGACTTTTATCAGAAGTATTGGAGAAAAGCGTATGATAGGAAAAATTATAAAAAAAATACGAACAGGTTTTTATACAAATCTATGTAAAAAAACAGCCAAGCAATATGGAAAGGGATTACATATAAACCATTGGAGTAAATTTACATCTAAGACTTATATCGGAGATAATTGTCATTTTAATGGGATGAAAGTTACAGGAAATGGAAATGTTACTATTGGAAATAATTTTCATTCAGGAGGAGGAATATTGATATTAACCTCTAATCATAACTATGAGGGAAAATCTATTCCTTATGACGAAACGACTATAGACGGTGATGTCGTGATAGAAGACAATGTTTGGCTTGGGCAAAATGTTACAATTTTACAAGGGGTTAAAATTGGTGAAGGGGCTATTATTCAAGCTGGAAGCGTTGTTGTATCGGATATTCCATCATGTTCAATTGCAGGAGGACATCCGGCGAAAGTATTTAAAATGAGAAACGAACAACATTATTATGAATTAAAATCAGAAAACAAATTTTTTTAGGTGACGATATAAATGAAAGTAATGATTATTGCTCCGTATATATATGATGACAATATAATTGAATTTACTAAAAATAAGACTGGATTTGGAATAATGGTTCAAAATATAGTAAGTTCAGTGGCCGAATTAGAAAATGTTGTTTTATTAACACGAGTTATTACAAAGGGAAAAAATGAAAAGAATTTTAAAATCCTTTCTCATACATGGGGACAGTTCTTTTCTAATGCAAAATTAAAGGATTGGTTAATAGGAATAAAAGCATTTTTTGCGAATGGTGTTACAGTAAAAGATAGAGCCAGACATGTTTTTTATGAAGTAGATGGTGGATATGTTAGAAAACAAATTCAAATGGAAAAACCGGATATAGTTCATATACATGGTATAGGAACTATTACAGAAAGCTATATTAGAATTTGTGAAGAAATGAAAGTAAGGTATACAGTTACTTTACATGGTTTAATTGGTTTGAATGATTCGGTTTCTGCACCGGTATATGAAAAGCAGATAGAACGTGATTTTTTAATAAAAGCAGAAAAAAACAATATACCAATTAGTGTAATTAGTAGTGGTATGAAAGCCAGAATAGAAGAAAACTATTTAGGAAAAAAAGCAAATAATATCACTGTTATTACGAATGGAACGAAAAAAAACGATGAAAATGATACAAAGTTTATTCGAGAAGAAGGCACTTTAACGCAAGAAAAGTTTCAGGAATATTATAGCGATTGTTTGAATCAGAATGATTTATATCCAAAGTTGAGTGATACATATGCTTATTTGCAGCATAGCAAAAAAAATG
>OGZW01002174.1_pt1 | contig 15479 bp, 13 predicted proteins | sample 1577001 | NCBI WGS metagenome assembly OGZW01 (sample SAMEA3541519, study PRJEB24748) | human gut metagenome | biome: human gut; feature: human-associated habitat; material: faeces | place: China | collected 2012 | reverse complement strand
GTTATATACAGGTATGGATATGCCGGTAGAAGAAGTAAAGGAGAAATTTTTTCATGAATAAAGGAAAGAAAAATATTTTCCTGATCGGTTTTATGGGAGCCGGTAAAAGCACGATTGCACGTGCGATAAAGCAAAAGCTGGGTTATCCGGTTGTGGAGATGGACGAGCGTATCGTAAAAGAACAGGGAATGCCGATCAGCAAAATTTTTGAAACATACGGAGAATTTTATTTCCGGGAGCTTGAGACAAAACTGATCCAGTCACTAAATCAGCAGGAGCCGACAATCGTATCCTGTGGAGGCGGTGTGGCAATGCGACAGGAAAATGTAGACTGCATGCGGGATGGGGGAAGCGTTGTATTTCTTACGGCAACACCGCAGACCATATACGAACGTGTAAAAAACAGTACGGACCGTCCACTTTTAAACGGTCATATGAATGTTGCATACATTTCTGAACTGATGGAAGTACGCCGGCCAAAGTATGAGGCGGCTGCAGACATTCTCGTAGCTACGGATGGAAAAACAAAAGAAGAAATCGCAGAAGAAATTATTGGGCGACTGGAGGAATAAGCGTGAAATTTAATTGGGATAATATTGTATTTCAGATGCTGGGAAAACTTGTGGACTGCGTGTGGGTCAGCATTTTATGGGTGATCTGCTGCATTCCGGTTTTTACGATCGGGGCATCGACCACCGCGTTGTATTACACGGTACATAAATCCATCCGCGGTGACCGCGGATATACCACAAGAACCTTTTTCGGAGCGTTCAGGGACAACTTTAAGGCTGCAACACTGCCATATCTTATATGGCTGGCCGTTATGATTGTTCTGGGCTGTGATGCCTATATCACCTATCAGGTATTAAAAACCGGCAGTATGAAGGGCGCATTTTTCTATTTCTTTCTGATTATGATTGCTGTTGCGATTATGTGGAGCGCATTTTTATTCCCATATATTGCAAGATTTGAAAATACCGTAAAGCAGACATTGAAAAATGCATTTCTGCTGATGATAAGGCATCTGCCATGGGCATTGCTGCTGCTGGTGATTTTGATTGCATCGGCTCTGTCGATTTATATTATACCGGTACTGCTTGTGGTAATTCCGGCAGTTGCATCGATTGTATTTGATTTTATTTTAGAGCGCCTGTTCCGCCGCTATATGAGTCCGGAGGATTTAGAGCGTGAAGAGGAAAATGATATGTATGCATCATAATACATAAATAAAAACAAAAAGAGAGGGAGAAAAAATGAGTGTAACAATTTCAGAAGCAGTAAAGTATATCGGAGTAGATGATAAGACGATTGACCTGTTCGAGAGCCAGTATGTGGTTCCGCATGGTGTATCTTATAATTCTTATCTGATTTTGGATGAAAAAGTGGCTTTAATGGATACGGTAGACACCAGAGGTGTGGAGCAGTGGGAGAAAAATCTGCTGGCCGCATTAGACGGACGGAAAGTGGATTATCTGATAGTTTCCCATCTGGAGCCGGATCATGCCGGAAGTATCGGACGTCTGGTAGAGCTTTTCCCGGAAGTAACTCTGGTGGGAAATGCCAAGACATTTCAGATGCTTCCACAGTTTTTTGACGAGCTTCCGGTAGATGAGAACCATAAAATTACAGTGGCAGAAGGAGAGTCTTTGTCCCTTGGTACCCATACGCTGAATTTTTATATGGCACCGATGGTACACTGGCCGGAAGTGATGGTAACTTATGAGAGCAGTGAAAAGATTTTATTCTCTGCAGACGGATTCGGAAAATTCGGTGCACTGGATTATGAAGATCCGGAAGGATGGGCCTGTGAAGCGAGAAGATATTACTTTAATATTGTAGGAAAATACGGTGCACCGGTACAGGCACTGTTAAAGAAAGCAGCAGGACTGGATATCCAGACAATCTGTCCGCTGCATGGTCCGGTATTAAATGAAAATCTTGGTTATTACATTGGATTATATGATACCTGGAGCAGCTATAAGCCGGAGGATAAGGGTGTTCTTGTAGCATATGCATCGATCCATGGAAATACTGCAAAAGCAGCACAGAAATTTGCTGAGATGCTGCGTGCCAAAGGAGTAGAGAAAGTTTCTGTCATGGATCTTTCCCGTGATGATATGGCAGAAGTTGTGGAAGATGCGTTCCGTTATGACCGTATGGTTCTTGCAGCAGCAAGTTACGATGGCGGTGTATTCCCATGTATGCAGGACTTCCTGCATCATTTACAGTCCAAGGCATTCCAGAACCGTACCGTAGGTATTATTGAGAACGGTACCTGGGGACCGACGGCCGGAAGAACGATGAAGGGAATTCTGGAAACCATGAAAAATATTACCATTGTGGAGCCGATGGTAACGATCCGTTCCGCCATGAAAGAGTCCGACCTACCAGCAATGGAAGCTCTGGCAGATGTGATTGCAAATGCATAAGCACTTCGGAAAACGGACCAAAAAGAAACATCATATTGTGCTGATCTGTTCCGCTGTGGTCATTGCGGCGTTTGTGCTTCGCATGCCGGTGGAGATGAATGTAGCAGATGTCTGTGGAATGCAGCAGAAGGTCAATGTGCTTAGCAGCAGTATGCATAACCGGCAGGCGGAGGATTACCTGAATGATGCAGGAGAGTTTTGCATTTCCCAGACAGTGCTCAGGGAAGGGAAACCGTCCGTTGTTCCGCAAGTCAGGCGAATCGGGCTTCGTTTCCTTCCGGTGAGCCATATGACACAGCAGTGGCTGCTGGTACAGAGAATTCTGACCTCGAAGCCCAAATTTCTTGTTCCACCGGCGCGTCGGCTGATCGTCGGGCGGTATATCCGCGCAAATCCTGTCTGTGCGTGATAGGATGAAACTCAGGGGATACAAAAATTTGGATAGAGACAGGAGAACAAGCATTATGAGAAAAACAAAAATTATTTGTACCATCGGACCTGCAAGTGAGAGTGAATCTGTACTGACACAGATGTGCAAAGCCGGCATGAATGTAGCCAGATTAAACTTTTCCCATGGAAGCCATGAGGAACATCAGAAGAAGATTGATACGATCAAAAAAGTGCGTAAGGCGTTAGGTCTTCCAATTGCGATCATGCTGGATACCAAAGGACCGGAGTACCGGATCAAAACCTTCGAAAACGGAAAGATCACGTTAAAAGATGGAGATACATTTACACTGACAACGGATGATATTGTGGGAAATCAGGAGAGAGTTTCCGTAACCTACAAAAACCTGATCAACAATCTGAAGGTGGGAGATCATGTCCTGATCAACAATGGTCTGATTATTCTGGAAGTAGAAAAGCTGAAAGCACCGGATGCCATCTGTAAGGTTCTTGTCGGAGGTGAGGTGTCGGATAAAAAGAGCATGAATTTCCCGAACAAGGTCATGGATCATGCATTTTTGAGCGAGCAGGATAAGAAAGATCTGCTGTTTGGTATCAAAAACGACGTGGATTTCGTTGCGGCATCTTTTGTTTCCGTAAAGAAAGATGTCGAGGATATGCGTAAATTCCTTGACGAGAACGGCGGCGAAGATATTGATATTATTGCAAAGATTGAGAACCGTTCGGGTGTGGAGCACATTGAAGAAATCTGTGAGATTGCCAATGGTGTCATGATTGCCCGTGGAGATCTCGGAGTCGAAATCCCGGGCATGGAAGTGCCTGCGGTTCAGAAGTATCTGATCAGCAAGTGCCGTATGCTCGGAAAACGTGTCATAACCGCGACCGAGATGCTCGAGTCCATGATTCACAATCCGCGTCCGACACGTGCAGAGCTTTCCGATGTGGCAAACGCGGTATACGATGGATCATCCGCGATCATGCTGTCCGGAGAATCGGCTGCCGGTAAATATCCGGTAGATGCCGTGCGGAACATGGCAGAGATTGCTGAGTATACAGAATCCCAGATCAAATATACCAAGCGTTTCCGCACTTCTGATTTTGAGACAAGAAGCATTCAGGATGCTATTTCGCATGCAACCTGTGCGATGGCAGTTGATGTCCAGGCAAAATGTATTGTCGCAAGTACACTCAGCGGAACTACCGCACGTATGGTCAGCCGTTTCCGTTGTCCGGTAGATATCATCGGAATGACGACTTCCGAGAAAGTATGGCGGAAATTGAACTTAAGCTGGGGGGTTACTCCGGTTCTCTGCGAGGAATTCAGTTCGATGGAAGTTATGTTCTACCATGCAATGAAAAAGGCAAAAGAAGTATTTTCATTACAGAGCGGAGATGCTGTTGTTCTGACCGGTGGTCTGATCAATGGCAAAGTAGGAAATACGAATGTGATTAAGGTAGAAACCGTAAAATAAAATAGAACATAAGCGAATGCTGTGTAGTTGGAAAGCGCATGTGACATCTCTGTTGCATGCGCTTTTCGTGTGTTTTTGTGAAAATTTACTACCTTTACGAGGAAAATAGTTTATGCTATAGTATATTTGTACAGAAATAATCAGACAATATTTACAGTTTACCAGGGAAAGGCAGGCCTATGGTAGAAAAAAACGATCAGAAGAAGTGCAGGGATATATCAACAGAGATTCAGGAGACACTGGCAAAATGGGGAAAGTATTTTTTTTACTATTATCCCAAAGAACACAGGATCAGACCATCAGAGTTTGCAGCCCGTCACATGGGAATCGTGGAGAATGTTGCGGATCTGGAGCATAGTATCCTCATGGACAGAATTATGGAAAAAGAAAAACTGTTAAAACTGTTTCAGGATATTGACCATGGCGCAAAGACGGTAAGTGCAAAGATTCAGTCTTCGGGAAAAGACATGGTATATCAGATCTCTATGGGTAGGATTCAGGGCGGTTCACAGAAACAACCGGAATATGTATTGGGTCTGATCGAACAGATCAGGGCAGACACACGCCAGAATGAGATTATTCAGGCACTGGGAAGCAATTTTAACAGTGTATATTATGTAGATGTGGATCATGATAAGGTATATGCATATAAGGTGAACTCCGCAGTGCGCTCTGTGCTCAATGATACGCTTAAGGCAATTCCGGGATATGAATCTATCATGGCAGAATATGTGGGGAAGGTTGTCCTTACCGAAGATCGTGAGACAATGCTGTATGAGACCTCCATTGAAAATCTCCGTAAGCAGCTGAGCCTGAAAAAAGCATATCAGTATGATTACCGGATTGTGCGGGATGGAAAAGTAAAATACTGCCGTGCAAAATTTGTAAATACATCGGATGGAGGACAGCTGCACCGGATGGTAGCAGGATTTTCCGATATCAGTTCCGAAAAACAGAGGGAACTTGAGCGCATGGCGTATGTGGACAGTGTGACCGGCGGAAATAATTACGAAAGTTTTAAGAAGAAAATCCGGGATTTCCGGCAACCGGGATATCTGGTGTCCATGGACATCCACTCCTTTAAAATTATCAATTCGATCTGTGGAATTATCAAAGGGGATGAAACACTCAAAGGAATCTGGAAGTGTATTCAGGGGATACTGGAAAAAGATGATCTGGCAGGACATATCAATGCAGACCGTTTTGTGATTTACAGTAGTGGAAAGGATCAGGAAAAGACGATCCGGCAGTTACAGCAGCTGGAAACCATACTGGCAGAATTGTCGGAAAGACTGAAGGTTCCGAAGCTGATCCCTTATTTTGGAGTGACGAAGTGGAAACCGGATTCCAAAGTGGAAGAGGTATACAGCGAAGCAAATTTTGCCAAGAATCAGATCAAGGATCGCAAAGATATCAGCTATCAGTTTTACAGCCATGAAGATACGATCCGCATGCTTGAAGATAAAGCCATGGAGGATGAATTTAAACATTCTCTGGAAAATAACTGTTTTGAGGTGTGGTATCAGCCGAAATATGATCCGGAAACAGAGCGGATGGTAGGGGCAGAAGGTCTGATCCGCTGGAGAGATGAAAAGGGAAATGTTATTCCACCCGGCAAATTCATTCCGTTGTTTGAGAGAGACGGACTGATAAAAGTTCTGGATGAGTATGTTTTCCGAAAAGTATGTATGCAGCAGTTAGAATGGCAGAAACAGGGAAAGGAGATTATTCCGGTATCCATCAATCTGTCCAGGGCGAGTCTGTATTTTGACAGTGTGGTCAGCCGGTATCAGCAGATCGCTGATGAAATCGGAGTAAAAACCCATCTGGTTCCGATTGAGATTACAGAGAGCGCAGCAATTGACAATGACAATATCAAGGGGCTGGCAGATAAGTTCCATGACAATGGTTTTCCATTGCTTGTAGATGATTTTGGATCGGGGTATTCTTCCCTTGCAACACTGAACATGAAATGTTTCGATACGTTAAAAATTGACAAAAGTCTGATTGATTACATCGGGGATTTCAGTGGGGAACGATTGCTGGAACATACGATTTTACTTGCAAAGGAACTTGGATTGTGCGTTACGGCAGAAGGTGTTGAGAGAGAAGAACAGGTGGATTTCCTCAAACAGATGAAGTGTGACAGTATTCAGGGATATTACTATTCGAGACCGCTTCCAAAAGAAGAGTTTGAAAAACTTTTGCTGACAGCTTAAATGATAAGAAAACAGGGAAAACTTTTATGCAATCATAGAAGTTTTCCCTGTTTTATTTATTGACCGAGAAGGGAATCTACATAATTGCGTATTGCATAATTGTCTTCCGGCATCTGACATCCCACAATATATACACCTTCATCATCCGAGCACCGGATGACATGTCCTTCCAGATGGGACTGATCCGAAAGGGCAAAATTTTGGATATCGATAGCAACATCTGCATGTTTGTGATCCATGAAAAACGGATCCCGGATCAGAAATGCAAATCCATTGGCACTGATATTGTCAAGCTGACCGGAGAACGTTGTGTCGGAATCTTTCAGCGTGATGGTACATGGATTGGACACATCTGCCCGTGGGTATTTCCGGCGGTTTTTAATCTCCGGACGTGTGGAAAGCTGCAATGCATAGGCGTGGGAACCGGACGCCGTGTCAGCTTGTATCTGCGCCTGATCCCAACAGTAGAGAACATTGTCAACCGTGACCTGAACCTTACATGTTTCGGATCCGTTTAACTGTGGATCGTCAGACAAAATCAGGGAAATACTATTTTCCGCAACAGATCTGACTTCTCCGTGATACTCCATGCGTTCCAGATGTTTTGGAAGAATAACTTTTGCTTTCATACCGGCATGAATATCATCCAGACCCATGAAACCACCGATGCCCAGTTCACACATCAGCTCCTGAATTACATTTTCTATGTTATTGATGTTGGAAGCACTTTCCTCATATTTGCTGAGCATGCGTTTGCTTGTTTCATCGGAATCACTGATGCATGTGGTCATGGTTTCCACGATGGAAGATACCTGTTCCATATTTTCCACCAGCTGACGATTGGAAGATTCCACTTCTTTCATGGCAGAATCAATTGTCTGGATGTGTTCACCCAGAAGAGAAGAATCCTGTGTAATTTTATTTACATTTTCACCGGTCTGGGTTACTTTTTCCAGAGTGGCCTGAATAAGTTTTAAGGTTTCTTCAATGGAAGAAGTCATTTTTCCTGAAATTTCATCCAGCCGCGAGAGTGCTTCGCTGATCTGTCCGGAAGAATCTTTGGTTTCGGTACTCAGCTTGCGGATCTGTTCTGCAACGACGGAGAATCCTTTTCCGGCTTCCCCTGCGCGGGCAGCTTCAATGGAAGCATTAAGTGCCAGCAGATTGGTCTGGCTGGAAATACTGTCAATGGTTCCGGTTTCCTGTTTTACGGTTTCAAATTCTGTCTTGAAAGCGTCCAGAATATGTTCTACCTCATTGGACAGATCTGCCATCGTTCCGGCAGTCTGTACCAGACTCTCCAGATCAACGGAACTTGTCTTTGCGTGTTTGCCGGATTCCGCAGTCAGGGATACCATATCATTGATCATGGAAGCAACATTCTGTACCTGGGAATTGATATCTCCCGTCATTTCCTGTGAGGAGGCTGTCCGGGACTGCAGCTGATCGTTATTGTCAGTCAGTTTGTTCATTCCGTCTACGACGATGTCTGAACCATGTTTGTTTTCCGTGGCAAGTTCGCGGACAACGGTGATTCCGTCCATGATGGTATTGCTGGCGGTTTTAACCTGTTCAACGGTTGTAATAACCCGTTTTAAATCTGCTTTGATACTGTCTGTCAGGGCACCGTCGGATTCGATGAGGTGGCGGATAGACATGATATAGCCGATATAACAGAGCAGGAGACAGGCAACCTGCAGCTGATAATTTTTCTGGTCCGTTGCAGTATTCTGACCGAGAACGACCAGATGATAAAAGACACTGACAATGACACTGGCGATATTGGCGATTGCACATCCCACCATAAATTTCTGGTCTTTGTAAAGAACCAGAAGACTGACAACCGGAAGAATATAGGTAAAGGCAATCGGTGAATCGGTGGTGCAGATCAGGAACGTGTAAAAAATACCGTAACCGATGACAAGTGCATACCGATAGCGGTCATCGGCCTTTCCCCTGATGCGCAAAAGAAGATCACCGGCAAAAAAAGGAACCCAGCACAGTATTAAAAAAATGATGTAATTTGTGGAAGGATACCCACCCTGGGATACATCTGAGCCGTAGTTTGCGCTAAGCAGAAGGGCAAATACAAGCCAGATGCGTCTGGCTTTGATATTGGCCTTGGCCTTAAATTCATTTTCATTATAATCCATAATACGTTTCTCCTATGTGAATGTTAGTTCTATTGTATGACGGGATGAACGTTTTTTCAAGTAAAATGCTTTGTTTTCTGTGCATAATTTTTCCGGGATTCCGGCATACTACCCATACAACATGAATATGGAAAGTAATCTGGAAAACAGGAGGAAATTTATCATATGAAAGCAACTGGAATTGTGCGCAGAATCGATGATCTGGGAAGAATTGTGGTTCCGAAAGAAATTCGCAGGACACTGCGCATCCGGGAGGGGGATCCCCTGGAGATTTTTACAAGCCGGGAGGGCGAAATTATGCTCAAAAAATACTCACCGGTTGGGGAACTGGGCGAGTTTGCACGAAGTTATGCACAGGCACTGGCACAGACCACAGAGGCTCTGGTCTGCATTACGGACCGGGAATATGTGATTGCAGCAGCCGGAACCGGGAAAAAAGAAGTCGAGGGGGAACAGCTGAGCGAAGAGATGGAAGCAATGATTGAAAAGCGCAGCACAGTTGTGAAAACAGGAGAAGAACAGGCCTGCTCCATTACAAAAAAAACAATGTCAACCCTTCCGAAGGGAATTGTGCTTTCAAGTATTCTGTGCAATGGAGACTGTCAGGGTGCTGTGATTCTGGCAGATAACAGCGGACAAAAGGAAACACTTGGACTGTTGAAAGCATTGTCTGCCACAGCTGCAAATTTTCTGGGGAAAAATATGGAACAGTGAAAATAATAAAATCTTAATAAAAAGATAATTTGCATATACTGTCCAAAAGAGATAAAATGTATGATGTATGTTTCCAAAATAAATATGGAGGAGAGTATATGTCAACCAAGAAGAAAAAGAAAAGAAAGAAAAAGCAGCATCGCTTTTTCTGGTTTGTCATAAAGCTGCAGATCGTGCTGATGCTTGTTGTGCTGGCAGGTTTTGGATACTACTATTTTGGCGGATATGCGGATCAGATACAGCAGATGCGCCGTGAGGCAGTGCAGGAGGTATCTGCTTCCGACGATTCCACATTTATCCCTTCACAGACCTGCTCCGTTTTTGATAAAGACGGAAAACTGATCTCTGAACGAAGGGGAGACAAGAATGCGCAGTATGTCAAATACGAGGATATTCCAAAGGATTTTGTCGCAGCGATTATCAGTATTGAGGACAAGAAGTTTTACCAGCATAACGGTGTGGATCTGAAAGGACTTGTGCGCGCGGTCAAAGCCACAGTCATGTCGAAACTGAAAAAATCGCAGGGAGGCACGCAGGGTGGAAGTACGATTACCATGCAGCTTGCCAAGCTGATTTATATGCAGCCGAAACAGACGTGGCAGTACAAGGTGAAGCAGATGTTTCTTGCGTGGGAACTCGAAAAACGTTACAGTAAGGATAAAATTATGGAATTTTATCTGAATAACGTGTATTTTGCAAACGGCTATTACGGAATTGACGCTGCCTGTCATGGATATTTTAACTGTGAACTGAAAGATCTTGATGTATCGCAGACCGCGTATCTGTGTGCGATCCCGAACCGCCCGTCCAATTATGATCCGGTGACACACCCGGACAATACCATTACCCGGCGGAATCTGATCTTAAAGAATATGCGGGATGACGGGAAAATCTCCCAGGAAGAGTATTATGAGGCAACCAAAGAAGAGATTGCGCTGAACCGGCCGAAAAAGAGTGACACGGAGAAAATTAACAGTTCGATTGACACTTACACGTATGACTGCGCAACCCGTGCACTGATGGAACAGGAAGGTTTCCAGTTTAAATATTATTTTGATTCGGATAAGGAAAAGAAGTCTTATGGGGAAGCATATGACGAACTTTACAGTGCGTGTCAGAAGAAACTGTTTTCCGGAGGATACAAAATCTATACGACGATTGATATGGAAAAACAAAAGGAACTGCAGTCTGCTATCGATGATACCCTCAAAGGATTTAAAGACAAATCCAAAGACGGAACTTACAAGATGCAGGCGGCAGCAGTATCGATTGATAACAACAGCGGATATGTAGTGGCAATCGTGGGCGGCCGTAAGCAGGATTCGGATAACTATACGTTAAACCGTGCATACCAGAGTTATCGTCAGCCGGGAAGTTCGATTAAGCCATTGCTGGTATATACTCCGCAGCTGGAGCGCGGGTATACTCCGGATACCGTTGTGGATGACCATAAACTAAAAGACGGACCGTCGAATGCAAACAATACATATGCCGGAAAGATTCCGCTCAGATATGCGGTTGCACATTCCATTAATACGATTGCCTGGCAGCTGTATGATGAACTGACACCAAAAACAGGTCTGCAGTATTTAAAAAATATGAATTTTGCACAGATTAAGGACGGAGATTATACCCTTGCCACATCTCTTGGTGGATTTACCAAAGGTGTTTCTCCGCTTGAGATGGCATCCGGGTATGCAGCGGTTGAAAATGACGGACTTTACCGGGAACCGACCTGTGTAAAATCAATTGTGGATTCTGATGAAAATGTAGTCTATACGTCCAGCCTGGCGGAAAAAACAGTTTATAAGCAGGATGCGGCGCGGATGATGACGGATATCATGACATCCGTTATGGACAGTGGAACCGGACGTTCTGCAAAGCTTGCCGATATGCCGTGTGCCGGAAAGACGGGTACAACAAACGATCACAAAGATGGATGGTTCTGCGGATTTACCAGATATTATACAACCGCAGTCTGGGTGGGATGTGATTATCCAAAAGCCATTTCCAATCTGAGTGGAAGCACATATCCGGCACAGATCTGGAAAGCATATATGTCTGCGGCCCACGAGGGATTATCTTCGCTTGATTTCCTTCCTTATGCCCAGCTTTCGGATGATTTTAAAAATCAGCAGAAGAAGGAAGAGGAAGAACACGACAAGATGCGCGAAGAAAACCAGACGGATGACCAGCAGACTTCCGAGAGCCAGCAGAAAGATAATACAACGGACGGAAGCTCCGAAAATGATAACCAGCCGGACAATAACGACAGCAATGCCGGTGATCAGAATAACAATTCCAAACCGGAACATAGTGGGGACAACGATTCCGGAGAAAGCGGAGGAAACACCGATAAGCCGGAAAATGGAGAAAATACCAATAAACCGGACAATAGCGAAACCACGGATAATAGCGGTGATACCGGAGAGAGTGGAGATACCAGTGGTGGAAACGTACAATAAACATATATAAAACAGTGCAACCGGTGTATTTATGGATACATCGGTTGATTTTTTTTAACGATACTAGGCAGAAATTCCGGAATATGGTAGAATATAGATACATGGGGTAGAAGAAAAATACATATCACATAGATCAAGGAGGAATCAGGAATTGAAGAAATATGGATTTGGCGTAGACGTGGGAGGAACCACCGTGAAAATGGGATTTTTTGAGACAAGCGGAGAGCTTCTTGACAAATGGGAAATCAAGACCGATACCAGCGATAACGGAAAGGCAGTACTGCCGGATATTGCACAGGCGATTGATAACAAACTGGCGCAGGAAGGCATCAGTAAGAGTGATGTAGAGGGCGTGGGAATCGGTGTTCCGGGTCCTGTGCGGAGTGATGGCGTTGTTAACGGATGTGTCAATCTCGGCTGGGGAGTGATCAATGTTGCGGAGGAACTCGGTGCACAGACAGGTCTGAAAGTAAAAGTTGGAAATGATGCGAACGTTGCAGGTCTTGGCGAAATGTGGCAGGGCGGCGGAAAAGGAAGCAAAGATGTCATCATGGTAACGCTTGGTACCGGTGTCGGCGGTGGAATCATTGTAGACGGTCATGTAATTGCCGGATATAACGGTGCAGGCGGAGAAATCGGACATATTACCGTAAACCATGATGAGATCGAGCCTTGTAACTGTGGGCAGTACGGATGTCTGGAACAGTATACTTCTGCGACCGGTATTGTACGCATGGCAAAACGTAAACTTGCCAAAACACAGGATGCGACAAAGCTTCGTGATTATAAAGATATTACTGCAAAAGACATTTTTGATGTGGCAAAAGAAGGCGATGAAATAGCTCTTGGACTGGTAGATGAAGTAGGAGAAATTTTAGGGTCAACCCTTTCGAATATTGCCTGCGTGACCAATCCGGAAGTTATCGTGATCGGTGGTGGTGTGTCCAAAGCCGGACAGATTTTAATCGATACGATCCAGAAGCACTTTAAGGAAAGCTGCTTCCATGCATGTCGTGATACCCGCTTTGAACTGGCACAGCTTGGCAATGATGCCGGAATATACGGGGCAATGCAACTCATTATCGGATAAGTTCAAAAAACAGAACCATATGCACAGCAAACATTTTCGTGTAGGAAGAAAGTGTTTGCTGTGCTTTTTTGTACTCTTTTATCATTACCCTGTTGAAAAAATATCTTGACAATCAAACTATCTTTGCATATACTTTGACTAAGAAACTGTTTGATAATCAAACTATTTCACAATCAAACAAAATTGAAGACAGTAAAAGGAGAACCCATTATGTTAGAAAAGTTAAAAGAAATCATTGCAGACCAGTTAAACGTAGACGCAGATTCTATCACCGCAGAGTCCCGCTTCAAAGAGGATCTTGAGGCAGATTCCTTAGATCTGTTTGAGCTGGTTATGGCTCTGGAGGACGAGTACTCCGTAGAGATCCCGGCTGAGGATCTGCAGAACCTGGCAACGGTAGGCGATGTTATGAACTACTTAAAAGAAAAAGGTGTAGAGGCATAATGAAAACAAAGATCACAGAAATGTTGGGGATTGAATACCCGATTATTCAGGGCGGCATGGCATGGGTGGCAGAACATCATCTGGCAGCAGCCGTTTCTGAAGCTGGCGGTCTGGGCTTAATTGGCGGCGCCAATGCACCAGGTGAGGTTGTCCGCGAGGAGATCCGCAAGGCGAGAGAGCTGACAAAGAAGCCGTTTGGTGTCAATGTCATGCTGATGAGCCCGTATGCGGATGACGTGGCAAAGGTAGTTGTGGAAGAAGGCATCAAGGTCGTAACGACCGGTGCCGGTATTCCAGGCAAATACATGGGCATGTGGAAGGAAGCCGGCATTAAGGTGATTCCGGTTGTTGCTTCGGTTGCACAGGCACGTCTGATGGAGAAAAGCGGCGCAGATGCAGTCGTTGCAGAAGGCATGGAGTCCGGTGGACACATCGGCGAGGCGACGACGATGACACTCGTTCCGCAGGTAGTCGATGCGGTTTCGATTCCGGTGATTGCAGCCGGAGGTATCGCAGATGGACGCGGCATTGCGGCGGCATTTATGCTGGGTGCAGAGGCAGTCCAGATGGGAACCCGCTTCGTCGTGTCGAAGGAATCCATCGTAAGCCAGGCTTACAAGGACAGAGTCATCAAGGCGAAAGACATTGATTCGACCGTAACCGGTATGAGTCACGGACATCCGATCCGCTGTCTTAGAAATAAGATGACGAGAGAGTATCTGAAGCTGGAAAAAGAGGGACGCCCGTTCGAGGAACTGGAGTATTTAACACTTGGAACGCTTCGGAAGGCAGTCATGGAAGGTGACGTGGACAACGGAACCGTGATGGCTGGACAGATTGCAGGTATGGTGAAGAAAGAGCAGACCTGTAAGGAAATGATTGAAGAAATGATGGCCCAGGCGGAGGCGCTTTTGGGCAGAAAGTAGAGAGTGAGTGTAACGCTATGAGCAAAATTGCATTTATTTTTCCGGGTCAGGGCGCACAGACCACTGGCATGGGACAGGATTTTTATCAGGAAACGGAAACGGGACGCGAGATGTTTGAGAAAGCAAGCGAGATCCTTGGGTTTTCAATGACCGATCTTTGCTTTGATCCGGCGCAGACGGACCGTCTGAATATCACGGAGTATACGCAGCCGGCGATGGTAACCGCCAGCCTTGCGATGATGCGTGTATTTATGGAACGTACTGGAATCCGCCCGGATGTGGCTGCGGGCCTGAGCCTGGGAGAGTATCCTGCAATGGCGGCTGCAGGCGTTATGTCTGACGAAGATGCCATCCGTACCGTGCGGCAGAGAGGTATCCTGATGCAGGGCGAAGTCCCGGTTGGTCAGGGCGCCATGTCTGCCGTACTGGCGATGGATGCAGAGAAGATCGAAGAGGTGATCGCGCCGATCGAGGGTGTGCAGATTGCCAACTATAACTGCCCGGGACAGATTGTTATCTCTGGTAAGACAGAGGCGGTTGCCGAGGCAGGAGAGAAATTGAAGGAAGCGGGCGCAAAACGCGTTCTTCCGTTAAAGGTAAGCGGACCGTTCCATTCCAAGATGTTAGTGGGAGCTGGCGAGAAGCTTGGAAAGGTACTTGATACCGTTGAGATTCATACACCGGAGATTCCGTATATTGCGAATGTGACGGCAGATTATGTGACCGATGTAGCCGATGTAAAGCCGCTTCTGATGAAGCAGGTTTCTTCCTCCGTCCGCTGGGAGCAGACGATCCGGAAGATGTTAGCAGACGGTGTGGACACATTTATTGAGATCGGACCGGGTAAGACCCTGACTGGTTTCATGCGTAAAATCGACAAAAACGCGAAGGCGTTCAATATAGAGAAACTGGAAGATATCGACAAAGTAAAGGAGGCGCTTGGATGTTAAATGGAAAAGTAGCAGTTGTGACAGGTGCCAGCCGCGGCATTGGCCGTCAGATCGCTATTTCGATGGCGAAAGAGGGCGCTGTGGTGATCGTCAATTATAATGGCTCTGCGGCAAAAGCAGAGGATGTCGTAAAGGAAATTACCGAGGCGGGCGGATTCAATAAAATTTTCTACAGATCATGGATATGCAACCAGCCTTGATATGACCGT
>OGZW01002172.1_pt1 | contig 15494 bp, 19 predicted proteins | sample 1577001 | NCBI WGS metagenome assembly OGZW01 (sample SAMEA3541519, study PRJEB24748) | human gut metagenome | biome: human gut; feature: human-associated habitat; material: faeces | place: China | collected 2012 | reverse complement strand
TCATCGGCTCTGCCGGTGTTTCCGCCGTGCCTATGGCTGCCCGCGTTTCCCAGAACGCTCGGCGTCTCCTTGGGGCTCTGGTGCAATGCGGCCCTGCTCTGGATCGGACTCTCCCGCGGGGTTTCCCTGCGGCTTCCGCTCCGCTCCCTCGCCGTGCAGCTTGCCGGAACGGCCCTGACCTTCGGGAGCGCCTATGGCGTTGTCCTCTGGGCCGGGCACGCCTCGAACATCGCGCAGCTGGCCCTTGCCATACCAGCCGGGGCAGCCGTGTACGCCGCCTCCCTGCTCATCGGCGACCGGAATTGGTTCCGCCTCTTGAAAAAGCGATAGTCCACCTGGAGCATTTCCTCTTTACGTTGCCGTATTTCAAAGGCCATTGATGCCGGAAAAGACTGTAATGAGCCGATAGGCATGACCAGCATTGGAAAGGGGAGATGGACTCCGCGCTGGCCAATTGAGGGAAGGGAGGAAAGCTTTTCCTCAAAAAAAATCCCCTTCCCCAATGCATCTCCGCTCTTTTAAAGTTTATCCGCCCTATCATTCCGGGCGGGACAACACATCCTCTTTGCGGGCGATGTGCTCCGCGTCCGGCCATGCGGCGTACAGCGCCTGCAGGCTTTGCAGCCGGGCCAGCGCGGCGGCCTGCGCTTCGGTGCGGTGCAGCGTTTCCGGCTGCTGCACATAGCGGCAGGTCTCCTCCACAGAGCAGGGCAGGGCAAGGCCCAGCAGCGGCACCTCCGGCTGGAAGTGCCGGAGGATCACCGCCGCATGTTCCGGCGCAGGCGCGGCGGGCAGGGAGAAGGTGTGCCCGAACGCTGTCACCCGGTATGTGCGGGTGCACGCGCCGGTGTACTGCTGCACCGTCTCTTCCAAGGGCACGGTGCGGGTGTCGCTCCACTCAAACTGCGCAACCACCGTTCCGGCGGCGGGCGCAAAGATCAGGGTGCCGTCCCGCTCGGCGCGGGCTGTGCCAATGAGGCCCTGCCCGGCTTCCACCTGCTGGCCCGGCTGCACCAGCATGGTGCCGCTGGTAAGGTTCGTGCGCAGAACAGTGCCGCCGCATTTTGCCCGGATGCCGTGCAGCGTTCCGGCGGCAATGTCCGGCTTGGGCCTGGCCGCGGCGGCTTCCACCACCAGCCGCCCTTTGGCAAAATTCAGGCTGGCCCAGGAGAACTCGCCGCTGTGCAAAAGGGCGTACTCCCCGGCGGTGAGCTTTGCCTCGGTCACAGCCGCACCGGGCTGCAGGCCCGCTTCCCGCAGGACGGCGCAGGCCCGCGCAGCCTGTCCGGTGGTGAGGGAAGAGGTGTCCGCATACCAGACGAACTGCTGTGCAAAGAGCAGCAGCGGCACAAACACCGCCAGCCCCGCCCAAAGCCCGGCCCGGCGCAGCAAGGGGCGCAGACGGAAATACAGCCCCAGCTTCCGGCGGATGCGCAGCCGCACCCGGTGCTTGCGGGCCAGCGCGGCAAGGCGCGGGTACTGCCACGCGGCGCACCGCCCGCCAAACCCTCCCGGCAGGGCCGTTACCCCGTAGGGATGCAGCCCGGCCCGGGCGGCAGCGGTAAGCAGGGCTTCGGTGCTGCCATTGCATGCGGTGAACTCCACCGCGGCCCAAAGGCTTACCGGTTCCATGGGCACCTCCTAGTCATCCGCAAAGTCCGTGCGCACGAACCGCCCCCGCAGGGTCAGGCGGCTGGCGGTAAGGGTGACGATCTTCAGCCCGTCGCCGTAGATGGTCAACCGGCCATGGGGCATCTGCAGGCACAGCCGGTCGGGGCTGTAGGTCAGGATGCGGCAAAAGTGCTCCACCTCCATGCGGCCCCCGCTCAGGTAGACGGCAGGGGCGTGGTAAAAGCCCGGCGGCGGCTGACGGAACAGCAGGGCCAGCCAGCTTTGCGGCAAAAGCCGCTTTTTGCGCTTGGCACACATCCCATTCCCTCCCATCCCGCAGTTCTGCCCGCGGCGCGCTGCTACATATATATGGATGCGGAGGGCTGAGTTATGAATCGAAGCTGGAATTTCCGGCGGGGCGTGCTGCTGGCGCTGGCAGGGTACACGGCGTTTCTGGTGTTTGCCGCGCCGCAGCGCTGTGCCGATGCCCTGCAGGCGGGGCTGCGGCTGTGCGGCGGGCCGCTGCTGGTATCGCTGTTTCCGTTCCTCATCGTATCGGCGCTGGCGGCAGGCTGCGGGGCCGGGCAGTGGCTGGGCTTTGTGTTCCGGCCTGCGGCGCGGCTCATGGGCATCCGGGCAAAGGGTGCGGGCGGCGTGCTGCTCATTGGGGCCTTGGGGGGCTTTGCACCGGCGGCGGTGGCTGCGTCCGAAGCCGTGCGCACCGGTCAGCTCACTTCCCGGCAGGCCTCGGCGCTGCTGCCCGCCTGTGTGTGCAGCGGGCCGTCCTTTGTCATCCTCACGGTAGGGCAGCAGATGCTGGGCAGCCGCGCGGTGGGGGTGCGGCTGTTTGCGGCCCAGCTGCTGGCGGGATACCTCACGGCGGCGCTGCTGTGCCGGATGCAGGGCGGGGCCGGGCAGGCTCCACCCGCGCAGGGGGAAACCATTCCGCTGCCCGCACTGGACGCGGTGATCGCGCAGGCGGCAGTGACCTACCTGAAGCTCTGCGGCTTTGTGCTGTACTTCCGGCTGCTGGCGGCAGGGTGCGGGGCATTGCTGCCACAGCCGTGGGCGGCGCTGCCCGCCATGCTGCTGGAAGTGTGTTCCGGCTGCGATCAGGCCGCCCGCACCGGGCTGTGGGCCAGCACGCTGTGCTGTGCGGCGCTCAGTGTGCAGGGGGTGTCGGTGCTTTTGCAGGTGCGCACCATCTGCCCGGCCGAGATCTCGCTGCGGCCTTTGCTGGCAGCGCGGGCGGTGCATCTGCCGCTTTCGGTGGCGCTGTTCTGGCTGGGCAGCACCGTGCCGGTGCAGGCCGTGCAGACCTTTACCACCCTGACCGAACGGGTGGTGGTGCTGCGCCGTGTCCCGCTGGACTGCGCCCTGCTGGCCTTTGCTGTGTGCTGCATCACGGTGGAGGAGTTGGCGAGGAGTTAAGGTATGGGCTGGGCTGTGGGCTGGGAGTTTCTCCAGCGAATGTCCGGGAAGTGGGGCCCCGTGCGTAAGCACAGGGGCGGAACCGTGGGTTCCGGGCTGTTCGCGGAGAAAGCTGCCAGCACGCAGCCTGCGGTTTCAGGGAACTTTATCAGGTGCTACTGTAGGAGCGTTATCTGAGCAAGTTTGAACTTTTAAACGATACAACGATTGAAAAGTAACTTTGTCAAGGTGAGAAAGTTCCATTGTTCTGAGAAAGTTCCAACTTTGTCAAATATCCGAACTTTGTCAAGCTGACAAACATCAAATTTATAACGTAGATAAGTATTTAAAATGGAACTTTGTCAGATGTTTCTCCACAGTAGCAGGTATACCAGCGATTCCTGCCATCTTTTCCACGTATCGCTTGCTTTGCGATTTGGCTGGACTTCGTGAGGTCACTGTACACACGGTTGTATGTACTGTCGCTGCACCCGATCTCCCGCAGGACGGCGGCGCGCAGCTCGTTGCTGGGCATCGACCCAAGGCGGCTCTCGGACAGAACGTTCAGGATGGCGCTGCGGGTGTCCTGCCGGGTCTCCGCCGTGCGCACCCGCCGCTCCTCAATGAAGTCGGCATCCTTCTTGTCGGTGTAGCCGTCAAACACGGCCCGCGCGGTCTTTACGCCCTCCACCTCCACATCGTCGATGTGCAGCAGCACCGTCTGCTGGGGGCGGGCGTAGCTGTTTTTCTCGTGGCTGAGATAAATTTTGCCGTCGTTCTTGGCGCGGCCCATCATCAGCACGCTGCGGGCCATGTCCCAGATATCCGAGCTGTCGGCCAGACGTGCGCGGCCGGAAACGCCCTGCTTTTTGTTGGAGTGCATCACGATGAGCACCGCGCAGCCCTGCTTTGCGGCAATGGCGCGCAGCGGCAGCAGGGCACCGCGCATCTGGTTGCGGCTTGCCATCTCCACATCGGAGGGCAGAAAGCTCTGCAGCGGGTCCACGATGAGCAGCAGCGGCCCGGCCTTGGCGGCAAAATCCGCCAGTGCCTGATCCTTGAGGGTAAGGGGCTGGCCGGTCTTGCCAAAGTAGTCGTCGGCGGTCAGCACCAGCACCCGGTTCATGTCGGCCCCGGCCGCCAGCAGACGGGCCTTGAGCACCTTGCCGGGGTCGTCCTCGCCCGCAAGCAGCAGCACCTTGCCGGTCTGCTGCGGCGGCAGCGGAAAAAAGCCGGAGGTCTTGCCCGCCGTCACATAGGCAATGAGCTGTGCCTGCCAGATGCCCTTGCCGGTGCCGCCGTCGGCACCCAGCAGCGACACTTCGCCCAGCGGCAGCAGCTGCGGCACCAGCCACGCCACGCTCTGCATGGGCACATCGGCCAGCAGGCCGGGCTGCGCCGCGCTGCCCTCCAGCGCAAGCTTGCGCTGCTTTGCGTCCGCGTTCACGGCTGCCATAAAGGCTGCGGGGTCGGCCTGCCACGCCTGCTTGCAGGTGTTGAGCCATTGATCGATCTTGTAATTGACGGCGGGCAGCTGCATGTTGCAGGCTGCGCCGCGCACGTCGTCCAGCAGGTCTTCCCGTGCATCCGGGTCGGTCTGGTGGAACATTACCGCAAAGGTCAGGCGGCTGAACAGCTGCTGCTCGGTCCTGCAGGCATCCAGCATGTTCAGAAAGTCTGTGCGGTCCTGAATGGATACTCCCAAAATACATTTCTCCTTTCGCTGTGGTTTATAACTGGAAGCAAAACCAAATGTTGTTGCTATAAGTATAACTCTGAAAAAACAACGTGTCAACAAATAGTTTTTGCGCAAAAAGCCACAGCTTCCGGGGTGAAAATGCACAGGAAAATGGGGAAAGTAAAAGAGAAGGCGGGCACCTTCTCTTGACAAAACGGCAAAAAATAACTATACTACAAATAGAAAAGGTGCTGTCCGCAATGGTCAGCTCCTTCCGGTTGGATCAATAAGAATGACCGCTTACCGTTTGGAGACAGGGGCGGTCATTTCTTATTGTTATGGATCTCTTTGAAGATTGCCCATGCGATCTGAAATGTAATCCCAACTGTGCCGCCAACAATGACGAACAGCTGCAGAACATCGTTCAACACCATGATGCATCCCCCCTTCCGCGTTTGCGAACGGGGGAACAAACAATAAGCTTTTACGTCCCCCGGACGCTTGCCGGAGGGAAGCATGACCACCTGCGCTTGCAGATAGCACCTTAACGCCACCCTTTGGGGCGGCATTTTTAGTTTAACATACTTTCTGACGAAATACAATAAGAACCCACAGAAACGACGCTTTGTAAAATTTTATGGTGCATGGTTGCTTTTTGAAAAAAGCAGAGTATAATAAAAGTGAGAAAGTAAGAAAATCGCACAAAGGAGGATGAAGGATGCTGACGGAATTGAGGACAAAATCCCAGATCACCATTCCAAAGGATATTGTAATGAAGATGGGCCTGCGTGAGGGCGACAAGCTGGAGATCGTGGAGAAGGATGGCGTGATCGAGCTGATGCCGGTAGCCGTTTACCCCAAAAAGTATCTGGACGAGCTGCGCAGCGAGATCAACGAAGCAAAGGCCAAAATTGCGGCAGGGGAGCAGCCGGTGTTCGACACTGTGGACGCACTGTTTGAAGCGCTGGACGGTGCGGACGAATGAATTACAAGATCACCTACACCAAACGATTCATAAAGAACCTGAAGCGTTTGAACGCAGCGGAGCGGGCGCAGCTGAAAAAGAAGCTGGAAATTCTGGAAATGGACCCGCTGTATCCGTCGCTGCGCACAAAGCGTATTCAAGGCACGGTAGACTTGTTCGAGTTCAGCGTAAACATGGACGTGCGGGTCATCTGGCAGTACGACGGTGATACGATCATTCTGCTGTTGGACATTGGACACCATGATATTCTGAATCAATTTTAAAAGCCTGTAAACACGATAAAAAGGCCGCTGATGCGCCTTGAAAACCTGATTGCTGTATGTTAAAATGACACTGAGAAGGGAAGTGGTGCAATTGCCGGTACTGAGCATTTTTTACGGCATCATTGTCAGAATGTACCGCGAACAGGGTGGAAAGCATAATATGCCGCATATCCACGCAGAATATTCCGGTGAAGAGATCGTGGTTGCGCTGGACGGTACGGTTCTGGAAGGCAGCTTTCCGAAGAACAAGCTGAAACTGCTGGAGGCATGGATCGTGATCCATCATGAGGATCTGGAAGCCAACTGGAAACTGCTGAGCAATGGTGAACAATTCTTCCGCATCGACCCGCTGAAGTAAGGAGTGATTCTGGATGTTACAGCCGAAGCTGACAAAGGTGGAACCCGTAAAACCGCTGAAGCTCTGCCTTTATTATGAGACGGGCGAGGTAAAGCTGTTTGATGCAGCCCCATATGCCACCGGCTCGTGGTACGGCAGGCTGCAGGATGAGCGTTACTTTGCTACCGTGCATCTGCTGCCGGGCGGTATTGGCATCGAGTGGGAAGAGGGGCAGGATATCGCCCCGCATGAGCTGTACGAAAACAGCGTTCCTGTGAAGAAAACAGCATAACCCAATGCAAAAGGCCGCTGCGTTCACATGCAGCGGCCTTTCCATTTGATGGGGAGTATTCAGCGGCGGTTTACTGGATGCCGGTCACAGGGTAGTCCTGATCCTCAACGGCCTTCTTCAGCACGTCGTCGGCGACCTCGGCGTTCAGGGTGACGATGGCGGTGCCGGCCTCGTGGCTCACGACAGCCTCGTCCACCTCGGGCAGGGCTTCCAGAGCCTTCTTCACGCGGGCTTCGCAGTGGCCGCACATCATGCCTTCCACTTTCAGGGTCTTTTTCATAGCAGTGTCCTCCTTGGTACTCTCTTTATTTGCAACCGCTGCGGGCTGTGCGGAGACAGCGGGCAGGGAAGCAGCATTTTTTGCCGCACGATCGTGCTTTGTGCTGTGCACGTCGAACAGGTTCAGGCGCAGGGCGTTGCTTACCACGCAGAAGCTGGAAAGGCTCATGGCAGCAGCACCGAACATGGGGTTCAGCGTCAGGCCGAAGGGGATGAACACGCCTGCGGCCAGCGGGATGCCGATGATGTTGTAGATGAACGCCCAGAACAGGTTTTCGTGGATGTTGCGCAGGGCAGCGCGGCTCAGGCGGATGGCGGCAGGCACGTCCGACAGCTTGGAGTTCATCAGCACCACGTCCGCCGCGTCGATGGCAACGTCGGTGCCTGCGCCGATGGCGATGCCGGTGTCGGCACGGGTCAGGGCCGGGGCATCGTTGATGCCGTCGCCCACCATGGCCACCTTGCCGGATGCCTGCAGCTGGCGGATGACCGCTTCCTTGCCGTCGGGCAGCACGCCTGCGATCACCTCGTCCACACCGGCCTGCCTGCCAATGGCAGCAGCGGTGCGCTGGTTGTCACCGGTGAGCATGACCACGCGGATGCCCATGGCCTGCAGCTCCCGGATGGCCTGCGGGCTGTCCTCCTTGATGGTATCGGCCACCGCGATGATGCCCAGCAGGCGGCCTGCTCCGCCAAAGAACAGGGGCGTTTTGCCCTGTGCGGAAAGGGCTGCGGCCTTCTCCTGCAGCTGTGCGGGCACGGTGACTTTGGTTCCGATAAAGGACGCATTGCCGCCAAAGATCTCCACGCCGTCCAGCTTTGCGGCCAGACCGTTGCCCGGCAGGGCGGCAAAGCCGGATACCTCGGGGGCGGTGAGCTTCTGCGCGTCGGTGCAGGCCAGCACGGCCTTTGCCAGCGGGTGCTCGCTCTTGCGCTCCAGTGCGGCGGCAAGGGTGAGCAGCTCCGTCTCGGAAACGCCCTCGGCGGGCAGAATGTCGGTCACTTTGGGTTCACCGCTGGTGATGGTGCCGGTCTTGTCCAGCGCCACGATCTGGGTGCGGCCTGCAGCTTCCAGCGAAGCGGCGGTCTTGAACAGGATGCCGTTCTTTGCACCCAGACCGTTGCCCACCATGATGGCCACCGGCGTTGCCAGACCCAGCGCACAGGGGCAGCTGATGACCAGCACGGAGATGCCGCGGGCCAGCGCATAGCCCAGCTCCCGGCCCAGCAGCAGCCACACGATGGTGGTGACCACCGCGATGGTAATGACCGCAGGCACGAAGAAACCGGACACCGTATCGGCGATTTTTGCAATGGGAGCCTTGGTGGCGGCGGCATCGCTGACCATCCGGATGATCTGGGCAAGGGTGGTGTCCTCGCCCACGCGGGTGGCCCGGCACTGCAGGAAACCGGACTGGTTGGTGGTGGCAGCGCTCACCTTATCGCCCGCAGCCTTGTCCACGGGGATGCTCTCGCCGGTCAGGGCGCTCTCGTTCACGGCGCTGGTGCCTTCCAGCACGATGCCGTCCACGGGGATGTTCTCGCCCGGGCGCACCACAAAGATGTCCCCCTTCTGCACCTGCTCGATGGGCACGGTCACTTCGGCACCGTCCCGCAGCAGGGTGGCGGTCTTGGGGGCAAGCTTCATCAGGCTCTTGAGCGCGTCGGTGGTCTTGCCCTTGGAGCGGGCCTCCAGCATCTTGCCCACCGTGATGAGGGTCAAGATCATGGCGGCGGACTCAAAGTAGAACTCCATCATATAATGCATGACCAGCTCGCTGTTGCCGTCCACCTGCGCGCGGGTCATGGCGAACAGGGCGTAGGTGCTCCAGAGAAAGCTGGCCGAGGAACCCAGCGCCACCAGTGTGTCCATGTTGGGGGCACGGTGGAGCAGGCCCTTGAAGCCGCTGATGAAGAACTTCTGGTTGATGACCATCACGATGCCCGCCAGCAGCAGCTGGACCAGACCCATGGCAACGTGGTTGCCGTCGAACCAGTGGGGGAGCGGCCAGCCCCACATCATGTGGCCCATCGAGAAGTACATCAGCACCGCCAGAAAGACCAGTGATGCGATAAGCCGTTTTTTCAGTCTGGGTGTTTCGTGGTCAGCTAGTGCATCCAGCTCGGCGCTGGAGGTCTCGGCGGCAGCAGCCTTGGGGCTTGCGCCGTAGCCCGCCTCCTGCACTGCCTTGACGATGGCTGATGCGCTGGCGGTGCCCTCCACTCCCATGGAGTTGGTCAGCAGGCTCACCGAGCAGCTGGTCACGCCGGGCACAGCTTTTACGGCCTTTTCCACCCGGGCAGAGCAGGCCGCGCAGCTCATGCCCGTAACAGTATACTGTTCCATTGTTTCCCTCCGATAAAAAACGCTGCGTGAATGGGATCAAACGAGCTTGTTCAGGATCCACAAAAACTCCTGCAGCTTCTCCTCGCCGCCGTTTTTCAGGTCCTCAGCCACGCAGGTGCTCAGGTGCTGGTCGATCAGTTCCCGGGTAAAACCGTTCAGGGCACTTCTGGCGGCGGCGGCCTGCACCAGAATATCCGTGCAGTACACGTCCTTTTCCACCATGCTCCGGATGCCCCGGATCTGACCCTCGATGCGGTTCAGCCGGGTGATGAGGTGCTTGTACTCCTCCTCGGTGCGCTGCTTGTGGCGGCAGCCGCAGCCGGTGCTTCCCTCAGCCGGGGCACAGCAGGGCTCTTCTGCCGGGGCGGGGGAGCAGTGGGGGCAGCTTCCCTCCGGGATCTTGTTCACATCGCTCATGGTCCATTCTCCTTTCGTTACCCCTTGGGGGTATCTTGCTCCATAGCTGCATTATAGCACGGCGGTCCTGTTTCTGCAAGTAGGGCTGGGGGGTATTATTGTGAATTTTTTATGAACACAGAAGATAAAACAAAAGGCCCTGCGCCCCAAACGGGGAACAGAGCCTTTGAAGCATCCAAAACGATCAGTAGGCGAATCTGCGCATAAAGGCAAGGTCGCTTGCGGCGCGGGCGGGCACAGCTTCCTCCCGCAGCACGGGCAGGGAAGCCTGCGGCATCTGCCGCAGCATCTCAAAGCCGCCGGCGTAGTCCACGCAGGAATCCTCCAGACTGGTGGAATAGAGCGTTCCATCCGGCTGGAAGTTCTGGCCCTTGAAGTGGACCGCCGTGATCTTGTCGCCGTACCAGCTGCCCACCTTATCCCAGATGCGGCGCTGTGCATCCACAGACGCAGCCTCCGGGCCCACATAGTTGGCAAAATCGCAGATGACGCGCAGGTTGGGGCTTGCCATGGTGTCCAGCACCATCCGTACCGCCTCGGGGGTATTCATGGCATGGTAGTAGACGCACTCCACGGCAAAGAGCACTCCCTGCTCCTCGCAGGCGGGCAGGATCTCGCCCAGACTGCGCAGGAGCGCTTCCTGCGCCTCCTTCCGGGTCACACCGGGCTGCTTGGCCATGTTGGTGGTCTCGCTGCCCATGCAGCCTGCACCCAGCGCCCTGGCAACAGGGATCTGGCTCAGCACCTTTGCCACCTCGGCACGGCGCTTGTCCTCGTCGGCATAACTCAGCTCCACATAGGTGCCGTCCACGGCAATGCCCACGCCGGACGCTGCCGCAGCCGCCCTTGCCCGCTCCACCAGCGCAGGGGTCACATCGGCATAGCTCTTTACGCCCTCCACCGCCTTGGTAAAGGCCAGCTGGGTGCAGGCAAAGCCTGCCTGCCCGATGGAGGAAAAGAGGGTTTCGGGGTCATGGCGGCCAAAATCGTGGCCGCGCGCACCAAGAATGAATTCAGGCATCCTGCACCTCCATCAGCCGAACACACGGGCGGCAAAGAGATTCAGCTCCTTGCCCCACCAGTACCAGTCGTGGGAGACATCGCTGCCCCACACTTCCAGATGCACGGGCAGGCCGCAGTCGGTCAGTGCATCGGCCATGGCCTGGGTGTCCACCAGTGCGTCGCCCTCGTAGCTGCCCTGACCGGCACAGAGGAGAAGGGCATTCTCCTCAGCCTTTGCCAGCAGCTTCTTGTCCACAAGGCCCTCCTCTGCCAGACAGGCCAGGGGGGCATTGCGCAGGACCAGGTCATCTGCTGCATTGCCCAGGAAACGGCGCACATCGTACAGGCCGGAAAGGCCGATGGCACCCGCGAACACCTCGGGGCGGCGCAGGCGGCAGTTCACTGCCTGATACGCACCGGTGTCCACGCCCACCGCCCAGAGCAGGGTGTCCTTTTTGGCACCGTTCAGGGCCAGGATGCGGGGAGCCAGCTCACCTGTCAGGTAATTGAAATACTTTTCCTGCATCTCGGCCCGGCGGCGGGGAGCCGTGTCCCCGGCCAGCAGGCTCTCGGCATCGATGCTGTCGGCGCAGAACAGCTGCACCTTGCCCTCATTCAGCAGCGGGGCAATGGCATCCGGCATCCCGTTGTTTTCCCAGTCGTAAAAGCGGCCGCCCCGCGCGGGCAGAGCCAGCACCGGCGTACCGGCATGGCCGTAGACCTTGAACTCCATGTCGCGGCCCAGCATCCGGCTCCATTCCTTATAATACGTCCCTTGGATCATGGCAGCATCCTCCTGTTGTCACACAAATTGATTGCGCTGAGGGTCATAGGCGTACCCCACAGCGGAAAGCCTGGCACACAGCGCGGCCTTGTCCTCATCCAGATCCTCGCACAGCGCGTCCAGAGTGGGGTAGAAGTCCCGCAGCTTCAGGTTGATCACGCTCAGCAGCATGATCGGGTCATTTGGCAGAGCCATCGTCGATCCCTCCAGAAGATAACAAAAAAGCCGGCCACTCGACAAAGTGACCGGCAGATGCAGCTACTTAGACAGCGCGGGTAACCTTGCCAGCGCGCAGGCAGCGAGAGCATGCGTAGATATACTTGGGAGAGCCTTCCACGACCGCCTTGACACGACGGACATTCGGCTTCCAGGTACGGTTGGAACGGCGATGAGAGTGAGAGACCTTGATACCAAAGGTAACACCCTTGCCGCAGCATTCACACTTAGCCATGGTAATTGCACCTCCTACAGTGAAGTATGGAATCAAAATAATCAGCTTGACTATTTTACCAGAACTGCCGCCAAAAAGCAAGTCCCTTTTCGATTTTTTTGCGGCTTTTTTTCGTCTACAGCCCAAACGCTTGTCTAAAGGCGAAAAAAATAGTACAATAAATGCGTATATCTTATAGAAAACAGGAGAACACCATGACCCCAAGAATGTTTTATACTCTCGCACGGGTGCTGGCCGCCCTGACCGTCATCCCTTTCCACGAGGCGGGCCACGCGCTGGCCGCATGGCTGCTGGGCGACCCCACAGCCAAGCAGCAGGGGAGACTGTCGCTGAACCCCTTCCGCCACTTCGATCTGCTGGGAACGCTCTGCATGGTGTTCGCGGGCGTGGGCTGGGCAAAGCCTGTCTCCACCGACCCCCGCAACTTCAAAAACCCGAAGCAGGGCATGGCCCTCACGGCGCTGGCCGGCCCGGTGGCGAACCTCATCCTGGCCTACCTTGCGATGGTGGTCTGGAAGCTGCTCTATTATTGGGCGCCCGTCAACGATGCGACGATTTTTCTGGCGCTTTTCCTGCAATACTTAGTGTATCTGGATGTGAGCCTCGCCGTGTTCAACCTCATCCCGGTGCCGCCGCTGGACGGCAGCCGCGTCCTGCTGGCTGTGCTGCCCGAGCGCATCTACTTCGGCATGATGAAGTATGAGCGGGTCATCCTCATCGTCCTGCTGGCGGCGGTCTGGGGCGGCTTTCTGGACGGCCCCCTCAGCGTGATGAACAATGTGGTGTGGGACCTGCTGGACAATGGCACTCAGTACATCGACACCATCGCCTACTCGGCCTACTATGCATCTGTAGGGGCGGTGATCTGATGGCGGAGGAGCTTACCTTCCATCTGGAAGAGTTCGAAGGCCCGCTGGAACTGCTGCTGGCGCTGGTGTCAAAGCACAAGATGGACCTGCACAACATCCCCATCCTCGAGCTTATCGACCAGTACACCCGCACCGTGGAGGCCGCGCAGGCCGTAGACCCCGACATTTCCAGCTCCTTCATCGAGATGGCAGCTCACCTCGTGGAGATGAAGAGCTATCTGCTGCTGCCCCGGAGCACCGAGGGCGAGCGGATGAAGCAGGAGCTCACCGGCCAGCTCATCGAGTACGACCAGTGCCGCCGGATGGCCTCTGCCCTCCGCGCCGCTGCGGAGGCGACGCCCACCTTCGTCCGACAGCCGATACAGCTGGAACGGGACGAGACTTACGCCCTCAACCATCTGCCTCAGGTGCTGGCCGACTGCTGGGAGAGCCTGATGGGCCGTGCGCCTGTCCGGCGGATGCCGACCCAGGCCGTCTTTGAGCCGCTGGTGACAGCCCCGCAGGTGTCGGTGAGCAGCCGGGTGGTGTACATCCTGCGCCGCCTCATCGCGGGCGGTGCGGCCCGGATGAGCCAGCTTTTCGCCCGCAGCCAGAGCCGAAGCACCAACGTGGCTACCTTTCTGGCCCTGCTGGAACTGGTGCGCGGCGGACGTGTCACCCTCGGCCCCAAGGGAGAGCTGACCATGCAGCGCGGACGCCTGCCCCGTGAAAAGGCAAAGGAGGAAGAATGAACCAGAAACAGATAAAAGCCGCCGTAGAGGCGATGCTTTTTGCGGCGGGCGACCCGGTGAGCGCCGATAAGCTTGCCGCCGCCGTCCAGCTGCCCCAGACCACGGTGGAGACCGCGCTGGAAGACCTGCGCGTCCGTTACGCCCGGGAGGACTCCGGCCTCTGCCTGCTCCATCTGGACACCCGCTGGCAGCTGGCGACCAAGACCGAGTGGGCCGACTGCATCCGCCGTCTGCTGGACGCCCGGCGCTCGGTGCCTCTCGGCCCGGCGGCGCTGGCAGTTGGTATGCAGAGCCTCAATAACAGTGTCCCAGAGCTGATGAAAGGCATTCAGACGTTGAATAATGGTGCTGCAACTTTGAATGATAACAGTGCGGCATTAAAATCAGGTGTCAATACATTGAACAGTAAAGGCAGTGAATTAAATGCCGGAGCTGCAACACTGGATAATAACAGCGGAATGTTGAATGATGGTGCGGCTAAACTGAACGATGGTGCGAAAAAACTCAGTGATGGTATGATTCAGTTTGATGAGGAAGGAATCCAGAAGCTGAGTGATGCGTACCATGGTGATGTAGAAGAATTGTTAGATCGCGTCGATCAGGTACTGGATGCCGGAGCTTCTTATCATACATTTTCTGGTTTGAAGGATGATATGAGTGGAAGTGTGAAATTTGTGATTCGGACCGAGGCTATTGAAACTAAATAATATACAAAAATGAAGGATAGTTTTAAGTTAAAGTAGAAAAGAAAAAAAGTCTGATGTACATAGGCAGAGCGTATGAGAAGATTGTACCTACGCGGGATCGTTATAAGCGTGGGTTAGTCAAATTACCAAAGCCAGAGTTTTATACTTTTTATAATGGTACTTCGAAGATGGAAGCGGAAAGGACATTGTATTTATCTGATGCTTATAAGATAAAGGATGGTGATCCAATGTTGGAGTTGAAGGTTCGTGTGATTAATATCAATTCCGCAGCGCATCATGAGATATTGGAAAAGTGTCAGGTATTGAACGAATACAGTATGTTCAACTCAGACTGAGATAAAGTGATTTTGTAACATAAATGTGCCCCAAATTGATTTTTTATTGATGTGCGATTGGTAGCCGGAAAGATAAAATCAATCTGGGGTGCTTTCAAAAAATATGCGTTATTAGACAAAGTGTTTTAGTCACAAAAGTGTTCTGTATGAAATTTATTTAAATAATCGCAGACCTCTGTCAGACCATCATCAGTAAATGGATAACTGGCAGATGTTTTCTGTTCATCCGGTGTGGTATCAAAATTATACGGTCCCGGCCACACGGTCACCCGCAGTACGGTGTCGCCTTCTTCCGGTGCATATTTTTCAATGCGGTAATGCATGCCTTTGTAGCTGCCGTGAAAACGTTCTTTTTTATAGAAGTTAATATTAAAAATGTCTGTTCTTGCAATCATGAAAAATTTCCTTTCTATGTCCTGATATTTCTGCAAATATTTATGTAAATCCTGGGAATGAATCATTGTATGAAATACAATTCGATAAAATATTGCTATGTATATGCAAACTATCTTTATTTTAGCTTTTGCAGGAAAAATATGCAAGGGCACAGATAAAAGCGGTGCAGATCATCCAGAAATAAGATTTCTGTAAGAAAATCGTAAGTTTTTGGACAGGTTATATTTAAATATCTTCAATATAGATGTGCTTTACTAAAAGAAAGAGAAAGAATCTTATTATGAATTACAGTAAGACACAAAGAAGATATATGCAAAAAGTGACTTTGTATACATTCGACACAGGGAGAAGGATGAGAGATGAAAAAATCGGATGAGTATGAATATGACCTGATTTATTACGATAATAAAAGACTGGAGCAGACCGATGCGTATGGATACACACGGAACGAAAGCAAGCAGGACTACGGATATGGGCAGTGGGATGATGGAAGCAGGAGTGGACGGCAGACATCCCGGGCACGAATGAGTAAAAAGCAGCAGAAGAGACGGCGCAGAGCCAGAAGAAGAAAACAGTTTCTGGCAATTGTTCTGGTGATCC
>OGZW01002163.1_pt1 | contig 15523 bp, 16 predicted proteins | sample 1577001 | NCBI WGS metagenome assembly OGZW01 (sample SAMEA3541519, study PRJEB24748) | human gut metagenome | biome: human gut; feature: human-associated habitat; material: faeces | place: China | collected 2012 | reverse complement strand
TAACAGATGGTATTTTTGTAGGTCAAGGGATAGGTAGTGACGCATTGGCGTACTCGTGATGATAAGGCTCGTTGCGGATGATCGTGAAAGCGCGGTAAAGCTGTTCGGCGAAAATCGCGCGGATGATCTGGTGCGAAAAGGTCATCTGCGACAACGATATGCTTTCGTCGGCCCGGTCGTAGACCGTTTTCGAATAACCGTAAGGGCCGCCGATCACGAAACAAAGCCGACGGACGCCGCTGTTCATCCGCTTTTGCAACCACATCGAAAACTCGACCGATCGCATTTCGGCCCCCTTTTCGTCCAGCAACACCACGTAATCGCCGTCGGCGAACTGCCGCATCAGCAGCTCGCCTTCCTGCCGTTTCTGGCTTTCGGCCGAGATGTTGCGCGTATTTTTCAGGTCGGGCAGCGTAACGAGCGTCACCCGGGTATAAAAATTCAGCCGTTTCAGGTACGTCGCGACAAGGCTCTGTATTTCGGCGGAATCCGTCTTACCGACTACCAGCAGATCGATGTTCATCGGCGAGCGGCGCTTTTGGGTTTAACGGCCGTTTTGGAACGGGCCGCCGGCGCCGGCGCGGCATCCAGCAGGGTTTTCGCATCCCGCACTTGCGGGAACGGAAAATCGCTGTTCCACTCGCCCTGCACGTCGTGAGCTCGACCTCGGCGTTGGGGGATTCGTCGCCCAGAATGTCGATGTCGCACTGGACGAACTCGCGCAGACGGCCCTTCTGGGGGCGCTCGGCGCGGAAGACGCGGTCGGTCTGGATGACCTTGAAGGGGTGGGGGAGCTTGTCCTTGTTGGCCGCATAGAAGCGGCTCAGGGGCAGGGTCAGGTCGTAGCGCAGACCCATGTCGGACAGCTGCTTCGGGTCGCCGGAGTCCAGCGCGCTGGTCAGCTTATCGCCGCGCTTGAGCACCTTGAAGATCAGGTTCAGGTTGTCGCCGCCGTCGGATTTGTCCAGATTCTCCATATCCTCCAGCATGGGGGTGGAAATGCGCTCGAAGCCGGACGCACGGTAGGTCTCCAGAATTTTGCCCTGAATGTAATCGCGCAGGGTCTGCTCAGCGGGCAGCAGGTCGCGCATGCCCTTCAATGCCTGTGTTTTCATAAGATGGTTCCTCTCTATATAAATCAATGTAAATACTTTTACCTTATTCATTATAAAGAAATCTGCCGTTTTGTCAATTGAAATGGGCACACTGTAAGGGAAAAACCATTCGGAGGACAGACGATGAAACAGCAATTTGCAGCAAAACATCCGTGGACCATCCTTGCGGCGGGCGCAGCCATTCAGGTGCTCACGGGCATCCCGGCGGCGTGGGGCGTATTCCAGCAGCCGGTCATGGACGAGTACGGCCTGAGCGAGCAGGGGGCAGGCTATGCCTTCGGCATCCTCATTGCGGCGTTCGGCGTGGGGTGCGTCCTCGGCGGCTTTCTGCAGGACAGCCGAGGCCCGCGGTGTGCGGCTCTGTGGGGAACAGCACTGCTGTGCGGCGGATTTTTTGCAGCGGCCATGCTGCCGGGCGGCAGTGCGGTCAGCTTTTTTCTGGCTTTCAGCATCCCGGCGGGGCTGGGCACGGCGTTTCTGTACCCGTCCATCCAGTCCTGCGCACAGAAGTGGTATGCCGGGCGCAAGGGCCTTGCCACCGGCGTGATCGGCGGGGCGGTGGGCCTTTCCGGTGCGTTCCTCACCGTGTTCGTGCGCACAGCGGTCAGCGGCTTTGGGATCGTGCAGGGCATCCGGGGCGCATTTTGGGCACTGGGGGCCGTCACGCTGCCCGTCTGCCTTGCGGGCAGTCTGCTGCTGCAGGACCCGCCGGAAAGCAGACAAAACCAGCAGGGAAGCGGCAAAAATGAGATCGACCTTTCCCCGTGGCAGATGCTGAAAACAAAGCAGTACTGGCTGTGCGCAGGCGCGGTGTGTTTTTCCACCCCGGCGGTGCTTCTGTTCAGCCCCATCATCCTGAAGCTGGGCGTGGAGCGGGGGCTGGACGAGAACGCTGCATTGTGGAGTGTGGTGCTGGGCAGCGTGGGCAGTGCGGCGGGCCGCCTGCTGATGCCCATGCTCAGCGATAAAATTGGCCGCAGGCCCACCGATCTGCTGCTGTTTGCGGTGTCGCTGGGGCTTTCGGCAGGGTTTGCGTTTGCGCAGGGCTGGTGGGTGATCGCCTGTTATGCGGGGCTTACCTTCTGCTATTCCGGCCTTGCAGCAGTGCTGCCCGCCCTTTCCACCGATCTGTTCGGCCTGCCGCACGCAGGGGTGAACTACGGTTTTCTGGCACTGGGGCAGAGCGTGGGCAGTCTGGCCTTTCCGTTTGCAGCAAATCTCTGGGGGTTGGAAGCCGGGCGGCACTGGCTTGCCGTGGGCGGCGCAGCGGCGGGCTTTGCGGCCATGTGGGTACTGAAGCCTGCCGGGCAGACACCGCGCAGGCAGGACACAGGAGCGTGAAATTTGCCCTCTTGACATAGTTGACAAAAACTTGACGAATGAAATGACAAAAGCATCCGAATTGACAGTTAGCGGAAGGCAACTGCAAATAGTTTTGATGTTTTTTACCGGAAATGTATTGCAAAATCCGTCAGCTTTCTCTATAATAAAATCATGCGTGGTAGTACCGGTTAAGGCGCTGAAAGAGAGCGGCGCGCCCGGTCAGATGCAAGCAGCAAAGGGCAGCGGCTGTGCCGGCAGGGCGCGGCGGCGGCTTTGTGCTGCAAAGCAACATTTGTCAAAAGGAGAGTATGATTATGACCTATTCGCAGCAAGTACAGAATATGTGCCCGATCACCAAAGGTCCTAAGCATGGTCCGGCTCCCATCCCCGAAGAGGGCGCATGGGTCAAGGCCTATGAGATCAAGGACATCAGCGGCTACACCCATGGTGTGGGCTGGTGTGCACCCCAGCAGGGCACCTGCAAGCTGTCTCTGAACATCAAGAACGGTGTCATCGAGGAGGCTCTGGTGGAGACCATCGGCTGCTCCGCCGGTGATACCTCTTTGATCTCCTTGCTGCTGAGACGTTTATTGGGCTTGGCAGTGATGAAGGGCGTAAAGTATTTATCCATGGGATAAAAACAGTCATGATATGCATTCCGGTAAACCCAGTTGGTTACGCCCTCCATAGGTGCCAGATAATTCTTCATTGTTTATCCTCCTTCATGCGGAAATAGATCTGCTTTCTCCCTCCGCTTCCCGTGGGGATCCTGCCTGTCTCATAATTTCCCAGAGATTTGATAAAGGGGGTCAGCTTGGAATATCCGTAATTACGCACATCAAAATCCGGAAGTCGTTTCCCAAGCTGGTCGCCCAGCTGTCCGGAGGAAAGCCATCCCTCTTCGTCAGAAAATTTCTCGATGATGGCATTAATGGCCTTGCGCACCCGCTTGAGATCTTTGTTCTTCCTAGAGCCGGAGCTGCTCTGTTTGCTGCTGTTTCCGGATTTTTTAGCTTCTGCTGCAGTAGCCAGATCTTCCTTCTTCTCTTCCTCCTGTTGGTTGCGATAGAGAAGATCCAGATATTTAAACTGGTTGCATGCGGAAATAAACGGCTTCGGCGTCTTCTCCTCACCCATACCCAGGACCAGCATTCCGGATTCCCGGAGCCTTGCTGCCAGACGGGTGAAATCACTGTCCGAAGAAACAATACAATATCCATCCACATTTCCGGAATACAGAATATCCATGGCATCAATGATCATCGCCGAATCGGTGGCGTTTTTTCCGGTGGTATAGCTGTACTGCTGGATGGGGGTAATGGCGGTCTCCAGCAGGATAGACTTCCAGGTGGACATGTTGGGACTGGTCCAGTCGCCGTAGATGCGCTTGATGGTGGGGGTGCCGTAGACGGCCACCTCAGCCATCACATCCTTCATGGCGGTGCGGGAGGCGTTGTCCGCATCGATGAGCACGGCCAGCCTCAGGTCCTTCTCGCTGCTCTGGTCAGGCATGGGGGAGCTCCTCCCTTATAACAAAATAGTATTTCATTGCAAATTGCTCCTTTTCAGTCGCTCCACAGGGTGGGAAGCAGGTCATCCAGGGTCCCCCGGTCCTCCCAGGCCACCAAAAGGGAGCCCTCCTCCACAGAGATCCGGGCGGGCAGGCCCACGAACTCATTGCTGACCCCCAGGGGGAAGTCGCTGGTGAGCTCCGCGTGGTCCAGGGGGTATTTCAGACCCTCCAGGGTGACGCCCCGGGCCTAATTCATATGACTTAAGTAAAATCGAAGTTTCCGGACTAACAGGCATAGCCATCTTAAAGATAACAATTCCTTCATCCTCATTAACTGACACATCAAACTTATCATCGGTAAAAGCCTCTATCGAATTAATAGTATTGATTGTCAGAACTGAAATAGCAGAACATATAATATCACTGCCGGATTCAGCATATCCTGCATGACCTGCAGAATAAAAACCTGTGATCTCTTTTTCAGAGTTCTTAAAAAAAGTTATATGAGTCATGAATAACACACCTCACAAACATCCATACAAAAATTAAGCATTAATCTTTTCAATCTTAACTTCTGTGTAAGCCTGTCTATGACCATTCTTCTTGTGATATCCAGTCTTTCTCTTGTACTTGTAAACGATAACCTTCTTATCTCTGCCTTCGCCTACAACACTAGCTGTAACTGTAGCACCGGCAACTGTTGGCTCACCAACCTTAGCCTCGCCGTTGTTTACAAAAAGAACCTGATCAAATGTAACAGTGTCACCAGCATTAACTGCAAGCTTCTCAACTCTGATAGTATCGCCTTCAGAAACTGTGTACTGCTTACCACCTGTTGCTATAATTGCGTACATATGGTATCCTCCTTAATTAAATACTCGCCAGTTTTGGGGAATCCGACATACATCAGATACACTTATACCCTAACTGAGCGGCACACAAAATATATAATATACATTCAGTTACTATTTGTCAAATGTTTTTTGATAATTTTTTTAAAATTTCAGATAATCCATAAACCGGCAATTCCACATATTATTCCTACTGCGAAACCGGCAACAACATCTCTTATAAAATGTACTCCTGCAAGCACTCTGCTTGCTGCCATAATTGCTACAAGCATAAGCATTATAATCCCTACTGGAACAGAAACATAAAGCCAGCACATCGCAATAATTGTAATGGAAAAAACATGTCTGCTTGGCATAGAATCCCCTTTAGTATCTTTAACAAACAAGGGCTTTATATTATATTTTTCATATGGTCTTTTCGCATCAATACATTTTCTTATAACAGATACAAGAATAAATGATGTAAAAGGTGTGAGAATAAGCTTGGATGTAAGTAAAAATTTATCAGTTTCAACAACTATACCGCTGTTTCTTAACATAATCGGAGTTGTCTCAGAAAAGAAAGTCCCTCGTAAACTCATTATTATAAGAAAAATGTATGCAAATGCGATAAAATAAGCCATATATTTGTATATGAATTTAAGAATTGCATAAGCTGGCTTACAATTAAGAAACCATTCTGATATCTTTCTATATCTTCTTTCGTATGCAGGAATTTCCTGTGAAATATTTACTTCAGTATTATCCATAAATCCTCCATGCATTTTCAGGCTTTATTAAGACTTTCAGACAGACTTTTTCCAATTTTCTTTCGTGTAATCTCAACAAGACCAAGCTTGGTGATGTCAACGATTGTAGTGCTTACTATATCCTTTTTTGCCAGAGATTTCAAATGTTCCATCAAAATATCGCAATTTCTCTGATTCATATTAATAAAATCAACGATAATAATTCCCGAGAGATTTCTTATCTTAATCTGCTGGCACAGCTTGTCTGCGGCTTCAAGATTAGTTTTTAATGCAGAAGCCTCGATTGCTTCCATGCTCTTTGCCTTAGTTACATTCTTACCAGAATTAACATCAATGACAGAAAGTGCTTCAGTCTGTTCGATAATAAGATATCCACCTGATTTTAACCAGACCTTCTTGGAAAGAGCGGTATCTATCTCTTTTTCTATAGAATAGAGCTTGTATAAAGGCCATAATTCATCTTTATACATACGGATACTCATATTGCTGCTACGAGGCAGATATGTTTCTAATTCATTATATATATCCGGAATATCTGTGATAACCTCAACACGGTCTTTTCCTGACAGGTGAACAATTTCCTCAATATATTCAGGTCTGTCTTTATGTACAAGTGTATAGAACTTTGAAAAAACAGCTTTTCGGAGCATATCAGTGTATTCGTTACACAATGCATTTACATCTTTAATAATGTCATTAGTATCAGCATCAGCACAGCCGCTTCTTAATATTATTCCGAAATTTGAAAGATAATCATAACCTGTTTTTTCTATGGCTTCCCGCTGCTTCTGAATGAGAATGTCAGCAACACGTTTTTTTATCTCTGTAATTGTTTCATTAGATTTTATCTTTTTTGAAATGTGAACACCTTTTACATCGTTGGAAACAACTGAATAATTGCCGGTAAGCTCTATCTTTGAAGATACCTTTGCAGGTTTGGTTTTAAGCGGCTCAGTTATAACTTTTACGAGAATTCTGTCGCCCTGACATATTGCAGGATTGTTTTTCTCATTAAAAAATATTGGTGCTTTGTTGTCTGGTATAGAGTAATAACATTTCTGCTTATCTTCTATCTCAATAAATGCAGCATTAATATTTTTAACTACATTTTCAACTCTTCCAACATATATGTTACCAACAACACTGCCACTATCTAAAGGCTTAAGATAGTGGCAGGTATTATCAGAAGTATATATGCAGCAGAAGATTTTATTGTTAATATCTGTGATTATATATTTATATTCCATAAATTATCTGTTCCATGTTTTAATATTTCTATAGAAGCATGTTCTGTTTCCAGTGTGGCATGCAGCACCAACCTGACGAACCTTTGCAAGAATAGTATCATTGTCACAGTCGATGTCAAGAGAACCAACATACTGGAAATGACCTGATGTAAGACCTTTAACCCAGAGCTCCTGACGGCTTCTGCTGTAATAAGTCATAATGCCTGTTTCTAAAGTCTTATTGTAGGCTTCCTCATTCATGTAAGCAAGCATAAGGACTTCACCATTGACATAATCCTGTACAACAACAGGAATAAGACCATTGGCGTCAAGCTTTAAATCCTTAAATGAAATCTCAGCCTTAGGCATTGCTGATGCCTTGCTGTAGGATGCTCCGGATTCAAAAAGATTTACAGCCGCCTTAAGGTCAATACGTTTTTCATAGATTGCCTTACCGATAATTGCACCATGGATACCGGCATCATTAATATGTGTAAGATCATCCATGCAGCTCATGCCGCCTGAAGCAATAATATCAATACCTGTTTTATCAGAAAGAATCTTAGTCTGTTCAACATTAGGACCGGCAAGCATACCATCCTTTGATATATCAGTGTATACAATAGTCTGTACGCCGATATCCTTCATTGCAAGTGCAAGTGAAAGTGCGGTCTTATCACTGACCTTTTCCCAGCCCTCGATAGCCACAAGACCATCTTTTGCATCAACACCTACAACAATATGTTCAGCACCGAATCTGTCAATGGCAGCCTTAATAAAATCAGGATTCTCAACAGCCTTAGTACCGATAATAACTCTGTATACGCCGAGGTCAAGAACCTCCTGAATGTTCTCAAGAGTACGGATTCCACCGCCCATCTGTACAGGAACATTAACACTTGAACATATCTTCTTAATAGTTTCTGCATTAACGCCGTGTCCTTTCAAAGCGCCATCAAGGTCAACAGTATGTATAAACTGTGCTCCTGCCTCTTCAAAGCCTTTAGCGATCTCGTAAGGTCTTTCAGAATATACAGTAACTTCATTAAAAAGTCCCTTCTTTAAGCGGACACACTGCCCGTCTTTAACATCAATTGCTGGATATAATCGCATATATGTAACTCCTTAAGTATATTTAGAGACTTCCCTTAGTAGAGAGAATTGTCTTGATTCTTGTATCTTTAACAGTTGCCTCATCCAATGCCTTTGCAAATGCTTTGAACATGCCTTCAATAATGTGATGATCGTTCTCACCTGCAATCTTTCTTATATGAAGATTCATGCCTGCACTGTAAGATATTGCATAGAAGAATTCTTTAACCATCTGTGTATCAAAGTATCCAACGCTGTCTGCTGTAAATGTAGATTCAAAGCCAAGATACGGTCTTCCTGAAAGGTCTATGGCACACATGATAAGTGTTTCATCCATAGGAAGAATAATATCACCATATCTTCTTATGGACATCTTATCTCCTATAGCTTCTTTGATAGCTTCTCCAAGTACAATTCCGACATCTTCGATAGTATGGTGGCAGTCAACTATTAGGTCACCAGTTACCTTTAACTTAAGATCAAAAAGACCATGCTTAGCAAAGCTTTTTAACATATGGTCGAAGAAGCCGATTCCTGTATCGACCTCTGCTTCTCCCGAACCATCAATTCTTAAAAATAAAGCAATATCAGTTTCACTCGTTTTTCTTTTTACAGTTGCCTGTCTGATTTCAGATACAGCCATATAATCCCCGTTTCCGCGCCAGTGCGCTAATTAATTTTCAAATCTTACCTTAATTGAATTAGCATGAGCTGTAAGATGCTCTGCTGTAGCAAATTTCTCAATATCAGTGTGGATAGCTTCAAGAGCATTTCTAGAATATGAAATAATGCTCGATTTCTTAATGAAGTCATCAACACTTAAAGGTGAGAAGAACTTAGCTGTTCCATTAGTAGGAAGAACGTGGTTAGGACCTGCAAAGTAATCACCAAGAGGCTCTGAACTGTATTCTCCAAGGAAGATAGCACCTGCGTTCTTAACCTTAGTCATAACATCAAAAGGATTCTTTGTAACGATTTCCATATGCTCTGATGCAATCTCGTTAGCAACATCTACAGCCTCATCAATATCCTTAGCAACAAGAATATATCCGTAATTATCAAGTGATTTCTGGATAATTTCCTTTCTTGATAATTCAGCTACAAACTTATCAACTTCTGCAGATACCTTATGTGCAAGGTCTTCACTTGTAGTTACAAGAATTGCAGATGCCATCTCATCATGTTCAGCCTGAGATAAAAGATCTGCTGCAACGTAACGAGGATTAGCAGTCTCATCAGCAATTACAAGAATCTCACTAGGACCAGCAACAGAATCAATGCTTACATAGCCAAATACCGCCTTTTTAGCAAGGGCAACATATATGTTACCAGGTCCACATATCTTATCAACCTTAGGAATTGATTTTGTACCATATGCCATAGCTGCAACAGCCTGCGCTCCACCAGCCTTGTATATAACATCAACACCAGCTTCTTTAGCTGCAACAAGTGTTGTAGGATATATCTTTCCTTCTTTATCAGGTGGAGTACACATTATAATCTGCTCAACGCCTGCAACCTTTGCCGGAAGAACATTCATAAGAACTGATGAAGGATAGGCAGCCTTTCCACCAGGTACATACACACCTACTCTTGCAAGTGCAGTAACCTTCTGACCTAATATAGTTCCATCCGGCTTAGAATCAAACCAGCTGTACTGTTTCTGCTTCTCATGGAAAGAACGAATATTAACGATAGCCTTTCTTATAACATCAATAAGCTCAGGGTCAACTAAAGAATATGCTTCTTCAATCTCTGCCTCTGTTACGACAATATTGTCAGCATTGATATCAGCTTTATCAAAATTCTTAGTATATTCAAATAAAGCCTCATCACCTCTTGTCTTGATATTAAGAAGAATCTCAGCAACGGCTGATTCAAACTTTCCATAGCTGTTAGGACTTCTCTTTAAAAGATTCTCTAAAATATTATTCTTACTTTCATCTGTTAATTCAACGATACGCATTATATTTCCTCCTTGTTTTGCGAAGCAAAATCCGAACTCCATAGTGAGGAGAGGAATTTTCCTCCTTGTTATATCCCCTGTGTTTCTATATATTTCTTGACATCATTAATAAGCTTGTTAATTCGCTCCTGCTCCATCTTCATGCTTACCTGGTTTACAACCATTCTCGCAGAAAGAGGACACACCTCTTCGAGGACTTCAAGACCATTTTCTCTTAAAGTTGCACCTGTCTCAACGATATCAACGATAACCTCTGCAAGACCTACAATAGGTGCTAATTCTACAGAACCGTTAAGCTTGATAATCTCTACAGTCTGATGCTTTATATTATTAAAATAGTCCTTTGCAATGTTAGGATACTTAGAAGCAACTCTTATAAGCTCATGATGCTGTAACTTTTCTCTTGCTGATTCAGGACCACATACACACATTCTGCATTTGCCCATCTGAAGGTCATATACTTCATAAAGACTTCTTCCTTCTTCAAGAATTGTATCCTTACCTACAATACCGATATCGGCCGCACCATATTCTACATATGTAGGAACATCAGATGGCTTTGATAAAAAGAAACGGAATCCTAATTCTTCATTAGTGAAGATAAGCTTTCTTGTCTTTTCATCCTTCATCTCTTCGCAAGGAATACCAATCTGTTCAAATATCTCCATTGCCTTCTTTGCAAGACGGCCTTTTGCTAATGCAATAGTTATATATCTCATTAAAATGTACCTCCTACAAGGCTTTTTACAGCTGCTCTTTCATTTTTTCCTGATTCATCAATAACTCTTATTGTTGAATCAGAAACATATTCATCATCAATAAATGCTACATTTACTAATGAAGATTCTTTAGCATATTCAATATATTGAGAATCAGACTTGCTGTCTTTATATTCAATCATGCAGACATTAACACCAGTGCTTCTTAATTTCTTAGATACATTTATAGCATCACCAAGCCTGTCAGCATTGTATACAAGAAGTGTTCCATTAGCGTCGTGTAGGATATGGATATTCTGTCTGTTAAGTGCAGCTATAAGTCTGTCAATCGTGATAGAGAAACCAATAGATGCCTTGTCACAGCCAAACTGTCCCAGCAGCTTGTCATAACGTCCGCCATTTACAACGGGCTCACCTGTTCCAAATGTATATGCATGGAAAATAATACCTGTATAGTATGCATGTTCAGATAAATCTCCTAAATCAAATGAGATATATTTATCGTAATTGTTATTCTTAAGAAGCTCATACAACTCCTCAAGTCTGTTAACAGCCTGTATGCACTCTTCTTCATCTGTTAAAGATTTAGCCTTTTCAAGCACCTCTGTACCACCAAATAACTGAGGAAGTTCAAGCAATGCTTTGGCAACTGCATCATCAATATTAAGACTATCTAAGAGTTCTTCAACACCGAAGTAATTCTTATCCTTGATAAGTCTTAATAATTCTTCTGCAGAATCTCCTGTAATGCCAGCTTTATGTAAAAGACCATTAAAGAAAGCAACATTACCAAGCTCAACCTGAAACTCTGTAAGACCTGCTGATAACATGCAGTCAATAACCATAGAGATAATCTCATAATCTGCTGCCAGAGAGTTATCATTGATAAGCTCTGCACCAAGCATTGTATTTTCTTTAAGTCTTCCCTGATAATACTTGCTTACATTGATAAATGTATTGCCAAGATAACAGAGCTTGACTGGAAGAACTCTGTCTTCAAAATATTTTGCTGTTGCCCTTGCAATGGAAGGTGTCATATCCGGTCTTAATACTAAAGTGTTTCCATATCTGTCAAAAAGCTTGAACATTTCATTAGACGGTACACTTCCACGTTCTTTATTGAATACATCAAAGAATTCAATAGAAGGTGTCTGTATATCATTATATCCATATGATGCACAGACATCATGAAGACGATTCTCAATGACCTTCTTTTCTGCACATTCTGTACTGTATATATCGCGCACACCCTCTGGTGTATGTAGTAAATCTTTCTTCATAAATGTATATCCTTTCGTTATATTGAATGCTTTAATGCGTTGAAGTGATACTATGCTAACACACTAAATTTGTATGAATTATACATAAATATGTAGTTATTGTCAACAAACTATTTATCAGAATCTTCGATTTCTCCGTGCAGGAACTCCTTATAGATTATATATCTGTTGCCTCCTTTAGAACGTGCCATATTAATTGCTTTTTGGATTTTTTTCTTAATAAGGTCTAAATCCTTTCCATTATCAGGATATCTTCCTATGCCAATAGAAAATTCTATATTATATGATGAATCAATAAATTTACAATGCCATGAAATCTGGGTCCTTATATGCTCTAAAAATGCACGCAATTTAACTTCTTTATTGATGTTTTTAATAGCTATAATGTACTTAAAATCATTCAGACGACCTAATACACCACGGTCATCAATTGCTTTTAATATGGTATCTTCAATTACATATGTTATTCTGTGGCATTCGTCATCAGTATGTGTAGCCTTAAACTGCTCAATATTGTCAACTTCAAGATATATAAGCGAAAGCTGGCAGTTATTATCGGATTCTATGTTTTTTATACAGAATTCTTTTATAGCAGGTTCAGGCTGCATAATTAGTAAATTTCTATTTTCAGCAGTTTCATTTTTAAATGCTTTAATCTGCTGCTGTAATTTTTTATTAAGCTCACGGATAACTAAAACATCAGATATATGTAATTCAAGGTATTCAGATGAATCAGTATTAGGTATAACTTTCTTTTCTATATCAACAATTACCCATCGGTATGAATTATCTATTCTTCGCATCCGTATACACATGGATTTCTTGATTTCAGGTCTTAAACTGTTGGCAACATCAATAAAATCGTCAATGTCAACCTGATGAATAGCATCCATAATTGAATAATGTTTTGACATTCCAAGGAACAGATACATAGGCTCATTTGCAGTTACTATTGAGAAATTTCTGTCAACTACAGCATATCCATTAGTAAGTTCATATTCATCAATATAATTATTATAGTTATTATAAGCATTATGATTATCACTAATCATCTAACCCCCTGCCTTTCTATCGTAATTCTATATCCTTCTGGATTGTTTCCAGATAATGAACAGGAATTCCCTGATTTGCATATATACGGAAATTCTGATTTATTTCTTTATATGTGAAGCTTTTCCGACCACCATTTTCACTTCTTTCCCAAAAACTAATTATATCAGAAAATGGTACATAATAGAACTCATCTCTTGAAGAAAAATATATAATTATGAAGGAGATTCCGTCCTGCTTCTCAAATTCACGCATGAATTCAATCTGATGTTCATGGATGTTCTGAATTGGAAATGTATCCGTTGCACATTCTTTTGCATCAAAACATACAGGAATTCCCTGAACAACACCAATATAGTCAACCGTACTTTTCTGGTCAAAATATGCCAGTGTAATATGTCTTGTGCTTTGGTCTATATTAATTGGTTTTATAGGAGTTGGAATCTTTTGGACAAGTGCAAGATGTGAAGTCCTGTATTTTTCATTAGACATATTAATAAGGTCTTCTAATGTAGAGCCTCTAAGTCCTCTTGAATTCCAGGTCGGCATAACTGTTCTCCTTTCATGACATTTTTAAAAGAATCAGGTATTGCAGCGTATATATGAATGTCCATATCCGGAATATCTAATTCATATGAATGAAGCATCTGGTCTTTTACTTTGTATTGTCTGTTAAATGTATCATTAACAGATTTCTGACCGTATTTATAATCACCTATAAGAGGATGTCCAATACTTGCAAGATGAGCTCTTATCTGATGGCTTCGTCCTGTAAGAAGATGAATCTTTAGCAGAGTCACATTGCCATTAGAACATACCGGAATATACTCTGTCTCAATCGGAAGTGAATCTTTAGTTTCAGTCCTGCTTATAGTCACTTTGTTAGTTTTGTTATCCTTATACAGATATCCTTTTATTAAAGCACGCTTATCAACGTTTCCCTTTACAATGCACAGATAGTACTTTCCAAGGATTCTCTGTTTAAATGCTTCCGATAACTGCTGTAATCCTTTAGTAGTCTTTCCTGCTGCTACAATTCCGCTTGTATTGCGGTCTAATCTGTTGCATATGCCAGGCTTGAACGAGGCTAAGTCACCGGCGTTAAGTTCTCCCTTATGTATAAGGTGTGCTATTAAATATTCAACAAGTGACACATCTTCAGGCTTTGCCTTCTGTGAAAGCATGCCTGAAGGCTTATTAATAAATATAACATCAGAATTCTCATAGATGATATCAAGTGGCCTGTATATTCTGCTGTAGTAATCGTCATTAGCTGTTCTGTTATTATCGGCTGCGAATTTTTCAAATGTTTCATCAGAAAAGAAAATCTTGATTGTATCACCACATTTTAACTTCTCATCACCTGTTGCTTTGGAATTATTGAGTGTAATATTCTTTTTTCTCAGCATTTTGTAAAGAAAGCTCTTAGGGGCGTTGGATAAATAACGCTCAAGACAGCGCATCATCTTCTGACCTGCGAGCTTTTCATCAATGTTAATTTCTTTCATATAATACCTGCTTAATTACATGCTCATTCTTAGTAATGCGTCTGTTATATACTGTTTTCTGTCAAGGCTGTTTTCCTTGCTCACATCAAAATTCAAGGCTGCATTCTTAACTTTTTCAAGATATGTATCCTTATCCTTATAGAGAAGGACAGCACATGTAAGCTTCTCATTCTTCAAGAACTCCTTAACACTTGTCTCGAAAAGGTTCTTGTCAGCTTTAGCAGCACTTGTATAGGCAAGTATCTGGTTATCACTGATAACTGCTGCCATAATACCAACAGGCTTCTGCTTATTGGATACAACAAGGTCATAGACGCTGTTTAATTCGCCTTTACGTTCTTCAATAGCACTCTTTAATTCTTCGTCACAGTTCTTATGTGGAATAAGAACAAAGTATGATACTGCGAATTTGGCAGCAGGCAGAACAAGTACAACAGCAAGCATTGTAAGGTAGTTATTCTTTGATTTCCATATTATGAAACCAATGATAAATATTACGAGTACAACAGCAAATGCAATAATTGTTTTAATCATATTGCGGCTTTTTTTATAGGCAAGATAACCGAACTCACCTTTTTCTACTTTTTTCATTACTTCTGCTCCTTATTTTTCTAGGTGGAATAAGACATTTTGGACCAAATCCAATCAGGTCATTTCTGTTGTTGGCAAGAAGTGCTTCTTTTACAAGATCGTAATTCTCAGGCTTCTTGTACTGGATAAGTGCTCTCTGCATCTCTTTTTCATGATGGGATACAGGTGTATATACCTTTTCCATTGTTCTTGGGTCATAACCTGTATAATACATACATGTTGAAAGTGTTGACGGTGTGGGATAAAAATCCTGTACCTGCTCAGGCATATAACCTAAGTCACGCACATATTCAGCAAGCTCAATAGCCTCTTTCATGGTTGAACCCGGATGGCTGGACATAAGATATGGCACGACAAACTGCTCTTTTCCTGTCTTATCATTAATTCTTTTATAGCGTTTAATAAAGCTGTCATATACCGCTCTTGAAGGTTTACCCATTCTTGATAAAACCTTATCTGATATATGCTCTGGTGCAACACGGAGCTGTCCGCTAATATGATTCTCACACAATTCTCTTAAAAATGTATCATCAGAATCTT